>Ga0183096_1000209_pt1 | contig 105549 bp, 75 predicted proteins | sample Biomet5_FD_127791 | JGI IMG/M metagenome (GOLD analysis project Ga0183096, IMG submission 127791) | Microbial communities from bioreactor (seeded with sewage sludge) at LBNL, California, USA - Biofuel metagenome 5 (version 2) (version 3) | ecosystem: Engineered > Bioreactor > Anaerobic >...
ATTTGCCGCAGGCTTCCTTCAGATTCCACTTCACAATGGACACCCTTGCCTTAAGCTAACACTTCCAGCTATAATGGCGTGATCGGGACTTGCACCCTAAAGTAAATAGTTCATGCTGGGCGAACACATATAAAGAGAGGTTAGTTCATTGCTGAATTAACCTCTCTTTTTATTTATAAAAAACAGATTTAGAGCAATTATAAAAGTTACATTTAAAATTAATCAGATATTACATTCAAATAATGTATAGTTCCTCCAGATATAAACAGATTATTTTTATTATTTTTGCCACAATAATTAATGCATTTATTAATATACGCTTTATATTTTAATATATAAAACATTATACAGTCATAAATAATAAAATAAATGAAAGCACAAACTTTATTAAGCTTAACCAGTTCCGTTCTACTAGGCTTACCTATCTTTAAATGTGAAGCTGCTAAAAAAGAAAAACCGATAAATGTTATCTATATTCTAGCAGATGATTTGGGTTATGGAGACATTGGCTGTTATGGGCAAGAAAAAATAAAAACGCCCAATATTGACCAAATGGCTAAGAATGGAATGTTATTTACCCAAAATTATGCCGGATGTACTGTTAGTGCACCTTCGCGAGCTTCACTAATGACCGGATTACATACAGGCCATACGCAAATTCGTGGAAACGAAGAAATTGATCCTGAAGGACAGCAACCAATGACAGCCGATACATATACTATTGGGAAGTTAATGCATGCAGCCGGATATACGACCGGCATTTTCGGGAAGTGGGGACTTGGCTATCCCGGCTCAACCTCCGATTCGAATTCCATGGGATTCGATGAGTTTTTTGGATACAACTGTCAACGTCAGGCGCACAGTTTTTACCCAGATCATTTATGGCATAACAAAGAGAGAGTAGATCTGAAAGAAAACGAGAATAATGGAAGGAGAATCTATTCGCAGGATTTGATACATGAACATGGTATACAATTTATCAAAGATAATAAAGACAAGCCGTTCTTTGCCATGCTTACCTATACTTTGCCACATGCTGAACTAAATCTTCCTCACGATTCCATCTATAAAATGTACGAGAATCAATTTGAAGAGAAGCCATACAATTCAAAGTACGGATATTATCCTTCTGAAAAGCCAAAAGCATCTTTTGCGGCTATGGTTTCCAAATTAGATTTTTATGTTGGACAAGTACTTGAAGAGTTAAAAAGACAAGGATTGGATAAAAACACTTTGGTTATTTTTAGTAGTGATAATGGTCCGCATCGTGAAGGAGGTGCAGATCCTGACTTCTTCAAAAGTTATGGTCCTTTAAAAGGTGTAAAGCGCGATGTTTATGAAGGAGGAATTCGTACACCGATGATTGCATGGTTACCGGGTAAAGTACAAGCTGGCACCAAAACTAACCAAATCACTGCTTTCTGGGATATATTGCCTACTCTTTCACAACTAACAAAGACTAAGTTACCTGTTAAGACGGATGGTATATCTATCCTCCCTACCCTATTTTCGGGAAAAGGTCAGAAACAGCATAAATATCTTTATTGGGAATTTCACGAAGAAGGAGGACGCCAGGCTATTCGTAAAGGGAACTGGAAAGCTATTCGTCAACATATAGCCGGAGGTAAACCAACCTTCGAACTTTATGATTTAAGTAAAGATATACACGAAGATAATGACGTCTCAGCACAATTTCCTCAAGTAGCAAAGGAAATGAAGAATCTGATGGATAAAGCACGTACCGAATCACCAATTTTTAAGTTCGGCAAGTAAAATCAGAATGTGGTAGATTAACTCTTTATTGCTATAACTTTACCCTATCCAAAGATTCACAATAAAAGCAGCAGATCGCTACAAGTTTTCTTGTAACGATCTGCTCTTTTTTTAGATTCTCAGAAGAAATCTATATCATTTATGCCATATTGTTCAAACTCAATGTGCATGCTTCAATCGTTCATCAGATCAAAAACATCTTTTATCACAGAGTATTAACTTTAAAGAAACAAAACTCTATTTTTTTGTTTTTATTCTGATTACTGTTAATGACATTGCCGGAGCAGAATAATCAAATGCCTTCTTTATTTTTACAACAGACTTAACCGGAGCTACTACCTGAGGATTTTCGAGTGTATTTTCAGCCTCAGCATCGCCTTTAAGAACATCCTGTTCTGCTTTTGAAGCAATATTGCTGAATCCTTTAAGATCAATTTTCATCGGTTTACTTTCGCTTCCAAAGTTTACCATTTTCAGAATAACATCTCCGGTTTTGCTATCCTGAACGCAAGAAGCAGCTAAGTTTGCATCTTTTTCATCTTTCAAAATAACATTATCGAAATAATAATCTCCCTGATTGGCAGAAAACATTTTTTGTACGTAATAATTAGGCGTTGGATTGATTCTTGTATTATCAAAGAATATCATATCGGTCTTCCACTGAGTAAAATCCTTCTTTGCCAACAATGGAGCATAAGAAGCCATTCTCACCACATCACCATTGCGTTCAAGAGCAGTCATATAAGCAGCCTCGGATATAGCATTGCGCATTTTATTTCCCCAGGAAGCATATTCTCCAAGATAAACTTCGGTAGCATTACGCTTGTAGGAATCATAACGGTTTTGATGAGAAATGAACCAGTTTGGATCAGTATAATAATGTTCATCAACTACCGGAACTTTTAAATCATCGGCCAGTTTCCATCCTTTTGTGAAATCTTCACCGTCGGGAGAAGGACCAACAGTTCCTACGACTTCTATTTCCGGATGTTTAGCCTTAATAGCATTATAAATCATTTTAAAACGTTCCTCAAATTCGGGAGTAATTTTATCTTCATTGCCAATGCCAACATATTGCAAATTAAATGGAGCCGGATGTCCTGCAGCAGCACGTTTAGCTCCCCAGGTAGAAGTAGCGGGAGCATTTGCCCATTCTATCAAGTCTAATACTTCCTGAATATAATCCTGCATTTCATCCATCGGAATAGCTTTTTGTCCGGTTCCGCCTACACGCCATGTACCACCAGAGTTTTGGCAACTGACTGCAGCTGGTAAAACAGGCAACGGTTTTGCACCTATATCTTCGCAGAATTGGAAATATTCAAAATAACCCAATCCTGTTGTTTGATGATATCCCCAGATGTTACGTTGTTCTTTACGCTGTTCTATCGGACCAATGGTATTTTTCCAACGATACATATTTTCCAGACCGTCGCCATGAGAAAGGCAACCTCCGGGAAAACGAATGAAACGAGGTTTCATATCGGCCAGCAGTTGTGCCAGGTCCGCCCTCAAACCATTGGGACGATTCTTGAATGTTTTTTCAGGAAACAAGGAAATTACATCCATAGCCAGTTTACCCTTTGTTGTAGCTAGAACAACTAAACTGACTGTATCATTACTTTCTGTAGGAGTCAGACTTGCCGTATATTTATTCCAACTATCAGTTGATGTGGATATTTTAGTTTCAGCCAGTACTTTTCCTTTAGGAGTCTGCAAGCTAATATTCAGTTCTATTGGTTCTTTACTAAGCTGACGTGCAAACATTGAGAAGTTGTATTTATCACCTGCTTTTACGACTATACCGCTGAAGCCTGAGTTTTTAATACCCACTCCAGACAAGCCAGGAGTATTAGCTTCATGGCCCACATGTTCAATATCAAGCACCATGTAATGAGGATTATTAGGGTGAATAGGCGATGAAGTTTCAACACTTATTTTGCCATAAGAAAATCCGGGAGTGATATATTCCCAAAAAGAGAAAGGATTCCACTCTTTGCGTTCTGTAGGATTATATTCAAACGAACGGTTTTGTACTAACTCTGCATAAAGTCCACCATCAGCAGAATAATTAATATCTTCAAAAAAGAGTCCGAACAAATCTGAACTGATTTTCTTCCCTCCTTTAGCTGCCTGACTTGTTAGCGGAAATAAAAAACATATTCCAAGTAATGCCAGACTTTGAAATAAATTGCATGTTAATCTTTGACTAAAAAACATCTTCATGATTTTCATATTTATTAGTTTATTGTTACTAGATTCTCTTTAATGCCATTAATTGTTCACAAAGATGGGATATTTTTAGCTTTCTCATTTCTATTTATCGATAATCCTAGTCAAATTTTAGATAATTCCGGCCTTTACAGATAGATCAACATAAAATAATTAATTCAAATAGACATATTCTTCTGTACACCCGGATGTACCCATTTCTTACACCCGGGTCTACGACTATCTTCCACCCGGGTGTACCAATTGTATACACCCGGATGGAGCATAATATCTGCTTATTCTTTTTTATAAAAGAACTACATTACTGTCCACTAAAGAGTGGACAATTAAAAATTAAATAAACTTGGTTCACTAGAACCGCTTCGTTCTTTGATATTTTTGAAATTAGTTTTGTTGAAGAGATTCAATAATGAAGTCTTATCAGTAAATATCTCATTTCAAGGAAAAATAATATTTTTTTCACGATAAGATCTTATTTAATATTTTCTATTATATTCTACCATATAGATTTTACCATAAATATTTCCAGATTCTTCACTTCGATCCTATTTCCCCAAAAATGGAAACCATCCTTATTATTCATGTCACTACGACGTTCCATTGAATATGAGTATAATCCTCCGTCAATAAACACTTCTATACTAGTTCTATCAATATAAATATCAGCATTGAGTTCCATGCTGACAGGATTCTGTGGAGAATAAAACCTGTTATTTAAAGTATTTGAGTTCATGTCATAACTTATAATATTCTGACCAAACAAATTAAAACCAGCATCAGTGGCGTGAGATAATTTTATAGTAGTCTTTATGCGAAGGCAATCCGAATCTTGAAATTCTTTCATTCTAAGATTTGCATCTGAAGAAGTTATAGAATTCCATCGACCAACCGATTTGAACAAAGATTCAGTCTCTTTTACAGGAATACTGACAAGACGAACCCCATCCTTGGTAGTCCTTAAAGTAAGTTCCGTAGGCAACAACATCATTCCGTTAAAAGGCATCATTGTATGCGAAACTCTCCCCCACCCTAATTGAATACGCCTTCCATCACCTAATGGAATATTTGTGAACGTTTGTGCTGCATATATACTACCAGTAGCATAACAGTATTTCCCGGCTACCGGCTTAAACTCCTCTCCATTAAAAGAGCCTAACATATATGTGCCGGAAGCACCATACATTACCCACATTGTATTATTCTTATCACCATCCACTGGCAATTCAAATAATTCCGGACATTCCCAAAAGCCTGTGACGTGACTTCTATATTTCCAATTCTTAAGATTGACGGAAGTATATATGGAATGTCCATCACGTTCATTCAATACCATTACCCAATGTTTTGTTGGAGCATACCAAAAAACTTTAGGATCACGCGTATCTGCACTATTCCACATTTCCTTTGAGTCAATAACCGGATTTCCGGAATATTTAGTAAAGGTACATCCATTATCAAGACTATACGCCACACACTGCACTTGCCTATCGGAGCTTGCCGCTGTATAAATTGCCACCATCGCTGGTGTCTTGCCTTTATTAAAGCCAGCCGTATTATCATAGTCAATTACGGTAGATCCGGAAAACATAGTACCTAACTTATCAGGATACAATGCATCTGGCAACTCTGTCCAATGTATTAAATCGCGACTTACAGCATGCCCCCAATGCATGTTTTCCCAATCCCTTTCAAATGGATTATGTTGATAGAATAAATGATATTCACCATTATGATATATCAGGCCGTTAGGATCATTAATCCATCCTCTCCGTGTTGTGAAATGAAACTGAGGTCTGTTTTTTTCTTTATATAAACTATCTTGGCCAGCTATCTGATCTGACTGATATATTTTATTCAATCCTCTTTCATCACCATCATAACTTATCTTTACCGTTTTTCCTTTCAAGGACAACATATCTTTGAATACCCAATATTCCGCATCCTCTGGAGCTAACCTTATCACTACTGATAAGTCAGATTCACCAACAGTTTTAAATACCATCCTTCTTCTTGGTTGTGAATGAGAGATAGGAAAATTCAGGTATCTCTTTGTTATTTTCAAAGAGATTTCTCCCGCAATTAAAAACATATTAGAAAATAAAAGAGAAATTATAGTGATTACTATTTTATCAAGCACTTTCATTATTATTCATTTTTAAATACGATTGCTATCCTACTAAACATCTCCACCATGGCAGCTTGAGTCAGTAACCATTTCTTTTCATCTTTTTTTTCTCCGGAGAAATCAGAATTGAAGAGTCCATTTTTTTCTCGGGCATGCTGCCAGGCATAATCAAGACTCTTATCAAAATCATCTAAATATATTCTGTTTTTATCTATATTATAAAGTTCAATAAAACCTCTCAACATGACAGCTGAAAACCAAACGTTTCCTTTTTTTACTAACTTAATCTTTTCCCCAGAAGGCGTGACGAACTTGGTAAAGAAAAAATCAGAACAGCCTTTCGCTATGTTTTGAGCATCAAACAAATATTCAGAATTCTTTGTTAGCTTATACAATATAGAAGCGGCTTGCATCATCTGTCCACTGTTATAAGCAAATTTAGCTTTTCCTATTATCTTATCTAAATTGATATTATCAAAATAAAGATAATCCTCAGTGTCTTGCAGATTCTTTTTTGTCCACTCATAAAGCTTTTTACCTTGCATTAAGAAAGTGCTGTCATTAGTAGCTTGGAAAAGTTTAAGCGCATATACAGCACCTGGTGCATTAGAACAAGTATTCTTTGATTCCTTTTTTTGTTCACACCAATAAATTCCGCCACCTAATTTTTCATCTGTACCGCTTTGAATGAAATTCCAAATCATTTTGGCTTTACTCAGATATTTATTTTCGTGTGTAAGAAAATATATATCCAAGAAATCTATGCCAATCCATATATTATCATCATAAAACCTGTCACTCTTAGAGGCTGAAGTTATATATGATGAATAAGCAGTAGGATTTCTTTTAGTATCCAGATATTTTTCAAGACCTGGTAAAACTCTTTTCTCAAGAGTTTTTTTGTATGTCTGAGAAAAGTCACTTGCTTCAAATATTGTATTAACAGCGGTAAAGGTTCCTGAATAAGGCCAGAGATAAGAATATTTATTAGGCGTATTATTGGATTCTTCAGAAGCCAGATAATCACGGGAATAATTTATATCAACAGGATAAGTTTCACGTAATAAGCAGCTATTGTGTATCTGATAATTATTATACATACTTTCCAAAGTTATTGCTGCTCTATCAAAATTATGATTTCTGTGTTTTCCCTTATTCAAAGTTGCGCAATTTAACGAAATTGCACATAAAAGACCCGTACAAAATAAGAATGTTTTTATCATGGTGCTTTCTTATTAGTTCATAGTTATAATTTTATTATTCTTTTGTATTAGGGAAAGCTGATATTCTGAGGCGTGCCGCACCCATAGGAATCAATGTAACATCTTCTTTTCCTTTCTTTACGGCATTCTCTTCAGGCAATACGCCACACAATCCTGTAGCATCAATCTTCCAGCTTGGCACTTGACGTCCTGTAGCTTTAACTTCTAAAGGTACGTTTTCTTCGGTGAATGGAAAATTATCTGCAGGCCATGCTTTATGAATGACTTTGAAATTCCTTAATGCATCTTTCTTATCCAGAACCAATGAAATGTTCCATGAACTGTTTGCATAAATCTCGGTAGTAGGCCATTTCTTGGAGTCAGCACCTTTCTGCCACTTAGAGTCGCCAATGGCAGTTTCACGGCTATCCTTCTCTACATATCGTTCATCTATTTTCAATGACAAGGTTAATGGTCCGTAATCCACACTAATACTATTCTTATTTACCTGCCAAGTACGCATAGACAGAGACATTGGAAGATTTAGTAAAACTTTATCTCCGTCTTTCCATTCTCGTTCAATACAAACGTATTTTCCCTTAGTCAACTTGACATTCGCTTTCTTGCCGTTTATACGTACTTCCGCACCTTCGCTCCATGATGGAATACGTAAATATAGAGGAAACTCAACATTTTCTTTTGCAGATACAGTGAAAGTTATGTCTTCCTCGAAAGGATAATTGGTCTGCTCATGAAGTACTATCTCTTTTCCATTGCCAACTTTAACCGTTGCCTTACATGCCGAATATATAGCGGCGGCAATACCGTTGTCCGAGGTGGCAAGAATCAGATGTTCTGCAAAATAAGGCCAGCCTTGAGCATGATTGTGCTGACAGCAACGACTACTGAAGGGGTTCATTGAAAGGAAAGGGCCTCTGTTGTCTATGCTCGGATGATGGTTCTTTGAGTCGCTCACCGTTTGATTTGGACTTGTAATATAGCGCAAAGCTTTGAAATCGGGCATTACGGCAGCAGGATACATATTAAACGCAACCTCTTCACAATGTTCCGCCCAAAGAGGATCTCCTGTCATGCACAGCATCAGTTCATCCGAAGCCATCTGTTCCACTAAACCACAAGTCTCCACCCCTTGGCGAGGGTCGATATATCCCATGCGTGCATTTTCATCCGCTCCAAACATACCTCCAGGCACCTGACCAAATGTGCGGCGGATTAAATGATGCACATTATAAGAAGCCTTAAGCATGGCTGAATCTCCCGTGAGCATATAATATGTGGCAGGCTCACGGAAACATTGGGCAATGTTTACATTATGCCAGTTAGGCAATGAAGTAGGCTGTGTCCAGTCGGCAGTGTTACGATGAATCTTCTCCGCCAATTCAAGCAGGAATTTATCTCCCGTATGGTTATAAAGCCAATAAATGCTTATTATATTATCCCCTCCGCGGCTATTTTCCCAGTAATCTTTCAGCAGTTTATCGTCGGGCACAGTCATTTGCCATTTAAAGTAATTTGTCATGAGTTCAATGACACGTTGGTCATGCGAATATTCATAATAAGATTGAAGACACCACAACATAATCATCTGAGCCCACAGTTCGCGTTTTCCGTTGCGTTCATTTATCGGACCGAAATACCCGTCTGGTTGACAGCTGGCAAAAGCTCCCTCTATCCATATTTTTGCTTCGGCTATCATCTTTTTATCATTAAGTATATAGGCCAGGTTACCGTATCCTTTTAGCCAATATGGCACTTCTTCCCAACCGTGATCACCTCCTGTGGTAAGCCATGCATTATTCTCTTTTTCAAGCCATGCGCTTATTTCTCCCAAATGACCGGTCAGTCCGTCGCGCTGTTTTTCCAGATATTTTCTTACCCATCCTTCCGGCTGCACGCTTCCCACAGGTAATTTAATAAAATTCAACGGTTTGAGCGGTGTGCGATAGCCTATATAGTTTACATTAGTAACTTTTATGTCGGGACGATCAACCACGGTTATATTTTGCTGTGAAGAAGAACGAGTGGTGAAAGCGGCAGTAAGCAGTCCGATAGCGACAACTCCACCAACCATGCCTAATCGGGAATACAGTTTCTTCATTTTATTAAACTTATTATTTATTAGATTTATCTTAATAGTTAAAGAAACGAAGGCAATGGGCACAACAGATATTACGCCATTGTCTTCGTAAGAATAAAACATTTATGAATGATTATTTTTCAACAGAGAATTTGAATATGCAACGACTATTGTATTTCTCTCCAGGACGCAATGTTGCTGAAGGCCATTCCGGTTTGTTTGGAGTATCGGGGTATTTTTGTGTCTCCAAGCATACAGAAGCACGTTGGTTATAGGTCCTACCTTTTTTACCTTTTAATGTGCCATCAAGAAAATTGCCTGCATACATTTGGATACCAGGTTCATTAGTATATACATCAAGGACAATTCCTGTTTTTGTAGATTTAAGTGAGGCACATTTACTCTTAATATCACCTTTAGTATTCAGAATCCAATTGTGATCATAGCCATTTCCATTCTTTAATTGTATAAAGTCAAACTCATTAATATGCTTGCCTACAGGAGTTGGTTTACGGAAATCCATAGGCGTATCCTGTACACTTGCTATTTTACCGCTTGTCATAAATGTGCTGTCAACAGGTGTATAATAATCTGCATTTAAGGTTAATAAATGCTCGGAGTTACTTGCCGCATCTCCGTCCAGATTAAAATAAGAATGGTTTGTCATGTTCACAATTGTAGGTTTATCAGTTTCCGCTTCATAACTTATATCAATAGCGTTCTCATCTGTAAGGTTCATAAAAACCTTGCAGGTGATATTTCCTGGAAAACCTTCTTCTCCATCCTCTGCAAAATAGGTAAGTTCCAAATGCTGCTCGTCAGTCTGCTTTGCATCAAACACACGATACTGGAATCCTTGCGGACCTCCGTGCAGGCAATGTCCGTAATTATTGCGAGGCAACTGATATTCCACTCCATCCAAAGTGAAACGCCCCTGATTAATGCGGTTTGCATATCGCCCGATGCTTGCACCAAAATCAGATGGTTTGGCAATGTAATCTTGAATAGAGTCAAATCCCAAAACCACATCTTGCATATTTCCATTCTTATCAGGTACCATTACAGATACAATACGACCGCCAAAATTCGTTACGCAAACCTCCATATTATTCTTGTTGCGAAGTACATACAAATCTGTTTTCTTACCATAGACCTCAGTCTGGAAATTATTTTTCAATAATCCTGATTCTGTCATTTTTATTTCTTTAGAAGTACAGGCACTAATTAAAAGCAGCGACAGACCCAATATAGTCATTTTTCTCATGATGTGTATTTATTATAAATGTGTCAATAATTACTTAATACTATTCAGTAGATCCACTTTCCCTTCATTCACCAATTTCAGGATTAATTCCCCGAATAGCGTATTCTGCCAAGCAAACCATTTTCTTGTAAAGTTCTCGGCATTATCCTTATGGAAAGATTCATGCATGAATCCTGTTCCCGCCTCAGTGTCCATCAACATTTTGATGCAAGTTTTTATTTCCTTGTCATCTTTACTGGTGAATGCTTTCATCATAATACTCATAGGCCATACCATATCATATCCTACGTGCGGTCCGCCAATCCCCTCTCCTGCTTTACCTTTAAAAAAGTATGGATTATCTTCACTCCATACAAAACGACGCGTATTTTTGTAAACAGGATCACTTTCATTCACATCACCAAGATAAGGCATCGCTAACAAACTAGGAACATTTGCATCATCCATAAGCAAGTGGTTGCCAAAACCATCAACTTCAAAAGCATATATTTTGCCATATTTAGGATGGTTGTAAACTGCATATTTCTTTAAAGCTGTTTCCACTTCTTTTGCCAATTCTTTACATTCTTTGGCAATAACAGGCTTTTTATTTACCGCATCTAAAATTTCAGCAGCCTTACGAAGAGAAGATACAGCAAAGAAATTGGAAGGTACTAAGTATTGAAGAGTGGTGGCATCATCTGATGGTCTGAAGCATGACACTATCAATCCTATGGGTTTAATAGGTGCGCCAAGCCCGTCGTTATTAAGAGTATCGAGTGCACGTTCAGTTTTACGTTGGAATTTATAAGGTCCGACAGCACCTTTGCGTTGCTGTTCTTTAAAAGTTTTCAGAATATTAGTAATAGCCATAACCCATTCTTCATCAAATATACTACTGTCACCTGTAGTCTTCCAATAATGATACGCCAGGCGTAAAGGATAACAAAGAGAATCTATCTCCCATTTACGTTCATGTAATTCCGATTTCATTTCAGTCAAATCCGTCATCCAGTGCCCGTCAGGAATAGCACCATCATTGAATGCATTAGCGTAAGAATCAATATTGATACATTTAAATTGGCGTCTTATAACTCCCGACAACATTTTCTTCAGCTCAGGGTCAGAATTAGCTAACTGTACATAAGGCCACACCTGAGCGCCTGAATCCCGAAGCCACATGGCATGAATGTCACCTGTATATACAAAAGTATCCGGATTACCATTTTCATCCGTACGATAATGCACCGTGGTATCAATAGTATTCGGGAAGCAATTGGTAAACATCCATGCAAGTTTGACATTTTTAAGTAGTTGCTGGATACGGACTATTTCATTTTCCACTGCTTGCGAACGAAACAGGCGTTCTGATGCAGCCGGACGATTATCTTTCTGAATGGCGTCATTCACGCATATCATTTTATTAATATTCTTTTGTGCTGCCCTCATCGGATTCCCACCAAGCAACAATCCTGCAGCCATTATTGTACCGATATAAGTTTTTTTTGCATTAATCATGATTTAGTTATTTAAGTCATTAGAGAATGAATAAGGAAAATCAGCGTTCTTAGTCCCACGAGATTTATTCGGTTGAGTACTCATCTTGTATACTATTTTAGAGCCACCAAGCAGGTCTTTGTGAGTAATATAATTCTTTGAATAATTTTTCGCATTTATAGTCATGCCAGAGATATAGCGTTTATCATCTCCATTGTCGGGTGCTGATATTTCTACCGTCTTGCCATTTTCAAGATGCAGTTTCATCTGTTTGAAATAAGGAGTACCTAAAGCATATTGATTGCTACCTGGACATACTGGATAAAATCCCATTGCAGAGAATACATACCATGCCGAAGTCTGTCCATTATCTTCATCCCCGCAATAACCGTCAGGAGCTGATGTATATAATTTATCCATAACCTCACGAATCCAGTGCTGCCCCTTCCATGGTTGCCCGGAATAGTCGTACATATATAACATGTGTTGGATAGGCTGATTTCCATGAGCGTAATTACCCATATTCATAATCTGCATCTCGCGAATTTCATGTATTACACCGCCGTAATAACTATCATCAAATACCGGGGGCAATAAAAATACAGAATCCATCATTTGGTTAAAAGACTCTTTTCCACCCATCAAATCAATTAATCCTTGAGGATCATGGAATACCGACCACGTATAATGCCAACTATTACCTTCAGTAAAAGCATCTCCCCATTTCAATGGATTAAATGGTCTTTGAAAAGTGCCATCAGCATTCCTTCCACACATTAACTTATATTCTTTATCATAAAGATTTTTATAATTCATCGCATGTTTTGCATAAATGCTAATTTCATTTTCAGGCTTATTAAGTGCTTTACCCAGTTTATATATGCTCCAATCGTCAAAAGCATATTCCAAAGTACGAGCCGCACTTTCATTTATTCCAATATTATAAGGTACGTAACCTAATTTGTTATATTCTTCAAATCCTCTTCGACCTGTAGAATTAATTTGCGGATGGACATTATTAGCACCATGTTTTACTGCATTCCATAATGTCTCAACATCATATCCTCTAATTCCTTTTAAATAAGCATCTGTTACAACAGAAGCCGAGTTATTTCCGACCATACATCCTCTATGACCAGGGCTAGCCCATTCTGGAAGAAAACCACTTTCTTTGTAAGTATTAACCAAGCCCTCTTGCATCTTTGCACTCATGGAAGGATACATTAAATTCACAAAAGGGAACAAACAGCGGAATGTATCCCAAAAACCGGTATCCGTAAACATATATCCCGGCAATACTTGTCCATTGTAAGGACTGTAATGCATTACAGTCCCATTCTTATCATATTCATAAAAGCTTCTTGGGAATAGCACCGATCTATAAAGACAAGAGTAAAAAGTGCGCAAATGATCTATATCGTTATCCTTGACTTCTATACGTCCTAATATATCATTCCATTTTCTACGGCCTTTGGCAGAGACTTGATCTAAATTATCGCAACCTAATTCTTTCAAATTAAGTTCAGCCTGTTCAGGACTTATGAAAGAAGAGGCTACCTTAACATTAACCTTTTCTCCTTTATAAGTCTTAAAACCTATTATTCCTCCAGCATGATTATCTTTAACATCAAGTTTATCAGAGTCAATAACTCCGTTTTTAACAGATGCCGTATAGGTAAATGGTTTATCAAATATTAATACAAAATAGTTTTTGAAGTTATCTGGCACACCGCCACTATTCTTTGTAGTATACCCAATGATTTTATTTTCTGTAGGTATTATTTTTATAAAAGAGCCATTATCAAAAGCATCTACAACAACATACGAGTTTTCATTTTCCGGGAAAGTAAAACGGAAAGCAGCTGCTCTTTCGGTAGGCGCAATTTCTGTTGTCACATCATGGTCTGCAAGATATACCTTATAATAATAAGGAGTGGCTACTTCCGCTTTGTGAGAAAACCAGCTTGCACGAGCATCTTGATCAAACACAACCTTACCAGTTACAGGCATAATAGCAAATTGACCATAATCATTGATCCATGGACTTGGCTGATGAGTTTGCTTGAATCCTCTTATTTTATCAGCATCGTAAGTATAGCACCATCCGTCGCCCATTTTTCCGGTTTGCGGAGTCCAAAAGTTCATTCCCCAAGGAAGGGCAATGGCAGGATAAGTATTTCCTGTCGATAAGGACTGTTTTGATTGAGTGCCAACCAATGGACTGACATAGTCCACCGGTTCATTAATTATCTTGGCATTGACACTACATAAATTCAGTAAACTAAAAACTAATAATGCTAGCTTTTTCATAGTATTATTATATTATGGTGTTATGTCTTTATTTCTTTCTTAATTTATTTTCAAGCATTTTGATGAAGTATCCTCCCACTACCGAGCGAGCCTGGAATCCTCTTTGATTAGGAGTGTCTGTAAATACCCAGTCAGACATAGGAACGCGGTCTGTAGTCTCATTCATAAACATATAAACAGGTTCGATAAACTTTTCAAAAGTATCCTTGTCAGCCGCTAAAGTCGCAGTCCACATTATCCAGTCCGTCTTTGTATAGTTCTCTCTATTATCCAAAGGCAATCCATACTTATTTTGTTTTGTTAGATAATATGCTATTTCTTTATTTGCAACTTCTCCGGGGAATATCTGCATATTCAACAATTTATCCCAGACAAGATTGTATTTTTGGCTCCAGGTTCCAGGTTTGTCAAATGTCAATTTGTAATGATCGCCGTCAGCAGCCATCTCAGTCCATTCCTTAGCCATAGCTTTTGCTTTAGCAACATATTTTTCTGAAATGTCTTTTTTCCCAAGCCTGTCAGCTAAATATCCATAAGAAGCAATTCCTAATATAGCCTTGACAGAAAGATTTGCATTATGCGCGAAATGTCCTGCAAAGTCATCAGTACAAAGCTGGTTCTCAGGATCAAGTCCATGCTCTGTTAAATAATCAGTCCATGTTGTAAGTGTCTTCCAATGTTTATTTGCATAGTCTGCATTACCTTCAACCGCCGCTATAGCCGCTGTTAAGATAAGCATGTTTCCAGATTCTTCCACTGGCATGTCACCACCATAAGTTTGTCCGTTAGCCAAAGGATAGGTACCCACATCATGAGCAGCAAACGGTTTATTCCATTTTCCGCTTTCACTGTAATAGAAGATATGATTCAACAATCCTTTCGCCAATTCAGGATTATATAGCAAGAACAGTGGAGCTGACGGATAAGTAACGTCAACAGTACCTATCGAACCATTACTAAAATTTTCTTTTGAAAGAAATAACAAGTCTCCGTTAGAAGCCTGAACTAATTTATGAGCCGCAATAGCCTGACGATAAGCCAAAGCACATAATTCCGCATATTTTCTTCCTCCTGCAGCAGTGGCTTTATTCATCATTTCAGAATCAAACTCAGCACACTTCTCCATCGTAGCTTTATATTCATTATTTGCATCCTGTAATTCTGAAATTATGGTCTTATTATTATCACGATTCCAATAAGGGCGTAATTTATCTTCAAAATATTGAATGGAATATATATCATCATATCCTATCAACAAATGACCATCAGCTTTATCAACGACTCCTAATGAATGCACAAGTGCCAATTTATTATGTCCTTCAGTTGGTGCGTCAACAAGTTCATTAGATATAAAACCCTTTCTTAACACCTGACTGTTACCTATGGCACATTTACTATTTTTCTTATCAGCTGCTAAATAGAAATAGCCCCAATCTATACGGACATCATCGCCTTTCTTTTTAAGAATTTCCTGGTTCTTTGACCCTGTTTGCATGAAAAGAAGATCTCCTTTTATAAAACTTTTCGCAACAGATTCTTGATTAGGCAAGTCCAATGCCCATTGAGGAGACGCCTCAAAATATAATTTTACATCATGCTTTTTTTTGTCATTAGAAACTATCTCATAAGATATATAGTTTACCGGACGACTAAGCAAATCCAGATTATCCATAAACAATGGTGCAGTGAATGTCAATTTCAAATCTACAGGACCGCAAGTAAATTGATAGTAAGTCTGCATAGGTTGCACATCAGCAGATCTTTGTTGTGCCGTTTTTGTGAAGAAATGAGTATTTTCAAGTTCAACCAACAATCCAAAATCCAGAAGAGCATTTCCCGCACGGTTATGACAATAGGCAGCAATCATGTTTTTTCCTTGCTTTAACGATTTCACAACCTTTTCCGAAAGTTTCAGCAATACATGTTTTTTGCAAGCATTTCCAGTATCTACTACTTTAATACCATTGATATATATTATCGCATCATCATCATGAGAATATTCCAGATATACATTTTTCCCTATAAGATTATCTTTAATTTCTACAGAACGGCGTACCCATATAAATTCTTCACTCCATTGAGTTTTGGCAGTAACTTCATTCTCTTTGGTTCCAAATGCAGCATCTCCGGTTTTCCATGCATTATCATTGAACACCATGTTTTCCCATCCTGTAGCAGGTTTGTTTACTGTATATTTACCAATCCACTTCCCCTGTTCAGATGTCTTAGCAACAGGTCTCAGCTCTAATTCCTCAGTACCCATAAAACGATAAGTTTTTCCGTCAACCTTCGCCACTCCTATTAACGGAAACTCTTTACCAGTCCAATGCTTTACAGAGCCTTCGTAAAGATTATTTTCAAAAGACCATGCAGATATATATGGATCAATAGTTATAAGCGGATAAGCAGGTGCACGTAATTCACTTTTTTCGTGTGCCGCTATTTGTGCATCACAAATTCCCAACATACTTGCTGCGGCAAATAATATCGTTAACAAATTATTCTTCATAAATTAAAATATTTTTATTTAAGTTTTTATTTTTTACTATTATATGGATAATTTTATATATTTGCAGGAAACAACAACATCAAAGCAGGAATACCTGATGCAGAATAACTATCAATATTACTTCCTTCTGATAAAGGTTTTTCATATTCCCCACCACACACACCACGCGTCTTATCCCGGTTGTTCCATCCTATTTCAATATTACGCCTCAAGAAAGGAATGTATTGTGTCTGCCCACATTCATATACAAGCATAGCAATATATTGTGCGAAAATTGCTGTGTATATACCTTGTTCTATACCTCTTTCAAAAGGTAGAAGATTATATTTCTCTGACATTTTATTTACCGTATAATCAGTTGCTAATATTGCATTTTTAAGATAGCTTTCATTTCCGGTAGCTTTATAAAGTAACACAGAAGCTCCTATAAAAGTAGCCTGATTATAAACATGAGTGTTCCATGCAGGATTGCCATTTCCATGTTTACTATCAGCTATTCTACCAGTGTTTTTATCAAACAGGTTCTTTACTCCCCATTCATAAATTTCTTTTCCCTTGGCTAAATACTGTTCTTTAGTATGATAAACAGGTTTTGCTTCAACAAATTCTTTTCTATTCTTTGGCACATTATTGTAAAGAGTAATTGCGGCTATCACAGTGGGGAAATTAATACATGCCATTTTACCGTCCCCCATTTTATTAGGTTTTGGATTGCGGATAGGCTGCCATTGCCAGTACATGCCACCATTTTCTTTATCATACGACCCAGTATCACCTACCTTATCTGACCCGTACCATACTCTTCCAAAACTCTCTTCAGACAATTTCAAATATTCTTTGCTACCAAACAATTCGTATCCTCTCGCCAATGAAATAGTCCACCACATTATATCATCATATATAAACCACCCTGTATTTTCATTATTATCATGAAAATCAAAATTGGCATATTGTCTTTTATTACCTTCAAATATTTTTTCACATAATTGTTTTGACGATTTTATCCTTGTCCTGTTTTTTTCACTTTTGGCCAGTTTATATGCATTCATTGCCATATCCCAATATATGGGTTGACACCAAATCGCCGCAGCTCCATTATGACGGTCTGTAGCATTTTTGAAAGAGGAGTTTGTTTTGTATATGAATTTATTCCAGTCAAGCAGAGTATTATTAAATCCGTCATAAGCTGCCCAAACATCTGCATCTTTATACATAGGAGAATCTATATTTCGAACTGTTTGTTTCTCACTACCAAAAAGATTTATCGACATAACTTGCATCATTACTACAGCAAAAATGATTTTGTTTCTCATAATTAATTTATTTGTTTCCATGAATTTTTCTAATTACAAAAATTGCATTAATGGATGACTAAGATGGATAATATTCATTCAAATAATAATAAATGCTAGCCAATTACTCCGAAAAAAGATGCTTTATCCTTTTTTTGTATTTTCTTTGCAACATATTTATGAAACATGAATAACTATGAATACAAAAATCTTTTATCTTTTTATATTTATTACAACTTGCGTATCTTGCCAGATTAAAAAAAATAGCAGTTCAAATGCTACCCAGACTATTACAGATACAAACAGTATATCATTACTTCCTACAGGAGCCGAACCGTGGGCAATATTACATAACGGAAAATATTATTATACTCAAGGATGCGAAAACAAAATAGTTTTATGGGAAACAGACGACATTACAAACTTATCAAAAGCTAAAATGAAAGAAGTGTGGTTACCAGATGAGACTTCTTATTCTTATCACTTGTGGGCACCAGAAATTCATTTCATAAACCATAAATGGTATATATATTTCACTGCGGATGATGGCAACATGGACAATCACCAGTTATATGTAATAGAAAACGAGGCTGCTAATCCTTTAGAGGGTACTTTCAAAATGAAAGGGCGGATACAGACGGATGCTAATAACAACTGGGCAATCCACGCAAGTACATTCGAACACAATAACCAACGTTACATGATTTGGTGCGGATGGGAAAAACAGCGCATAGATAACGAGACTTCATGCATATACATCGCCAAAATGAAAGACCCATGGACATTGAATTCAGAGCGCGTACTCATATCAAAGCCTGAATATGAATGGGAATGCCAATGGGTAAACCCTGACGGAAGTAAAACAGCTTATCCGATCCACGTAAACGAGGCTCCTCATTTTTTACAACCCAGGAATAAGAGTAAGGTGTGCATCTTTTATTCTGCCAGCGGCAGTTGGACACCATATTATTGCGAAGGGTTACTTATTGCAGACGCTAAAAGTAATTTACTGGATCCACATTCATGGGTTAAATCCCCAACTCCTGTATTTGAACAAAAACCGGAAAACAATATCTACGGAACAGGTGGCATTTCATTTGTTCAATCATCCGACAAAAAAGAATGGTATTTTTTATATCATGCACGTAAAATCACAAATGATGCCCCTGGTGCTATAGACTCGCGTTCGCCACGGTTACAAAAACTAAAATGGGATAAAGAAGGCATGCCTGTATTAGGAACACCTCTTAAAAGTGAATAATCAATTGCAAATTCGATGGAATTAATCTGACCAAAAAGAACAATCTATATTCAAGACTAACAAATTCATATAAAACACTCATGATATTAACCATCAATGAATAGATTTTACTGATTATTGAATAAATAATTTCCTGCACGCTGCACATTATTCATTTTCTTTGTAACATTCCTGTTTTGGGAATAGCATCTATTTTATAGACAAATATTAATGAATAATATCATGAGAAAAAGTTTTCTAACAGTAATGCTGGCACTGACATTGTGCAGCAGTTCATTCGCTCAATGGAAACCGGTTGGCGACAAAATCAAAACTTCATGGGGCGAACAATTGACATCCGAGAATGTGCTTCCTCAATACCCCCGTCCTATCATGGAACGTGGAGAGTGGAAAAATCTGAACGGCATATGGCAGTACGCCATAACAAATAAAGGAGAAATTTTTCCCGAAAAGTATGAAGGAACAATACTTGTTCCTTTTGCAGTAGAATCTTCTCTGTCTGGTGTCGGAAAAACCGTGAATGAGCATCAGGAATTATGGTATAAGCGTTCTTTCGACATCCCTTCATCATGGAATGGCAGACAAGTTCTTCTCAATTTCGGAGCGGTGGACTGGAAAGCCGATGTATGGGTGAACGATGTGAAAGTGGGACAACACACAGGAGGATATACACCTTTTTCGTTTGACATCACTTCCGTACTCAATAAAAAAGGAAAAAACAGCGTTACAGTAAAAGTATGGGATCCCGCAGACAGAGGGGAACAACCACGAGGCAAACAAGTAGAAAAACCTGGAGGTATATGGTACACTCCTGTGACTGGCATCTGGCAAACAGTATGGCTTGAGCCTGTGACAACACACCACATTACAAATGTTAAGACTACTCCGAACATAGACAGAAACAATCTTATTGTAGAAGTAGCAACCTCTGTTCAAGCTTTGGCTGACAAGGCAGAAGTTAGAATTTTTGAAGGTAAAACATTAGTAGCAAAAGGTGCATCTGTAAATGGGTTGCCTATAGAATTAAGAATGCCGGCAAACAGTAAGTTATGGTCTCCTGAATCTCCTTTCATTTATGACATGGAGGTGGTACTGTATAATAACGATAAAGTTGTCGATAAAATCAAGAGCTATACCGCACTGCGCAAATTCTCCACACATAGAGACAAAAACGGTATTACCCGTATGCAGTTGAACAATAAAGATTACTTCCAGTTCGGTCCACTCGACCAAGGATGGTGGCCAGACGGATTATATACGGCTCCTACCGACGAAGCACTTCTATATGACTTGAAGAAAACGAAAGACTTCGGATACAATATGATACGTAAACATGTAAAAGTAGAACCTGCACGCTGGTACACTTATTGCGACAGATTAGGAATAATTGTTTGGCAAGATATGCCTAATGGCGGAAGAGGACCGGCAGAATGGCAAACGCATCAATATTACACAGGCGCAGATGCTATACGTTCGGCAGCATCAGAGGCTAATTACCGCAAGGAATGGAAAGAAATCATGGATTGTTTATATTCATATCCATGTATCGGAACATGGGTGCCATTCAACGAATGCTGGGGACAGTTCAAAACACCTGAAATTGCTGCCTGGACAAAAGAATATGACCCTACAAGATTGGTTAACCCGGCCAGTGGTGGTAACCATTATACTTGCGGAGACATCCTTGACCTTCACAACTATCCTGGTCCAGATTTATATCTATATGACCCGCAACGCGCCACAGTGCTTGGTGAATTTGGGGGCATAGGCATGGCTCTTAAAAATCATCTCTGGACACCCGACAAGAATTGGGGATACGTAAAATTCAACACTCCCGAAGAGGTAACAAATGAATACATCAAATATATAAACAACCTTGAAGAGTTAATTCACAAAGGATTCTCGGCAGCTGTTTACACACAGACCACTGATGTGGAAGAAGAAGTGAATGGTTTAATGACTTATGATAGAAAAGTAATAAAGGTAGACGAGAAAAAAATAAGAGAAGCAAATCAAAGAATCTGTAACTCTCTTAACAAATAAGCCTGATTAAAGATGAAAAAACTATTTATTAATATATTGTTTGTTTGTCTTGCATGTAATATGCAGGCAACAGACATTTTCAAGACTAGCCGGAATATAGCATTGCGTGCTCCATCTGTTCCGCTTATAACTTCAGATACTTATTTGGCCATATGGTCTCCATACAATAAATTGAATGAAGGCAACACTGAACATTGGACAGCAGCAGAACACCCATTAATTGGAGCTCTTCGTGTAGATGGAAAAGTGTATCGTTTCATGGGGAAAGACAAGCTTAATTTGGAGACAATTCTTCCAATGACCAATAAAATGAAGTGGGAAGCAGCATATACAATGTCTCAACCAACCGGCGGTGACTGGACACAACCATCATACGATGATGCATCCTGGAAAAAAGGCAAAGCTGCATTCGGTACAAAGGACATGAAGCGCATAGGAACGGAATGGAACGAAAAAGATATATGGGTGAGACGCGGTTTTGACTTGCCTCAAGACCTTACCAATGAAACCGTTTATCTGCGATATTCTCATGATGACGTCTTTGAACTATATCTTAATGGAGAAAAATTAGTAGCAACAGATTTGTGCTGGAACAATGATGTCACCATTGAACTAACAGCCAAAGCGAAATCCAAACTTCGTAAAGGTCACAATGTAATTGCGGCTCATTGCCACAACACCAACGGTGGAGCTTATGTAGACTTCGGACTCTACAGCGAAAGGAAACAAGTCTGTAATTTTAAGGAAGAAGCCATCCAGAAATCTGTTGACGTACTGCCCACTCAAACTTATTACACCTTCACCTGCGGAACTGTGGAACTCGACTTGGTTTTCACCGCTCCTCTCTTGATGGAAGATTTGAATCTGGTATCCACTCCCATCAACTACATCTCATACAGAGTGCGCCCGCTTGACAAGAAAGAGCACGACGTGCAAATATATATTGAGACTACTCCACAGCTTGCCGTGCATGAAACTTCGCAGCCTACCATCTCGAAGAAAATAAGTAAGAACGGAATGGAGTACCTGCAAGCCGGCACAATAGACCAACCATTCGTAAAACGCCAAGGAGACGGTGTGCGCATTGACTGGGGGTATGCGTATCTGTCATCAAATACCTCACAAAACAAGCAGATGAGCATAGGGAACTATTATGATATGAAACAATCGTTCATACAAAACGGAAATCTGACTACTAATTCACAAAACTATATCTCCAGAAGTGAAGAGGATATGCCGGCAATGGCTTATAAAGAGGATCTTGGCAAGATAAAGGACCAGGGCAAGGCAGGATATGTGATGGTGGGATATGACGACATATATGCCGTAGAGTATTTTTACGAACCACGCATGGCATACTGGAAGCACAACGGCAAAGTAAGCATTTTTGATGCATTCGAACGTGCTCAGTCCACTTATGCCACTTTGATGGACCGCTGCAGAGCTTTCGACGAAAAATTGATGACTGAAGCCGAAGCTGCAGGAGGAAAAGAATATGCAGAACTGCTTGCTTTGACCTATCGACATTCCATCACGGCACACAAATTACTTACCGACAAAGATGGCAATATATTATTCCTTTCCAAGGAAAATCATAGCAACGGATGTATAAACACCGTTGACTTAACATACCCTTCGGCACCTCTTTTCCTGATTTACAATACAGAATTGATGAAAGGAATGCTTAATTCCATCTTCTATTACAGTGAAAGCGGCAGATGGAACAAGCCCTATCCTGCTCATGACCTTGGTACATATCCAATTGCAAACGGACAATTATATGGCGAAGATATGCCTATAGAAGAAGCCGGCAATATGATATTGACCGTTGCAGCCATAGCCAAAATGGAGGGAAATGCAGATTATGCAGCAAAACATTGGGAAACATTGTCGTTATGGGCCAATTATCTGATAGAAAACGGACTTGATCCCAAAAATCAATTGTGTACTGATGACTTTGCCGGTCATTTGGCACATAATGCAAATCTTTCGGCAAAAGCTATTATTGCAATTGCAGGTTATGGTGAAATGGCACGGATGCTTGGCAAGGAAGCTACCGCAAACAGATACATAGAAACAGCTAAACAGTTGGCTACTGAATGGGAGAAGATGGCACGCGACGGTGACCATTACAAACTGGCGTTTGACAAACCTGGCACATGGAGCCAGAAATACAATCTTGTGTGGGACAAAGTATTCAATATGAACATCTTCCCGCAAAAAGTATTTGATGTAGAAATTCCTTTTTATCTCACTAAACAGAATAAATATGGACTTCTGCTTGATTCGCGTGCTCAATACACCAAATCGGATTGGGTGCTTTGGAGCGCATGCATGGCACCGGATGACATTACGTTTCAAAAATTCATCTCCCCAATCTATAAATATGCCAATGAAACCACATCACGTGTTCCTATCAGCGACTGGCACGATACGAACACTGGAAATATGATGAATTTCAAAGCACGTTCCGTGGTTGGCGCATACTACATGAAGTTACTAATGTATAAGATGAATAAGGTTAAAACAAACCAAAGCAGCAATTAATAATTTGTTCTAGTCTGGTCAATCCAAACATGTACAAGATTGGAAGTAAACTTGTATACACTATAAACGTATTGTAACATATAGATTAATTTATTACCTTTGAATCGTGGTTGAACAAAGGTAGTAAATTAAATGTAAATAAATATGAAAAAGTGTATCATTCTATCACGTGTTAGTACTGATGTACAAGACATTACAGAACAAGAACAGAACCTATTTAACTTCGCTGTAAGAGACGGATATAATAAAAACAATATTATATCAATATCAGACAAAGAGTCGGGAATACTGTTATCAGAAGAGGAACGTAACGGATTAAATCAGTTGAAAGATTATATTAACACAGACACAATAGAATGTGTCTATGTGTGGGAACTATCACGTATTGCGAGAAGTCCAAAGGTCTTATATTCTATTCGTGACTTCCTTGTAGAACATAAAGTTCAATTAAAGGTCTATGATCCGTCTTTGACATTACTTAATTCTGATTACTCAATAAATGAGAACTCTAGTCTAGTGTTTGGACTTTACGCCTCTATGGCGGAAGCGGAAATGAGACAAAAAAAGATAAGGTTCAAAAGGGGAAAAGTAAGGAATGCGAAAATTGGAAAGTTTAACGGCGGACTAGTAAAATTCGGTTATTCACTAGACGAGAACAATTTCTTAATAGAGAACAAAGAAGAAGCGGATATAATTAGACTTATATACAGTATCTATTTATCGGGGAAATCAGTTAAACAGACTTATAACGAGTTGAAAGAACGAGGATATAATCTAACCTTTACAAGTGTAAAAAATATTCTATTGTTTGAAGGTTATACAGGTTCTATGACTATAAATAACATCACAAAAAAATATCCTCCAATTATTGATAAATATACTTTTTCTGAAAAGAAAGTAGTAGCGAAAAATAATAATATACTGATAGATAAATCAAAAAATATTTATTTATGTCGTTCTTTGATTATTTGTAAAGATTGTGGAACTGCGTATATAGCGGTAAAAGGTAACGGACAATATATGTGTACTCGTAAATATTTAGACAAATACACAGTTCAGGAAATAAACGATTGCAAGACATCACCGATTAATATCAACTTAATAGATTCAATTGTATGGCACTATTCTAAGAAGTCACAACTTGCGTCACTCCTCAATAACTATGAAGATGAAAGAACAAAATACCTAGGTCTTATTGAAGTAAATAAACAAAAAATATCTTCAACTGTAGATAAGTTCAGAGTTATAAACGAGAAAAAAGAACGTAATAACTATATGTTTGAAAACTTACAGAAGTCTAAGGAACAATACGACAGACGAGTTAAAGAGATAACAAATGAAGAAAACGAAATTAAATTACAAGTTGAAAAATGGGAGAACGAGAACAAACAATATTCTCAATTGATAGAGAACCTAAATACTATTACTAGTAATAAAGACATTGAGAACTTTATTTTGAATAATAACACCAATTTACAGAGTCTAGAAAATAGACAAATGATGTATGACATAATACATTCCAACATAAAAAAAATCACTGTAGAGGACGAAATTAAATTCAAAACTAAGTTTATTGAGATATACGACAATTACGATAGAGTTCATTATTTAAGAGTGAACATAAGAACAAAGATGTTAGAGAGCCGGACAAAAGAAGGTATATATATTCCAATTGATTACGATTTTTTGAAGATCTAATAATATCATTCACTCACCATGTGAGTGAATGATATTTAGTTATCTTTGTTGAAGTATTAATTTTAAATCAAAAAAATATGAATCATTACGATGAAATTTGTTCAAAAATTGAAGAATTGAAAATATCTTTACGTGATAACGTAAATTTAACAGATGAAGAAATTATTTTATTAAAATCAAGATTAGAAGTATTAAACACAGAATTTCAATCTTTATTAGGTAAAAGATTTGAGAACGATTAATGAACAAGAAAGACCTCAAAAATGAGGTCTTTTTTTATGGTTATGTATTGAGTTGTGACACTCGGAACATAGAGATTGTAAATTGTTGAAGTCATACGCTACTTCAATACGTCTCAATCCGTCGTAATTCATAAATGAATCAATGTGATGAATGTGTTCTGCGTAACTGACTTTATTTTCCTGTAAACAGACCTCACAAAGTGGTTGTTCTTGTAACTTGATAAGTCGTAACTTCCGCCACCTGTCAGTTGCGTATATCTTCTGTCTTTCCTTTCGTTTGTCGCTAGTATTTTGTTTCTTAGGTAATCTGTTAATGAACGGCATAAGTGTTTCTATTATATTTTTTATTATTATTGTTGATAGGTAAGTGATAAACTTCTTTCCAAACTTTGTCTATTCTATCAGTTGAATAAGTTGTTTTATTCATTTTTTTAAATTCTTTTTTCAGTGACTTTAAATCAATCTTATTGAGATTCCATATTATTATATAATCTGTATAAATGACTATATAAAGAGGTGTATAATTACTGTCTGACATTAGTTGTTCGTATTTGTCCGCCTCTATGAACGAAGTGTCGTACTTATCAGAATTGAACGTTCTTTCTTTTATTTCTATATTATAAATTCCTGTCTGACTAGTACTAGTATATCCTGTTACCTTTAAATCGGTTCTATCTGTTATTGATTGTTTATCTATGATATTACTTTCAAAGAGGTAATCAAATAAGTTCTTTACTATTTCTCTATCTTTTTCCTCCTGTATTTCAATTCTAGTCATTACTCATATTCTTTACTATATAATTATGTTGTAACAACTCAATTTTTTGTTCTAGTTTGTTTATTTTTTGTTGATAAATAATCGATTGTGACAGTAACGCTATGGTTATGTATACAATACTAATCACTAGATAACTTTTTCTTTTCATACTTTTTCTTGTTTAGATTAATTATTTTATATATAAATATGTCTAAAGTTCAGAAAAGTCATAGAAAAGTAAAAAAATATAGAAAAATACGTTATTTTCCTGATTTCGGACAGAAAAACGTAAAATAAGGGGTTTTTAGAGGTTGTTTACCGTTTGTGGTAACTTGTTAGGGAATTGTATAAAAGTGTCTTAAATCGTCTAAAAATGGGGTTATTTGATGTATATATGGATGGCGTAGACACAAAAAAAGAGGTCTATTTATCACAAACAAACCTCTTAGAATAAAAATAATTAATTTTATATGGAAATTTTAAAAATAATCTTTGATATATAATAAATACATAAAAAAAATTGAAAAGTCAATAGAATGAGAAAATATAATAGTTATTTCATTATAATTGATTGATATACAAATATATAGTATGAAAAATATTTGGCACTAAATTTTGTATTATGGATTTTTTATGCTATTATTTATTACCGTTGATTTTGACGGCGTAAAAAATATTAATAATATGGAAAATAATTATTACGAATGTGGTTTTTGTTACGAAAAACGTCTATTAGATGACTGTATTAAAGATTTAGTTGAAAATATTGAATTTAGTTATGTTGTGATTCGGATCTATAGAGGTGAAGAAAAAAAAGAGTTTCAAATAAACAAAGAAAATCTATATGACATATATAGTCTAATAGATGACAATGTTAGTTATATTGATATACAATCAGATACTATATACGAGGAACGACAACAAATAACAGAAAGTTATAATGTCGACAATAGTAAGATACGATTTATTTAATTTTAAAGACACTCAATTAAGAGTGTCTTTTTTTATTCCCTGTTACGCAGCGGACAACATTTTGAATCTCTTATTTATCCTGTTAATCTTAATTATATGACCGATACGATAATTAATTGAAAGTGTTTCATTATCGATTGTCTTTACACTCTTATTAGCGTCTTTAACTTCATTGTTTGTTTGTTCTTCTTTCATAGTTATTTCTTTATTATTTGATTTATTATATTGTCTTATATTGTCGGTTAATCCGTTTTCTTTCATAAACTTTAATAGGGTGTTTTTACAGATCTTTAAACCGTTTTCTTTCATATATTTAAGATTCTCACTAACAGATAAAGAACAATCAAACAATTCACCTATTTTTTGTTGATTGATTAGTTTTCTACCGATATTTTTAGTTGTATTACTTTTTACGTTGTATTTCTCATTGTAAAGAGGATTAGACATATATATTCTACTGTCTTTATGTTGTTCAATCATATCATTATAAGTACTTATATCCGTCTTCATAACGTTGTTACAGATGTTATATATATCTTTCTTTGTTATGACATCTTTACGATTGTCTATGAAGTGATATAGTTCGAATAATAACATTGTCAACATATATTCTTTACTGATTGAAGGTAACATATAACGTCTTAATATTCCATTAAGGAATAATAGTCTTTTTCTTCCCTGTCCGTCTTTTTTCTTTATTATACGATGTGTTGTAACCTCATTACCGTTAGTTGTTTCTTGTTTATCCTTATACCAATATCTTTTTATTGAAATGTAATTATTAGGTAACATTATATGAGGTGTGTCTTCATCTACTTCATTTAAGGGTGTATGTTCAAAAAAAGAATATTCTACACTATACTTATGTAGTATATCTGTTATTGATAAATTCCAATAATCAATCATATAATCATTTTTATAATTGTTCATTTCAGATGGTATAATGTTTCTCTTCTCTTTACTTATACAATCTGAAATGAACATTTGATTTTTATTAAAAGTAGAAGTAGAATAGATATTAGTATAATTAGTATAGTAGTCAATATTTCTAGTTCCATTTCCTCCGTATTGTTGATTAGAAGAAATACAAGTATTATCAATATTAATGTTAGGATATTGTTCTTTGATTGAATTAATTAAAGTAGTTACAATATTACTATACATATCATTACTAGTAATTGTGTCCTCAAATATATATACCAGTCTAAATGATCTTAAATCGTTTGTGTCCGATGGTGTGGTATAAAGAAGGTTAGGTTTAAACTTCAATGATTCTTTAAATTGAAATAGATTACAATTAAGTATAGTCTTATCAATATCAATAAAGACAGATTGGGCAAAGAAGAAATTGTTCTTTGTCTTATCTTTTATTATGAAGTTAGATTTGTTAAAGTTGTGACAGAAAGTGTGTCCTTTAATAACATATTCAACTAGTTGTTCTAGTGTTATGTTCTTGTTAGAATAAGATAGTTTGTTCCAATTTTGACATTTAGCGTCAAAACTTTGATCTGATACAGAAAGATTAAATGTGTGTGACATAGGTTTTATTTTTTCGGTTCTTTATTAGATAAGTCTAGAGAAGGAAGAACCTATTAACCTTCTCTAGACGTGTAACATTAAAGGTTTATAACTCCTTTAATTAATCGTTACTATATATAAATATGTCTAATATTACGAAAAGTCATACTCAATACTAATTAATACGAAAAAAGTTTCAATAAGTCAAATATTTGATAAAAATTATTCAACTATATATAAGGTGTAATATGAAATATAATGTTTTTTTCATTATAATTATATTTTATTTAATTTGAAAAAACTAATGTAGTTAATTTGTGCCTATTAAAGTTAATAACATTAAACATATTTTTAATTAAAAACATACTCAAATAACTGTATATGTGTTTATTAACTCAACTAAAAAATATAATGAAATAAATATTATAAACAAACATTTATTAAATATTTTTGGTTTTTTTGGTTGTTGGTTTAAATACTTGTATATTTGTTTCATAATTCAACGGAAAAGGTGAAGTGAAAAAAAGTTAGTTAAAAGTTTGACTTTTTCGAATAAAATATGTACTTTTTATAAAAACGGAGATATTTATATAAATAAGAATAAAATAAATAATTTAAAAAATGGAAGAAAGAGAAAATTTTATCGTTTTTGTTGACGAAAGAGACGAAAGTATTGTAATGTGTTCACTAGACAAATTTGAATTATTAAACGTGTGTGGAAGAAATAATTCAGATGGTGTAAAATTGTCTTGTGAAGATTGTGGGTGTATAAGTCTTGATAATGTTTGTTGTGAAGATTTGAGAAAATCTTTTTTAAAAGATTTTAATAGTAAATTCAATACCGATTTTAAGGAATATGATGAGTTTGAAGATTATTATGACAATAATAAAAGTGAATTAAAGACTTTTGTTGAAAATTGGAAGAATGAGAATGAAACACACATAGAAGAAGAAATTTATGAATTTTGGACCGGAAATTATTATAGATGTCTAAGTCTTGAAAATTTAAATTATGTTAGTGATAATATGAAATCTGATATATTAAAAGATTTTTATTCAAAAAAAAGAAAATGGTATGATTTTATTAGTCCAGAATATGTAGGTGATTATTGGAATTATAAAGTAGTAGAGAAATAAATAATAAAACTAAACTAATACTATGAATAAAACACTAATAGAAGATAGTATAATAGATAATATAAAAGACAGTAGCAGATTAGTTAAATCGGGAGCTACATTTCTGACAGGTCTAATAGGTGACATTTATTTACCTCATTCAACTAACAACACTATTGAAGAAATAAATATTATACCTTCAAAAATGACTATTACGATAGAAGTTAATAAACAATATCCTGAACAACTACTTATTAACGATATTTCTAAGTCAATAAATGATAAACTTGAAAGTACTATTCTATGTGATTATAACGACTTATCAGGTCTTATAATCGCTCAATGGGGACGAATAGTAATAGACTCAATAGAAGACATTGACAACGAAAAAATAAAAATAAAAATAAGTTCAAATTTTGGATTTGTTAAAAAATAAAAATAGAAAACACAAAATAATACTATGGCAAAAAGAATTAAGATAGAGATCAACAAGGATCTAGAGAAAGAAACACAGGACTACATTTACGCTGTAAATAAGTTTTTAAGAAAAAAGAATAACGGTACAATAGCGGATGAATGGTTGGGAGCTATTGAAATGTTAACTCAAAATTATGATATGTTTATCAAGTGTAGAGATCAGATAAAAAAAGACGGACTTATGATTGATGATCGATTCGGAGGGATAACAAAACACCCGCTAATTAAAGTACAACAAGACGCACAGATACAATGTGTAAAGTTGATTAATGAATTCGGATTATCTCTTAAATCAAATTTAAAACTATCTGTAGAAGACACAGACGATAAAGAGGAAGATTCACCTTTAATGAATTTTGTGAAGAATATAGAAAAAAGATAACTAAAATTGGATATAATAAATTTTTAAGAACTAGTACTTTATGTATTAGTTCTTTTTTTGTGTAAAATTGAAATGTTGGGAATATTTATAAATATGAATATAGAACAACAGACATATTATATTTACGCACAAGACGTAATAGACAACAAAATAGTAACGAATAACTATATAAGACTAGCGTGTGAACGTTTTTTCAAGTTATTGGATAATGATAAATATTACTTCAATATTGATGCTGTAGACAAAGTAATTAACTTCATTTCAATAATTAAGCACTACTTAGGAAAACACGCCAATAAACCTTTCATATTGCAACCTTGGCAAACATTTATTATCGCGTGCGTCTATGGGTTCTTTAGAAAGGACACAGGGAAACGATTATGTAGGAACGTGTTTATTCTTATGAGTCGTAAACAAGGAAAGTCGGCATTAGCGGCGGCACTATCACTATATCACTTAATAGCGGACAATGAACAAGCGGGAGAAATATTCTTCGCCGCGAACAGTCGGGAACAAGCAAAGATATTGTTGAATATTACTTCAAACTTCGCAAAGTCTTTAGATCCAAAATTGAAATCATTAGAAATCTACAGGGATACAATTAAATTCAAGGCACTAAATTCTTTCATTAAAGTTGTTAGTGCGGACACTTCAAAATTGGATGGTTATAATTTAAGCTTCGCTGTAATTGATGAAGAACACGAGGCGAAAAATTCAAAAATGATTGATGTAATTAGTTCCTCTATGGGTATGCGTGAGCAACCTTTATTGTTAGAAATTAGTACAGCGGGTTTTAATCTTTTTGGTGTATGTAAAGAAAAATTTGACACTTGTACGGAGATATTACAGGGGGTTAAAGAAGATGATTCTTTAATGTGTTTTCTTTATACACTTGACGATAAGGACAAATGGGATGATCCGACAGTTTGGATAAAGAGTAATCCAAATTTGGGGATAACAGTAACAAAAGACTATATAGAGCAAGAAGTAAACAAGGCGAAGAACACACCATCTTTGGAGGTTAGTGTTAAGACAAAGAACCTTAATATGTGGTGTTCTAGTTCGGAGGTGTGGATTCCAAATACTTACATTCTTCAAAGTACTAAGACATTGAATATAAACGACTTTAAGGGGTGTAGTTGTTACGTTGGTGTCGATTTATCTAGTGTTAGTGACTTAACAGCGGTTAGTTATATGATAGTTAAGAGCGATAATTATTATTTCTACAATAAATATTATTTACCTGAATCTGCGTTAGATGGAAACTCAAATAGTGAACTTTATAAAAAATGGAAACGACTTGGATATATAACAATAACAAGCGGGAATGTTACAGACTACGACTATATCACTAATGATCTTATGAAGATGAATAATGTATTACTAATTCAATCAATTGCGTATGATAGTTGGAATAGTACTCAATGGGCAATAGACGCGACTAGTAAAGGTCTTCCCTTGCAACCTTTCGCACAAAATATTGGGAATTACAACAGACCAACTAAGGAATTTGAGCGTCTTATATTACAAGGTGATAAAGTAATAATAGATAACAATGAGATAACTAGATATTGTTTTCAAAATGTTAAATTAAAATTCGACTATAACGATAATTGTAAACCTATAAAGTCAATCGCACAGCAAAAAATTGATGGTGTAATTGCGATGTTGACAGCACTAGGATATTATTTAACCGTTCCGCACTATAACTATGATGTAATATAAATTGAATGTGTTTTTTTCTGAAAGAGAGATATTTATATATAAACGAAATATATATGAGTATTTTTAATTTTAGAAAAAAAACACAAAATAAAGAACAGGAACAAAGAAGTCTAATAGGACTTGACACGGCGTTAAACTTTTCTACTTTTTCATCTTTCACTTCGGGAGACGCAGCGATGAAACTAAGTGCGGTGTATCGTGCTGTAGACTTAATTAGTGATAGTATCGCAATGTTACCTTTAGAGGTTCAGTTAATCACAGACGGATATAAGACTAAACACATAAATCATTCTTCTTATGACTTATTGAATAAACAACCTTCAAACCTTATGAGTCGTTACACATTCATTAAATTGTTGGTTAGTAGTGTGATATTAAGGGGAAATGGTTTTGCGTACATTCAAAGAGACGGAGCGGGTAACGCAACAAGTTTTCAATATCTTAGACCTGAAAACGTCGTAATTTCTTATAATGAATTAACAGGAAAACTAAACTACTATTCAAGCCAGGTCAAAGGAGTGATTGAACCTTGTAATATGTTACATTTTGTCAAATATTCCCTAGACGGAATAAACGGAATAAGTGTACTACAGAACGCACGTAACACTTTGGGACTAAGTTTTGACACTGACGCACAGGCGGCACAATTTTACAAGAGCGGTTGTAATCTTCAGGGCATATTAAAAGTTGAAGGACAACTTAATGACTCACAGATAAATAATATTAAAAGTTCTTGGAACAAAGCGTATGCGGGTAATGGTGTTGGAAGTGGTCTAGCGGTGTTGCAAGGTAATATGACATATCAACCAATACAGATATCTAGTAAGGACGCACAATTAATTGAATCACGACAATTCAACCTTACAGACATTGCAAGATTCTTTGGCATTAGTCCTGTAATGTTGGGAGACTTAACACACAGTTCATATTCAACTATTGAGGCTACGCAACTTGCATTCCTTTCTCAAACTATCCAACCTTGGTTAGAACTTTTTGAGTTAGAATTTAGTCGTAAAATATTTAAACCTAGTGAGAAAAATTTATCTGTAAACTTTGACGATTCTAAATTAATCAAAACCGACAAATCAGCGTTAGCAACCTATTATCAACAACTCTTTAATATTTCCGCAATCACACCAAACGAGATCAGAAGGGAAATTGGTTTAAACTCAATCGATGGCGGAGATTCTACTTATATGCAATTGAATATGTCTACTACAAAAAATATAAATAATTCTGATACAAATATAGAATAATTATAAAGTAACAGATATTTATTAATAAAGTAATAATATGAACAAAGAAACTAGATATATAGACAGTCAATTTAGATCTTTAGAGGACAGTAGAACAGTTGAAGGATACGCTTTAGTCTTCAACTCACAATCAGAAGACCTAGGAGGATTTGTTGAAATAATTGATAAGAACGCATTAGACGGAGTATTAGAAAATAGTGATGTTCTATGTTTGTTAAATCATAATGAAGACAAAGGAGTATTAGCGAGAAGTAGACAGGGTGAAGGTTCATTAACTCTTTCAATCGATGAAGTCGGACTTAAATACACATTTCAAGCTCCAAACACCGCACTAGGTGATGAATTATTAGAAGGATTAAAACGAAAAGATATAACATCTAGTTCTTTCGCATTCTCATTAGCGGATAACGGTGATAAATGGGAAAAACAAAGTGATGGAACATATATAAGAACAATCTTAAAGTTTGACAAAATATTTGATGTATCGCCAGTCTACAACCCTGCGTATTTGAGTACTTCTGTTAATTGTAAAAGATTTATTGAAGTGAAAAAGATTGAAATAGAGGAACTTAACAATTATTGGTTAGAGTTAGAAGAACAAATAAAAGATTAAATAAAACACAACAAAATGAATAGTCTAGAAATCAAAGACAAAAAAGAACAGATTAAAAAAAGAATGTCTGACATTGTAAGTAATTGTAAAAAGGAAATTAGAACAATGACAGAGGAAGAACAGACACAATTCGACGATGCGAAATCGGAGATTGAACAACTTAATCAACAATTAGTTGACTTAGAAAACGAATTACAACAATATCAGAATGAAAGTGATTCAGTTGATAATGTCGAAGAATTAAAAAATAAAAGAAAAAATAACACACAAACACAAATGGAATTTAGATTAATTAAAGCGATCAACGACATCGCAAATAACAGACAATTAGACGAATCAGCACAAGAAATTAACAAAAGAGGTGTTGAATCAATGAGAAAATCAGGACAAAATTACGGTGGACAAATCTTGTTACCTATTGAGTCACGTTCAACTATTTCCGCAACCGTTGCAGGTTCAGGAATTGAAAATGTCGCAGAGGACAAACTAGGTATTCTTGAAGCACTTAGAAACAACTTAGTACTTTCACAAGCGGGTGCAACTTTTATGACAAATTTGATAGGTAATGTTTCTATTCCTACATATTCAGGTTCTAATGTTGCTTGGGCTGGTGAAACAGATTCGGCAAATGACGGTTCAGGAAGTTTCGGTGAAATTGAATTAGCTCCAAAAAGATTGACCGCTTATTTGGATATTTCAAAACAATTCTTAAATCAAGACAGTAACGACGCAGAAGCAATGTTGAAAAATGATTTAGTTGCAGCTATTTCTGATAAATTAGAAAGTTCAATCTTTGGTAGTTTTTCAGGTTCAACAACTCAACCAGCCGGCTTATTCTCAATTGTAACTCCTGTTACAGGTGTAACTTCTTACTCTAAAGTTGTATCACTAGAAGAAGGTCTTGAAGGTAAAAATTACGGTGATAAAGTATTTGTTGTAAATCCAAAAGCTAAGTCAACTTTCAAAACTACCGCTAAGGCTACAGGTTCAGGCGTAATGGTTATGGAAGGCGGAGAAATGGACGGATACAAAGTATTAACATCTAACGCAATTGTTGATAAAGGTGTTGTATTCGGATCGTTCAACGATTATGTAATCGGACAATGGGGAGCACTTGACATTACAGTAGATCCTTATACAGTGGCTAAAGATGGTAAGATTCGTCTTGTAATCAACGCATACTTTGACGCAAAACCACGTAGAAACGATTCTTTCGCAACAGGTATCGCGTAATAAAACAAATATCATTCACTCACATGGTGAGTGAATGATAATATAAAAAATAATCAAAATGTACATTACATTAGAACAAGCGAAACAACACTTAAATATAGATCAAAGTTACTCAATTGACGATGAATATATATTACAATTAATAAATGTTGCGGAGGATGTAGTGAGTAAACATATTGACGATTTATTGAAAGATATTGAGATTGCAGAAGGTATTCTACCTCCTGCAATTTCTCATTCTATATTATTGTTAGTAGGAAATTTCTATGCAAATAGAGAACCTGTAGCGTTCGCGTCTAGTAACGAAATACCTTTAAATTATCAATATCTTTTATCACTATATAAACATTATAAATAAAAACTATGCAAGCGGGACTATTAAGATATTATATAACTATTGAACAACAAGACGTCACAACTAACGACTTCGGTTCACAGACTGTAAATTGGACGAAATACACAGACACTAAGTGTAATATAAAGTACAATAGCGGTAATAAGGTTGTGCAAAATAGTGAGATTGTTAATATCTATTCTATCACGTTCATTGTAAGAAGATATATTCAAGTAGTTGAAAATATGAGAATCGTTTATAACGGTAAGAAATATAGAATACTTTCAATTGAAGACGATTTAAAACTAAATCAAAAAACTATTATCGGGGAGTTAATTAATGAATAACGGTGTTGAAATAGATACGCAACAAGTCCTTTCTATGTTTTCAGAATTAACAAGTAAGGAACGAAAAAAGACTTTCAAACTATCATTAAGAAAGTCCGCCAATATATTACGCAAACAAGTTGTTAGTAACCTTAAATCAGTTGTTAAAGACGTAAATACAAAGAATCGATGGAATCAAAAAACACTTCAATCAGGGGTTAGATTATCAGTTGAAAAAGATTCACAAAGTGTAAAGGTTCACATTCTTGGTGATTTTAGATTGAAATTTTTTGAACTTGGAACAAAGAACAGATACAACGAAAAAAAGAAAAAGGTAAAACTAAAAAAAGAACGTTATACAGGATCAAACAAAGCGAATTATTATTTCAAGAACGCAAAAACACAAACAGAACAACAAGTTTTTTCTTCACTAGAACAGTCATTCACAGACATAATAAAGAAAATAAATGACAAACACAAATGAGTTTATTAATAAACAAATGTATATATACTATTCTTTCGACAGACGTACAACTAAAGTCTAAAGTTGGGAGTAAAATATATCCGCTCATAGCGAACGAAAATACTACATTTCCTTTCATTGTTTTTAAACGTAATTCTTTTTCAGTTGAATATACTAAAGACGGAGTACTAGAAGACAGTACACAAGTTGATATTATTGTAGCGTCTGACAATTATAGTGATAGTGTAGAAATTGCGGACATAGTACGTAATACATTAGAATTGAAGAAAGGAACATTCAACAACATAAACATTAAAGAATGTAAATTATCTAGTGCCGATGAGGATTTTTTGGAAAATACATACATTCAAACATTATCTTTTACAATTACAACAAATTAAAACTACTCAACCTTAACTAAATACAAAGTAAGAGATATTTATATAATAAATAAAAGTATATAAATATTTAAACAAATGGCAAACACAGTTATAAACGGAACAGATTTAACTTTATTCACTAAAACAGGTACGGGATCAACATACAATCCTTTGGCATACGCGAAGACTTCAACTATTCAAATTTCAGCGTCAACATTAGAGACAAGTTCAAAAGATAGTGGTAAATGGACGGATAAACAAGCTAGTAAATTAAGTTGGAATTGTTCAACTGAAAACCTTTACAGTGAAGATGCAACTAACGGATATTCGGTATTATTCAACGCAATGACAAACAGAACACCTGTAGCGATCGCATTCTCAACAAGTGGTACGGCAAAAGGTTACACAGGTACGGCAATAATCACAAGTCTATCAATTAACGCCGCTGACGGAGAGAACGCAACATTTAGTTGTAGTTTAGAGGGAACAGGTGAATTAATTTCACGAGTATAATTTATTCTTAACAATTAAAGATTTAAAGACACTTATATATTGAGTGTCTTTTTTTTGTTTATAGTCCTCATTTATTCATTTCACAGACTATTTATATATAAAGTAAAAATATATGAATATAACTATTAACAACAAGGAATACATTTTAAAATACACTGTTAGAGCACTATTTGTTTTCGAAAAAATAAGTAACAAAATGTTTGAAGGAAAAACACTAACAGAACTATATCTATTATTCTACTCTATTCTATTAGCGAACAACAACATTGACTTCACATTTGATGATTTAATAAATTATTGTGACGAGGATTTAACTTTATTTACTCAATTCAACGCTTGGTTAATGGATGAATTTAAAGTTCAGAATCAATTCACCGAAGAGAAAGAAGACGTAAAAAAAAAGAAGAAAGGAAAGAAGTAACCTTTAAGGAAATATTCAAAATAATTGTCATTCAAAATAGAATATGTTCCATTGAATACTTTTTCGACAAAATGAGAATGTACGAATTGAATCTAATACTAGAATCTTTACACCTAAGTAATAAAGACAGTTGGGAACAAACGAGAATGATAAGTTATATTATCGCACAGTCAAACAGTTCAAAAACTCTTAAACTAACGGATATAATGAAATTTGAATGGGACGAACAAACAGATAATGAAGACACAAAAATAACAAAAGAAGATATTGAAAGAATTAAACAAAAATCTTCGGAGTATTTAAAATATTTGAATAATGAATCTAGTACAATACAACCTTAATACTAATCAATATATACAGGAAGAAACAAAGAAAAAACAAATATATCTACACCATACAGCGTCTAGTTATAACGCTAAGCCTGTAATTGATAATTGGAATAGTAATAAGGAAAGAATAGGCGTATGTGTAGTTATTGCGGGTGATGGAACAATATATCAGTCATTCAATAGTAAATATTGGGGTTATCACTTGGGAGTTAAAGAATCAGTATTCAAACAATATAACATACCTTTTCAGAACTTAGATAAAATCTCAATCGGTATAGAAATATGTTGTTGGGGACAACTCACAAAAAAGGGTGATAAGTATTACAATTATCTAAATAAAGAAGTTCCTTTAAATGAGGTTATTGAATTAGATAAAGAGTTTAAAGGATATAAATACTTTCATAATTATACAGACAAACAGATAGAGTCTATAAGGGATTTATTGACCTTGTTTAGAGACAAATATTCAATTGATATAAAGTATAATGAAGATATTTTTGACGTCTCTAAACGAGCGTTAAGGGGTGAAAATGGGGTGTATACACATAATAGTGTTAGAGTCGATAAGGTCGATATTTACCCTAATCCAAAATTAATAAAAATGTTAAAACAATTATAAAATAATGGCTGATTTAGTAACAAGGATATTACTTGATAACAAAAACTTTGACGATAATATATTAAAGTCAAAACAACAATTACAGACATTCAACGAAATGACATCTAGTGTTAAAGATGTTGTAGGAAAGTTCGCGATAGGTATCGGGATTGCGGGCGGTGCAATGGAAACATTTAATAAGTTCATTGAAGCGGGACAGGGTACCGCTGACAATTGGTCTTTCGCTATTGGAACCGCTAAAGATACTGTAGACTTATTTTTCACTAGTATAAATACAGGTGACTTTACGGCATTCAATAGAGGTATATTGAGCACTATAAAGAATCTTCACGAACTACAACGAGTTAGAGATGATTTGGCGGATACAAAGAATAGTACTAATGTAATGCGTTCACAATATTCTTATCAATCACAAGAATTAAAAGCGATAATTAATGATCCAAAATCAACTAAACAACAAGTAGCAATAGCGAAAAAACAATTACTTAATATTACTAAAGATTTTTCTAAACAACTTGAAGAACAAAATAACATTAACACTGATGAACTTAAAAAAAATGCGAGTGCAAAAACAGGGAGATATTATACACAGAACGATATAAAGAACTTCGCTACTGTATATAATAATCCTGCCTCACAAGATCCTAGAAAGAAAAAGTTCGACTCTTTTAATGAAAAAATGAGTGAGTTAGAAAGTAAGTTATATACTACTACTACAACATTCACAAATTACGGAGCTGTAGCAACAAAGGGTAAAGATGCGAAAATTGAAAAACAAATAAACGCACTCAAAAAACAAAATAACGAGTTAGACAGAATGCGTGTATTATCTAAACAAGGCGATAAGCAATGGAATGAATACTATAACAGTCTTAACGAATATTATAGTACTAAATCAGAAGCGGCACAAAATTTAAACTTTGCAATCAAACAAGAAAATAAAGCGAACAAACGTATTAACGGAAAAAGTAGTAGTGGTTCAAATAAAAAAGATGAGATTATTTATAAAGAAGGAAGTATTGGATATTTAGATAAACAAATAACTGAATATAAGAAAAAATTAGAACAAGCAACAACAGACGCAAGTCGACAGGGTTTTGCAAAAGTAATTAAGGAACTTGAAGACGAAAAAATAACTCTTCAATTTGTCGCAAAATATGGTGACATTAAAGATGTTAAAGACCAAAAAATTAATGGAGCGATTAATTCTAAAAGTTCGGGGTTTGATGTTTCACAATACAACAAAATAGACACTACTAAATTTAAACCAATTATCAAAAAAGAAGATATTGACAACACTAAAGAATATATGGACAATTTAGTGGGAATGTCTCAAATACTTACTAATATAACAAGAAACACAGATAAGAGTGCTGCGTCTTGGATTAGTTGGGGTGCTAATACGTTGGCTGCAATGGCAACAGTAATTCCACAAGTTCTCACTTTAATTGGATTGAAAAAAGTAGACGCGGCAGTAAGTAAAGAAGGTGCGGTAGCAAACGCCGCTAAGAGTGCGGCAGAAACGCCGGTCGTTGGTTGGATTCTTGCAATATCCGCTGTAGCTGCACTTACAGCGTCAATGTTATCTATCCCAAAATTTGAGAGCGGGGGTATTGTGCCAGGACTTAGTACAACAGGTGATAAAGTTCTAGCACGTGTAAATTCAGGTGAAATGATATTGAATAAAAAGCAACAAACACATTTATTCAATATTTTAAATAACGGTGTTAGTTCTAATAATAGTAATATAAGTAGTTCAGAAATACAACTTAAAGTAAAAGGTACTGATCTAGTAGGAGTATTGAATAACTATAATAACAAGTATAATAAACTAAGATAATATGTATAAACTATTATATTTTTCCGATTTTAAATCACTAGAAGATAATAATATTAGAGTTGAAATATATAAAGATACAGAAGATAATATTGAGTCTAAAGAACTCGTACTGTCTTCTGATTCTGTAACTATTGAATATAATTCAGATTCAATTTTCAAGGGTCTTAAACAGTCTAATTGTTCAGTAAACATATACACAAAAACTATTCTATCTGACTTATATACAGGAAAACTAAATGAGATATTAATTAAGATATTCAAAAATGGAGAGTTATTTTGGTTCGGTTATGAGACACAGAACGTTTATACAACTGATTTTTCCGACGAAACAAATAAATTATCCTTAGAGTTTATCGACACTATAGCACAGTTAGATAATGTTAAATATAAGAATATAGATACGATTAATAATAAATCAGAGATAAGATCATTTTATGAGATAATAAATAAGATACTCAATATAATAGATCCGACTAAAGTTATAGATAATATCTATGTGAGTAAGAGTTTTTCAGTTGAAAATACTTTTGATCTATTGAATAATTTATACATTCAAGAAAAGAACTTTTTCGACGAAGAAAACGAGGCACAGACGTGTAAAGAAGTTATTGAAGACATTATAAAATTCTTAGGAATGAGTTTAATTCAATTTAAAGACTCATACTATATAATTGATTATGAGTGTCTAAAAAATAGTAACTATGACTTTTATAAGTACAATAGAAATGACTTCACAAATGATGGAATAATAACACTTACTAATACTGTAAGAAATTTATCAGAGATAGGAATATATGAGTCAAACGCAAGTATATCACTAGAGAATGTGTATAATAAAATAAATCTAGTATCTAACAGTAATAAGATTAATACACCTATTCCCGACTTATTTGACAAAGACGATTTAGTAAATCAGAATACAGACACTAATTATTATGAAATATTTTCGGGTTCTACTTATACATATTTTTTGGCGTGGTTTAATTCAAAACAAAATTGGACTACTAAGCCAACTATGACAAATTTATTTGATAGTATACCAATAATTAGTAAGTCAAATATGGGAACAATTGGATTAGGTTCTTTCTTTCAAAAAAATGATTCATTTAAGAATAAAGAGGATGAACCAACTAGTTTAAACTGGACTAATTATTTAACAATGTGTAATTCACAACTTCCTTTATTTGCAGACGATAAACCTAAAGACAGTTTTTTATATGTCAATAAATATGAAGATATAATTTATAAAGGCGGTTATTTGATCCTAAATATGGACTATAAACTAAGTAATACAGTTATTGCTGACGATAATTTAGACATCACAGGGACAACTGTAAACTATAGTAATTCAAAGTATTCAGCGGGTATATATCCAACAAAATTTGCGTGTCGTTTAAAAATTGGTGACTATTATTTTGATGGCGAACAATGGACACAATACAGTGCGTATACAAGTAACTTAACTTATTACAGTCAAATAACAGCGACAGAAGTAATTAGCGGAGTAAAGAAATATTATATATCAAATTTAGACAATTCAAAGACTTATATAAGTGAGACAGAATATAATAAGATTAATCTTAAGGATAAATTTTGGATTATACATACTAATAAGAACGGAGATAGTATATTAAATGATTGGAAGACACTAGATAATAAGGTATCATATAAAATGAACTTAGTAGATGCGTCGGAAGGTGTTGCAATACCTGTTCCTAGTAATATGATCTTACAAGGTCGTTTAGAATTTGAATTGTCCTGTCCTGACACGTTGGGATTGGAACAATGTTATCAATCTAACTTAGAGACTAACGCAACACTAGCACGATATTGTCACATTAAAGACTTATCACTATCATATACTAATACTAAATATAAAGTAGATATATTCAATTCGGAAGACTTAGATACAGACACGAAATATACTAATGTAATCAATGAAGACTTTATAACTGATTTAGAAGATGTGACTTTGAAGGTTAATACATTCACTTCAAAGTGTTCTTCATACTCTAATGTCATAATAAAGAAAGACAATAAATATGACTACCTGAATACTATTCATTCAGTAGCGGAAAATGTAGACGTAATACAAGAACAAAATATTATTAATAAGTACTATAATTATTATTCAACACCTAAATTTATTTATTCAAATAATATCAACAATAATAATATAACACCTTTATCCATTATATCAGTGAATGAAGTATCTAATAATATGTTGATTGATTCTTTATCTTATGACTTAAATAATGACTCGGTAAGTGTTAAATTGACACAGTTCTAACTATTTATATATAGATTAAATATTAATACAAATGATTCAAATACAAACAACATTAATTCCTCATACTGCACGTAGTAAATATTATAAAAATGTGGTAAAGAACTATACTAGTACTGTAACATCTTCTTACAGTACTTCTAGTAGTTCTACTACTTCAGATACTACATTGTCATTTAAGAACATTGATTCAACTACTACCATAGTATCAGGATATACACAGATAGATATAATGAGTTCTAATTACTTATATATAATTGATAATACTATTACTCAATGTGATATAGTATTGAATAACACTGTTAGTAAGTTAGTTGTTGTTTATATCCGTAATAATACAAGTAATACAATAACATTGAGGAATAAGTTTAAGATAGAAAACAATGGAAATGTATATGATCCTAATATGTTGAATATTATGTTATACAAAGGTTCAACACTTATCTTAAATATTAAACCTGATTCAGATATTATCTATTCAAATATGTTACATTCTATCATTGACGGAGGTACATTTTAAGATTTGGGAATATTTATATATTAAAGAATTATTATGACAATAGATATAGAAACAGTAACAACAGTAGTAAGTAGTGTCGTAAGTTGGATAGTAAGTAAGAAGTATATCTTCCCTTATATTAAACAGGCATTCGAATGGATTAGGAACTACAAAAAAGAAAAGGATAAAGAGAACATTGATAGTAGTAAAGAACTGTTAGAGATTAAAGACAAATCAAATGATGTGTATGAAAATCAATTACAATTCTGTATGAAACAAATTAGTGACTTACAAACTGTATTAACTCTTAAACAATCAGAGATAAACGATTATATCAATCAACTATCAGACTTACGCAATAAGATTGTAGACCTTCAGAAACAATTATACGACAGTCAAATGAAGTATAGTAAACTGTCTTCCTTGTGTTGTAGTAATAAGGAATGTCAATTTAGACAGAGTTGTAATGAGTAATAATATTAAACAATTAATATAAATGAGGATTATTTATTAGTTCTCATTTTTTTTGTTGTATGGGTAGGGGTATAAAATATTTTACAGATTTAGACGTTTGAACCACACCCAAGGTTAAGTCGCGCGCACAGAGAATTTTTCAAACTTTTGGTTTTTTAGTTTTTTGTTAAAAATACTAGAGATTCTTAATTTCTTGACTATTTATATAATACATAAATTATAACATAAATGGCACAAGTAATTAAACTAAAAAATTCCAGTGGTACAACATTACCAAGTTCCCTTGAATATGGGGAATTAGGGGTTATGTATGGAGTTGGAAATGAAAAAATAGTATTCAAAAATTCTAGTGGTACTATAGCACCAATAAACGATTGGAGTAAAATATTAAACAAACCAAACCTAGTAACAACCGACACAAACCAAACAATTACTGGTAAAAAAGTCTTTCAAAATGTCGATGGAGTATCAATAAGTAACGGAACTAATACAGTCACATTAAGTATTGATAGTAACGGTAAATTGAAAGTTGATGGTGATATATATAGTACAGGTGAAGTAAGTGCGTACGGTTCGGGGACAGGTTCAGGAGGTGGAAGTGGATTAATTTCTACTGTTTACGACTCGACAGGTTTAGGCGGGACATACTTAGACACTGACTACTCAAATACCTTTAACGCTTACACAGTTAATAAGATTAATAATGACTTAAATTCTTCATTACAAAGAATATCAAGTCTTGAAGGTGGATCAGCAACAAGTATAAACACGACAGGAACAGGAAATGTAATCACTAATATCAGTAAATCGGGATCAACATTAAACATAACAAAAGCGTCTACCGCTATACTTGAAGGTGATAGTAGATTAACAGATTCAAGAAAAAATCCTTATACACTTACTTTCAGTGGTTATAATACTAGTTCTTATGATGGTTCCGCAAATGTTACTGTTCCAATTCCTAGTAAAGTATCTCAACTAACAAATGATAGTGCGTTCTTAACCGCTATCACGAAATCACAAGTTGAAGGAGTATTAACAGGGAATATTACTTCACATACTCACTCGCAATATTTAACAGGTAATCAGAATATAACTCTAAGCGGAGACATTACAGGATCAGGAACAACAGGAATCGTTACTTCATTGAAAAATGTAGGAACAGCGGGAACATATAGAAGTGTTACGACTGACGCACAAGGTAGGGTTACAGCGGGAACTAATCCAACGACACTTGCGGGTTATGGAATTACTGACGCACTACCTTCAAGCGGTGGTACAATATCAGGTAATTTGACCTTAACAGGTAATTTGACTCTAAACGGTTCTACTACAACAATTAATTCAACTGTAACAACACTAGACGATCCAATTTTGACGCTTGGAGGTGACACGGCACCGGCAACAAATGACGGTAAAGACAGAGGTTTAGAATTTCGTTGGCATAATGGAACAACCTCAAAAGTCGGGTTCTTTGGTTATGATTCTTCAACAGGTTATTTAAGTTTTATTCCTGACGCTACCAACACTTCAGAAGTATTTAGCGGGACACTTGGAGACATCGCCGCAACTAATTTCAGGGGTAATTTAGTTGGTAATGCGGACAGTGCAACAAAACTTTCAAGTGCGAAGACTATTTCACTTACAGGGGATATTACAGGTTCAGTAAGTACTGACTTATCAGGAGCGGTAAGTATCGCAACGACCATTGCCGCAAATAGTGTCGTGTTGGGTACAGATACGACAGGTAATTACGCGGGTACTATTGCGGTGAGCGGTACGGGATTAAGTCTTTCAGGTGTTGCGGGTGAAGGTACAGCGTACACAATAACATCTAACGCAACGAACGCCAATACAGCGTCTACAATTGTTGCGAGAGACGGATCGGGAAACTTTTCAGCGGGTACAATTACAGCGGCGTTAAGTGGTAATTCTTCAACAGCGACAAAGTTACAGACCGCTAGAACTATTGCAATCAGTGGAGATGTAACAGGAACAGCGACAAGTTTTGACGGTTCAGGTAATATAAGTATCACTTCAACTATATCAGTTATTGACGGAGGAACGTGGTAATAATAAATAAAGATATTGAAAAATAATATATATGTCACAAACAGTAAAAATAAAAAATTCAACAAATACAAGTGCACCAACTAGTCTAGAATTAGGTGAGTTAGCACTTGGAACAACAGCGGGAAGTGAAAAGCTTTATATGAAAAATAGTGCGGGTTCTATTGTTGTGTTGAATGATTTTTCAAAAATATTAAATAAACCTTCAACACTAAGCGGTTATAATCTTTATAATTTAGATATTCAACATAATTCTTTATTTTCCAATCTTAATATAACAGATGTCACAGCCCTTGCAAATAATTCTGATTATCAGTTAGATTATTTACAATTTAACGCACCTAATAGTGTTGAATACTCAACAGATAATGGAAGCACTTGGGCAACTACTACAATACCTTATAATATGTTTGTCGGTAAATCTCATCGTGAATGGTCTAATTTTAGTTGTTTACCAACTTGGACTAATGTACGTTTTACTTGGAATAATATGGGTTATATTTATTACAATTATTTCTCAATGACTGATTGTACGAATGGAAATAAATATAATGCAATACTTCAATGTTCATCTGACGGTAATACGTGGAACGAAATAGGAAGGGCAAGTAATATAGATCATTGGCCAGGATATTTTGGATTGACTGTTAAAGGTAATACTGGTAGTAATTCTAAATTTCGGGTATTACTTAATCTAACACACAATAATTCTAATAATATCGATATAGGTTCTATGAGGTTATTTGCGTCCTATGGTGGTGGTATTCGTTTATTTGATTGGGATTATAACCGAAAAATAACGTTGTACGGAGACTTGACAGGTACTAAATTTATCAAAAATGGTGGTACAAGTTCACAATTTTTAAAAGCTGACGGTTCTATTGATTCTAATTCATACTATCATAGTGGTAACTTTACTAATCTTAATCAACTAACAACAAGAAATTTTTCTGACCTACAAAGTAAACCAACCACGCTGAGCGGTTATGGTATAACAGACGCGGCAACGTCTTCACATACACATAGTTATTTACCATTATCGGGCGGAACTATTAGCGGGAATTTAGGAACAACAGGAACACTAAATGTCACAGGACAAGCGACATTTAACGACCAATTTTACACCAAAAAAAATATAATGATGCAAAGTACTAGTGCATCAGGTGATAACACTATTTTTTCAAATGATCAACCAATAAATATTATTAAATACGATGCAAATTGGGTAAATAAATCTAGTATTAAATTAACTGATAGCGGAATAAATGCAACAGGGAATTTAACTTCAACAGGTTCAATTACTACAGGTGACTATTTATATACTAGTGGCGACAAAGGTTGGTACAATAGTAGTCGTGCTTGTGGTTTAACTAGTGACACTTACGGAGTTGTAAGGGGTTGGAATTCAACTAAATTCAAGATATATTCAACTGATTCAGATAGTATTAATACACTTGGAGGTATAACCGCAGCGGGTGAAATTACCGCTTATAGTGCTTCTGATAAGAGATTGAAAAAGAATATTAAACCTTTAAGGAACTCTTTAGATGTGATTAATAAACTTAAACCTGTTTCTTTCAATTGGAATAAGAAATCAAAAGAACTTAATCCCAATAAGGACGACAATAAACAATATGGACTTATCGCTCAGGATGTCGAAAAAGTTATTCCTTCTTTAGTTCATACGATATATAATGAATATAAATCAGTTGATTATCAACAATTGATAAGTATACTAGTGAGTTCAGTTCAAGAACAACAAAGAGAAATTGACGAACTTAAACAAACAATAAACGAAATAAAAAATAAAATGAAATAATATGTTACCAATAACAGGAATAACAACATCTTTAGTTTCTAGTACGATCGGACTAAGTAGTAACGATGTCGGGACACTTTGTAAATCTAGCAAAGTGAATAAATGGTCTAAGTATAAACCTGTAAATTATTCAAGTAATGGAAGTATTTACGGTACTAGTGGGAATGATACAACTATTCTTAAATCAGTAAATTACGGTTTTTCAATTCCTACATATACTGACATTGATAGTGCGATAAATAGTTCAAGTGTTTGGACTTATACAACACCAACAGTTTGCAGAATAGGTGACTTTAGAAATTATGAACAAAGTGCAACAGTTCCTTATAGTTTACTAGTTCCTAATTATGTGTTAGCGAATAGCACAGGGAATGTAGTTAAGTTAATGTTAGATACAACAGCGAACTTACAACTAACTGATATATTTAGATTGTGTTTTTTTGGAGTAATAATCAAAAAAGATACACAAGTAATTTGTAAAACATTATCAACTAATATAGAGAGTGGAGGTACAACTTTAGATTTTTCGGGTTGTGGTTTACTTTCAACTAGTGGAACATTAACAATTATGGCCTTTATAACCGATATTGCAATAACAAGTTGGTCTTCAACAGTCTCACAGAATATTTGGTCTTTAGATCACATAAGCGGATATGCGAAGAAAAGTTGTTCGGTATATGTACAACAATCGGATGAATATATAATCGGATTAGATGGTGATATGACAATTATGGATAAAAAATGTATTACGTTTACAGGAACGATCAGTGTTAGTGATAGAATAACAAGAACCGCAACTATTAATTCGAACGCACCATTTAGTACAGATTATTTTTTACCTATTTCTAACGCAATTACAGTTAGTGTAATGAGAAATTCTGATGGTGTTATAGTGTATACTAATACTTATAATAGTGATTATATGACATCTCCAACCTCATTGACAATCGATATGATGAACGGTGAAGGGTGTAACTTCAATATACCTTCAGGATCAATACCAACATTGCCACAACTTGGGGTTAATGATCACTATGTATATATGTGGGCTCTTAATTTCACAACTTAATAAAGAAAAAGACCTCATTATTAGAGGTCTTTTCTTATTTAGTATTATTTAACTAGTACTCAATTTTAATTAAATCATTGATTATCAGTATATTGTTATATGTTATAATCTATCTATACTGTATACATGTTTGGTTTCAAATATGTACATGTTTATCTCAACCTCCCGCCAATAAATTACTAATAGCCCTTTTCTTATTAAATAATTTTTAGGGCTGAATGGCAATAATCCATATCGTTTTTATACAGCAATTTCCAGCTAAGCACTTTTCTGAGGAATAAATATGTTTGATTATCAGTTAGATATGTTTTACTGTGGTGTAGATGGTGTAGATAAATTGTTCTTTTTTTGTTTTTGAAAATAGAATTTTAATAATTCTGCAATTTGCGGAATTATTGAAATTTTATTTCAGAAAGCCAAAAAAACTCTTTTTATGTACACCATCTACACCACATTCTTGTTGGATTCTAGAATGCGGTCATTTTGATGATTTTTAAATGCTTAATAATGTGAGCTTTATAGAATAGTAGGTGGCACAGGTGGCAGAGAAATAATACTTTTTCCGGTTCTGAAAATTATTTTTTTTAAATTCCGCAATTTGCATAATTTTTAAATTTCTATTTCTGAGAAGCAAAAAAGCTCTTTTTTACTGCCACCTGTGCCACCTCTTTAATCATAAAATATTGATAATCAGTATTAATAAAATTGTAATCTAGCATAATATTGATTTAATGTGCATAAAAGGCCGGAATATTTGTGTTCATAAAGATTAAGACTCCACCCTTAAGAGGGTTACGAACTACAGTTAGTCCCCAGCCTGGATCGTAGTCGAAACCATCAATCAGCATATCGTAGTTAGGGCTGCCTTCGGATGATTTTATTTTATTTTCTACCTCTTTAAACTGCGACAGAACTTTTGGTGTCAGATATTTTGCACGCAGTGTGGCAAGACAGGCAGTCAATCCATCGGGCATTTCTAAGCCCAACAGGGAATTACATACCCAGATATGGAAAAAGTTGCATGTAAATGATATCTACCATTCGACATGCAACTTTTCTTGTTAATTCATAAAAAGATGAGCAACCCTAAGAAAAAGAGAACTTTTTCAGTGCCCTCGATTATACCATACATCTTTCTTCTAAAAACATAACGATATTACCATTCAATAGCTTGATCTTCGTCTGGGATCTGAGTATTAATTTTGCGTTCAAGAGTTAAAGAGCCTCTTACAGTATAAGCGATCTTAAACCCTGGCACCGAAGTATAATCAGTAAAATTATAATCAATATTATTTATAGTTACATAACGATGTTTCAAATAAGGAAGAGTTGCGTCCATAGTCTCTTGTATTTTGAAATACGGTTCTTTGTTCATCACAAATTCCATAGCAGGATTATCAGATGTAAACGTTAACTTTTTCGATTCTTTATCGAAATTTACATAGATCTTGTAATTACGTCTATCGTTACGATCTTCATCGATAGTTCCAGCATAAAAGAATATGGTATTCTCATCTTTAACATAACCGATAATTTCATTCTTTACTATAGCAGCATCATTCTCATATCCTTTTAGATAACTCTTTAGTGCAGTACCTCCATAGACACCAGAATAATCATTAAAAGGCATAACTCTAAGCAAAGCTTTTCTATAGTTCTTACGAGGATGAGCCGTATAATCATAAGAAGGATCATCAACGATAGTTAACGGAAGTACCCATTTTTCAGACAAATCAATATTCTTTAATGAGAAGTCTATATTTATCAAAGAGGTATTTTCTCCGGCTTTTATATTTACAGTCTCCGGCATTGTAAAAAAGCTTGTTCCAAGTTCTTGATAATATAAATCGGTACGACTCTGGAAACGTTCTAAATTCAACGTGCGTAATGTATCAGAATCAACAGCTACATGAACTGTCATATTCTTATCATTTGTCTTAGTCCCACTTACAATTAACGGAAGCTGATATGTTACGAGTCCTTCCGATTTGTAACGAACATTAATTCTTGTCACTCCTCTTTCATTAATAGGAGCTTTAAAGGATACATAAGACTGGTATTGCTCTTTTTCCCATTCATCATTACAAGAACTAATGAATAAAAGCACAGTCAATATTAATACTAAGCTATATATTTTTTTCATATTCTAATCAGTTTTAATCATTAATCAAAAGATGTCCATCCAGGAGTTTGAGTTAAACGTTTATTACGTTTCAGTTCAGAATGTTTTATAGGCCAGAACCACATCTTTGGAGCAAACGTTGTAGGTAAAGTCCACTCGGCAACCGGCGTATGGAAAAGTTCTTTCTGATCTTTAGTCATCAAGACATTACAACCATAAATAGGATATGTCTCTTCTACAGGAGCATCTTTCCAACGACGCAAATCATAATAACGCTGACCTTCACCCATCAATTCAATCTGACGTTCGCGTTTCAATGCTTTGCGTAAATCATCCTTGCTACCATACACACTAATCGAATAATCAGGTACCCCCGCACGAATACGTACCGGATGAACACCTTTCTTGATTTCATTTACATCGCGACTGATTGTGTAAGTTTTTGATCCGTCCCAAGATGGAATGCTATAACTTCCATCCAATTCATTCAAAGCTTCCGCATACATAAGCAAAATATCCGCATAACGTATAGCAGGCTCTGCTTTCGGTACTATATTGCCAATATTACCATTAAGATAAGTATCTCTTGGATTGACAAACTTCATAATACCAATTCCTGAACGAAGCCAGAACATTGTATTTGTATAACCGTTTCCGTCTCCTCTATAATAGAACACTTGCTTTTCACGATTACCGGCCTCAGTCTCATTAGTCAAATGCCATACACAACCATCATAAGCCACAGAAGCATAAAAACGTGGTTCACGATTTGCATATTGTAAAGAAACATCCTTTGCCAATGGTTTATATCTACCGGCAGCCACATCTTCTTGCGTAACATATCCTTCTACGCGTTTAGAACCGTTTCCGCGTCCAATTTCACCATCTTTACCCGGACAATCGGTACCATCATTCATATAATACGCATCACATTGTTTCTGAGTCATGCCATGTGTATTCCATCCGGAAGCCACACGTGGAAGCTGATGAGCCACCATTGTTCTTATATCTTCAGAACCAACATTTTGTGCACGGGTAAAAATAAGTTCAGGATTAGAAGATGCTATAACATCACCATTAAATAAAGCACGATAAGATTCAAACGGATCTATATTCTTCCAACCATAAGGCCAATCCTTTTCAGAAAAATCACCATCAGCAGGAGGAGTAATGGTAACAGGATAAGTAACCGTCCCTGTTTTTCTTACGGAAGCAACATACAAATCATAAACTCCAAGATCAATCACATCTTTTGCAGCAGCAGCTGCTTTCGCCCATTTTTTCTCATCATAATTAGCAGAAAGTAAAGGTTGATTCTTATCATTTACAAATTTTTTTGCAAAATCATCATTGTTACCGTTCATCAGTGGGCTGGCTGCATAAAGCAATGCTTTCGCTCTGGTAGCCAACGCTGCACCACGAGTAGGGCGAGCAACTGAAAGTTCGTCACGTTTCGTATATTGTAATTCCTTAGCTGCCTGTATCATCTCATTACTGATGTATTCGGCACATTCTTCATACGAACTACGTGGAGTAGCTATCTCCTCATAGCTTGCATTGTAATCCAAACCGTTTTCAGGAAGCAATGGAATAGGACCATATTTACGCATTAGAATCCAATAATAATATCCCCTCACAAAACGAGCCTGACCTTTGTAATCAAGAATCTCTTCAGGAGACATCTCTTTGTTCATGTCAATATTTTGAATGAATGTTGTTGCCTGACGTATGCCTTTATAGCATCTGTCCCATACGTTATTATAACCGTCATTCTCAGAATAGTTACCCAATTTAAATACATTATAAGATCTGTAGTTTTCTTCCTTTGTATCATAACTGGCATCGCGGTCACCATAATACATATCATCTGCAAAGCAGTGAGGCGTATATCCTTTACTACAAACATCCGCACACTCATTAGACAAGAAAGAATAAGCATAAGCCAACCATTCTTCAGAATAAGTTTTATTAGTAAACACTGACTCCAAGGTAGTGCGATCCTTGAAATATTTATCTGAATCCAAATAATCTGAACAAGAATAGATCATGCTTGATCCAACAATTGCCAGCATTATGGTATATATTTTTTTTATCATATCTCCTATTATTTTAAAGATTAACACTCAATCCCATTGTTACTGATTTTGACAATGGATAAGACTCACCACGAGGATCTGCTAATTCAGGATCCCATAATTTAAAACTAGACCATGTAAGTAAATTAGTACCAACTAAGAATATACGAACATTATTAAAGTGAAGTTTATTAACTACATTTTTAGGGATTGTATAACCAATATCCACTGTTTTAAGACGAACATATGAACCGTCACGTAACCAGAATGTAGAATTACGATAATTATTGTTATTACCGCCAAAACTTAAACGAGGATAAGAAGCATTAGGATTTTCAGTTGATGGATCTCCAGAGATATCAGCCGATACCCAACGATCATCTAACATTCCTTTCATGACATTTCCCCATTCACCTTCGCTAAAGGCGTAGACACATTTTCCGTTGATAAAATAAGTTGATTTACCAGATCCTTGAAAATGAACATTCACATCTAATCCTTTCCAACTTGCAGAAGCTCCTAATCCATAAATTAAGTTAGGTTTAGTTGTAGCACCAATGGCAACTTGGTCTCCATCATTAATTATACCATCACCGTTCACATCTTTGTATTTGATATCTCCAGGTTGATAAATTCCGAAATCTTGTCGAGGGCTATTGCGTATATCATCATAATCTTTGAACAGGCCAAGTGAAATCAAACCTTTTGCTTGATTTATACGGTAGCCCTTCTCCATTTGATAAGGATAAACATTATTCTCTTCATCTTTTTCAATAACCTCATTTTTACTATAAGTAACATTTCCTCTGACAGTCAAATCAACAGCACCTACTTTCTCTCTAAAAGTAAAGTTACCATCAAAGCCTCTGGAACGAACAGATCCAACATTTGCCTTCGGAGTGCTTTCCAAACCTACGATAGAAGGCAAATAATTACGACTCATATAAATACCAGTACGTTTTTCATCGAAATAATCCACAGTTGCAGAGAGCTTGTCCTTGAAAAGAGAAAGGTCTACACCCAGGTCGTTTTTGGTAGCAATTTCCCAAGTGACATTAGGAGAAGAGACTTGAGTATAATGCATACCACTGTAAAATCTGTCGCCACCATTTTGAGCCCATTGGTATCCAGTATTTGTACCTTCGATTTTATATAAGAAAGGAAAACGCTCATTACCCATGTTATCATTACCTACCTTACCATGTGAAAAACGGACCTTGAACATATTAATCCATTTGAAGTTATCTTTTATCAATTTTTCTTCTGCAACATTCCATGCTGCAGAGAAAGCAGGGAAAAAACCAAATTGATGTCCTTTAGCAAAATTCTCAGATCCTGTATAACCGAAATTAAATTCAAGGAAATAACGGTAATTCCAGTTGTAAGTAGCTCTACCTGCAAAACCTTGATTACGTTTGGAAATACTATTTTTAATATCATCCCCTAAATTCTGTGTTTGAATATATGAATCTTGTGTATATTTTGTTGTTAATCCTACATGATTAAGTTTAAAATCACGATTCCAATTCAACATTGCGTCAAAAAATTCTCTGCGATTACCATCAGAACTACTTTCTTGTTTCATATCGCTTGGATCGGAAACTTTGGTCCATACAATTTCCCCGTTGGAATTTCTTTTACGTTCTGCTTTCCATTGTTCAGGCCATCTATGACGATTTATCCAGTTATTATTGTTTGTATCGTATCCAAAACGACCTTCAAATCTCAATCCCTTTGTGATAAAATCAAGTTTTTGTTCTAAAGTCACATTAGTCTGAATATTATTGCTCCAATTTTCATTATATCCAGTTTGTGTTGCTGCAACCCACGGATTGGTTTTATTGCCAGTTCCCAATGCAGGAACTTTTCCATCAGAATATAAAACAGGAGTGCTAATAGGACTATAGCCAAATAATTCTCCCCATACCTCACTATCCCCAAGTCCCGGACTATTACGCATTGCAAGAGAACCTGATACACCAACCTTCAACAATGTATTTTTGGTGATATCAATATCTGTATTCATACGATAATTCCAACGTTTGTAATTTGCATTGGTATTATAGTCTTTTTTCAATGTTTTATCCGTATTATACATTCCTTCTTCTTCAATATAACTGGCAGATACAAAATAGCGTGCAGTACTACCACCACCATTCATATTCAAATTAGCACGATAACTCATTGCACCATCTTTCAACAATAAATCTTTCCAATTTACATTTGGATATAAATCCTTATCAAGTCCCAATCGCAATATTTCCAATTCTTCAGGTTGGTACATTGGCGATTGATTACGTGTGACACGTGCTTCATTCAAATAGTTGGCATAAGTAATACCATCTTCAAACTTAGGGGTAATGGTACGTGTATTATAAGATGTTTCTACTTTAGCATCAATATTAATTTTACCTGCCTTACCATGTTTTGTAGTTATCAATACTACACCATTAGCACCTTTCGAGCCATAAATAGCTGTTGCAGACGCATCTTTCAGTACACTGAATGATGCAATATCTTCAATGTTGATATCGTTCAAGTCTCGTTCAAAACCATCTACGAGTACATAAGCGCCGCTGCTGGCTCCAAAAGTAGAAATACCGCGAATCCAGAATTCGGAGAAATTTTTACCTGGCTGTCCCGATGTTTGCATAGCCATAACACCAGCCACATTACCAGCCAGTGAATTAGAAAGACTAGATGACGGATTTCTATTCAAATCATCCACATTTACAGTTGAAATAGCACCTGTAACTGTAAGTTTCTTCTGAGTTCCGACAGCAGTGACTACAACTTCACCAAGTATGCTAGACGTAGATTCACTCATCTTCACATTTATCGTATGATTATCCTTTACAAGAATTACTACCTTTTCATATCCAACAAAAGAATAAACAAGTTTAGAATATTGTTCAACCTTTATCTTATAACGACCGTTTATGTCAGTAATAGTACCCAAACCAGGCTTATCACTCACAGTAATATTAACACCAATAATAGGTTCACCTGTTTTCTCAGTTACTACACCACTAACAACAACTGTTTCTTGTGCCAGAACATTCAACGAAAGTCCTAGCAGCATAATACATGTTATTATAAAATTTTTCATATATTTCTGCATATTCTGTTTTATCATTGTTCTAATCCTATTTTACGAATTCTACGATTAACTACATCACAAATATAGAACACCTTTTCTTTCTCGCTATAAGCAAGCCCGGTAGGTTGATCAAAACGAGCTTCCAAACGCAAATCTCCGTCAACATATCCATAAGGATTAGAATTACCATTACTTCCACGACCAGCAAAGGTTGTCACTGCTCCATCAGGTGTCAAAATACGAATACATTGATTTTCTTTATCTGTAAAATAGAAATCATATTCATCAGTCTGACCTGCATATTTAGGGTTTTTAACAAATACTCCTTGATAAGGCGTTCTAAGACGAGCTACCGAACCGACACCATCCACATATCCCCCATTACGACTTAATCCGCAAACAAGATAAGGTTGATTAAAACGTTTCTTTACCCAATTATAGTCTGTACGTAATATATAATGTTGATTTACAACTACGATATAAGCGTAATCACCTGTGGGATGAATCTGTATATTGAATTCCCACTGATTGTCCTGTATTTTAAACAGTTCCTCATAATCTTTTACAGTAGTGGTTAACCCTTTGTAATAGTTTTCCATATCATACCTAAAGAATTGACCTTTTTCATAACTATTAAAATACATTTCACCATTAACTGGATGTACAGAGGCACCATTACATTGTTTATATGCAGCCAATTGTTGAGGATTTTCAAATAACTTTGTCGTTTTATTACGTGTAAGAATAGAAACACTAAGACTACTTGTTCCATTACCATCAAAGTCATTTGCAATAATCATATGATCACCATCAGGAGTAAAGTCAATACTACGGAAACGATTCCATTGTCCCATTGACCTCGTTATCGGAGTACTCACCGTGCTATCTTTCAGATTAATAAGTCTAATCTCATTACCATCAAAGGCTGCATATAAAAGTTCCGGATATTTAGGATCAAATTTTAAGAAGCAGTTTTCACGGAAACCACTTACTTTAGAGAAAGGCCCATCTACCCATCCTTGATCATCTCGTTCATTACGATAACCACATAATGTACTTACAACCATTTTTCTTTCATATTTAAATACATTTTCAGCTGTGGCTGAAAATATCTTATCGTCTTTATTGATACTTATTTCTATCTTTCCACTATATGCTTGTGAAGGTACAAGACAATACAAGCCTCCATTATTTAAACCTATAACATTAGCTTTCTTACCGCCAATAGTTAAATTGATTAAAGAAGGATCATTTCCAAAATTTTCTCCGTAAATAACTAAACGTTGACCAATACCACCTGATTTTGGTAAAAAATCGGTTATAACTATCTCTTTCGATGGATTGAAAGGGAGAGCACCTGAATCGTCATTACTGTTTTTGCAGCTTACGAAGCAAATAGCAATCATAGCAAGCACAGTACAATGCCTGTACCAATGCTTGATTTTAGTGTTATTTTTCATTTTTATAATACATTAGATTTAATAAATCAACAAAATATAATTAGTGTTACAATCATTTTTCAATGTGTTTATCCATCAAAACCTGCATCCAATATCCGCCAATTACAGAACGTGCCTTGAAAGCTTCCATTCTACCGGTTTTAGTATCATGCCAGTCACTGATAGGAACGCGTGAAGTGGTTTCATTTATATATTTATAGAAAGGTTCTACAAATTTCTCGAATATCGATTTATCTGGAGACATTGCTGCAGTCCACATAATCCAGTCAGACTTGGTATAGTCCCTGCGTGAATCCAATGGTAAGCCATAGGCATTCTGCTTTGTGAGATAGTAATCAATTTCTTTTGTTATGGCATTATTCGGAAAAAGACTCATATTCCATAATTTATCCCATACCATATTATATTTCTGACTCCATGTGTTTGAACGGTCAAAAGCTAATTTATAGTGGTTGCCTTCGTTTGCCATTTTTTCCCATTTCACTGCCATATTTTTTGCAATAGATCTATACTTATCAGCCACATCTTTAAGATTAAGCATACGAGCTAATTCGCTATATCCTGCTACGCCCATAATGGCTTTCGCCGATAAATTGGCGTTGTGAGCCCAGTGACCAGCAAAGTCATCAGTACACAATTGATTTTCTGGATCTTGACCATATTCAACTAAATAATTTGTCCATGTAGTCAGCAAATCCCAGTATTTCTTTGCATAGTCAGCATTACCTTCTATTTTAGCGATAGCCGCAGTAAGAATAATCATATTTCCTCCTTCTTCAATCGGCATATCACCTCCATATACTTGTCCGTTTGCAATAGGATATGTTCCAAGGTCATGAGCTGGAAAAGGCTTATTCCAACGTCCGCTTGCACTGTATTCAAAAATACTAGTCATCATAGCCTTTTCCAATTCAGGATTGTAAATAAGGAAAAGCGGTGCTGACGGATATGTCAAGTCAACAGTATTTATACATCCGTTACTATTATTCTCTTTTGAGAAAAACATCAGATTGCCTGCTTTATCAGTAAATAATTTGTGAGCCGAGATAACCTGACGATAAGAAGCTGAACATATTTCAGCATATTTTTTCCCTCCTGCTTTCTCTGCATCATCGTAAATCATTTCATCGAATGCCTTGCATCGTTCCATTATTGATTGATAGTTATCTCTCAATTTCTCGAAAGCATCGAATATTGAAACTTTTCCATCATGTTTCCAATATCCCATACGGCGTTCATACATATATTCTATAGAATAAACATCATCATATCCAATCATCATGAAACCCTCTTTAGCATTTTCAGAAACCTTACCAAAGTTATGTACATAAGCCATAGACGGATTATCAACAGCCTTTCGTGTAATTATTTTTGTTTGTGAGGGCTTTAAAGTTCCATTAGCAATGAATGACTGCTTCATGCCATAATAATCTCCTAAGCTTACAGTTTTTCCGGCCCCATTAACTCCGGCAATATAAGCATATCCCCAGTCGCCACATATAAGGTCACCTCTGCGATCGCATATTGGTTGATCAATAGAACCAGCCTCTACATAGCTTATGCCATTCTTTGATAATGTACGTGCAACTGTAGGTTGAGAATCTTCATTGATAGTTAATTCTGGAGTTGTTTCCATATAGAATTGCACATCATGTTCTTTTTTATCAAGCGAACGTACATGATAAGAAATATAATTAATAGGAGTTGACAAAAGATCAAGATCATCTATAAGTTGTGGTGCTGTAAAAACTACATCAAGTTCTACAGGACCGCATGTAAACCTGTAATAACTTGAAGTAGCCAATACATCTACCGATTTCTGCACAGCTTCATTAGAGAATTTCACAGGATTGCTACTTTCCTTATATAATCCGAAATCCACATAAGCACCACCTGTAGTATTATGGCAATGCGCTGCAATTACATTCTTTCCTTTACGAAGTTTCTTTTTAATTGCATCAGATAATTTTGTCTGTACATTATTAACCCATGTTTCTCCTGTAGATACAACCTTTTCACCATTTAGATAAAGTTCGAAGACATCATCGTGAGAATAAGTCATATAGAAATTATCAGCGATATTCAGGTCATTGATTTCAACAGTTCTTCGAACATAAATATCACTATTCTTAGCATTCCACTCAGTGCTAATACGTTCCATATCCGAGCTTCCAAAAGCAGCTTTGCCTTTTTTCCAGCTACTATCGTCAAACTGTATTTCTTTCCAGTCTTCAGAAGGTTTGGTATTTGTATAGGAAGCTTCCCAACGCTCCACATCGGTCATAGGAGCTATGACATTCAACTTAATTTTGTCCTTACCCAAAAAACGATAGACCTTACCATCTACACGCAATGCCCCAAGCAGAGGTTTCTTGGCACTGGTCCAGTGTTCAGTAGAACCTTCCATAAGATTGTCATAAGGTGACCATATGGAAAAATGAGGATCAGACACCACTAAAGGCACGGAAGGAGACCGCAACGCAACATCTTTACAAGGTTTAAACAGATCTGTAGTCTGAGCATTACATATCAGTCCAACAGATAAGGACATAATTGAAAATAATTTTTTCATAAAATCGATTCATTTAAAGTTTTTTCTAAAAAATGTTATCCTTTACCAATACTTATACCTTTATACTAAACTATACCTCAAAAACTCAATACCTATATACCTCTTAATCTTATGTCTTAATGCAAAAAGAATATGATATTTCATCTTATCAAACTGTAAGATGAAACACATCAAATCATCTATAGCATCTCTCTTGAAAACGCTACAAATTAACTACTAAGTCTTAACGAAAAAGGAAAATCAGGATTCAATAAAGGATAAAATCTGTTCTTTATTCATGTACAGGGATGTCAGAACAGTATTTTATAAATTGGAATTAGGTATTAAAGTAAAATTTTAGTTATCGCTAATAAAAAGCATCAATTTTATCCTTGATAATCTTTTGGCAAAACATTAAATTGAGCTTTAAAACATTTAGCAAAATAGGATGAAGATGTAAAACCAACCTGAGCAGAAACTTCAGAAATACGGACTCCATTTCTTATAAGTTCAGCTGCACGATTCAAACGAAGAGTTTTAAGATAATCATTGGGCGCCAATCCTGATAAAGCTTTTATTTTTCTGTAGAAATTAGAACGGCTCATGCACATCTGTTCTGCTAAAGCGTCAATAGAAAAGTTTTCATCTGATAATTGCTCTATAGCAACTTCTTGCACTTTTTTTATAAATTCATTATCTTTCTTTGATAATGCAAATTCTGATATAGTAGAGAAAGATGTGTCAGAAAAGCTAATCATCAATTTATGAAATGCCACTCTAAGTTTCAGGATATTTTCAATCTGCATACGGAGCTGCTTTATAGAAAATGGTTTTTCAACATACACATCAGCTCCACATTCCATACCTTCCACTTTTGATTCAAGCGTAGTCTTGGCTGTCAGCAAAATAACAGGGATGTGGGAATAATCAATATCTGATTTTATTTTAGCACATAATTCGAGCCCATTCATTTCGGGCATCATGATATCACTCACAACTATATCCACACTATCTTTTGAAAGCAGATCAAGTGCGATATGTCCATTATCCGCTTTCAACACTCTAAACCAAACACTTAACGATTCGCATATGAGATTCAGTAATTCACGGTTATCTTCTACAACTAATACTGTAAAATTCTTTTGAGTATAATCAAATACTTCAGAGTTTTTATCTTCCATTGCTACAGAAATTTCCACCGGTTTTTCTTCAGTTTCAATCATCTCCTGTTTCATCGGAAGTGACAAAACAAATGTCGAGCCACCATTTATGCCATCTTCTACACGTAAAGTTCCATGATGAGCCTCTGCCAATGATTTAGCAAAAGCCAGTCCTATTCCCGTACCTCCGGAAGCTACTTTATCATCTGGCAATTGATAAAATGCTTCAAATACTTTTTCTTTCTTTTCCTCCGGAATTCCAGGGCCATCGTCTTTCACTAAAATTTCAAAATAATTATCGATTTCAAAGAGGCTCAATTCTATAAATTCATTTGAATATTTCAAAGCATTGCCCATAAGGTTCACTAACATCTTGGTTACCTTTTCACTATCCAAAACAGCTATTATTTCTTTATCGGGCAATCTTAAAGTTAAATTTATGCCTTTCAACTCAGCCAAACCAGCAAATTGATTATACACATGTCTAACCAACTGGTTTACATTATATCTTTTAGCCGCCAACTGTAATTCCCTACTTTCCATTTTTTGGAAATCGAGCAGTTGGTTTGTGACATTCAGCAAATAATTGACATTTTCATCCATTACAGAAATATATTTAGACTCTTTACCTTCCCATTCTTTCTCTTGCAACTTTTCTAAAGGCAATTTTATAAGGCTGAGAGGGGTACGTATCTCATGAACCAGATTTATGAAGAAATTTATCTTTGATTTATACACTTCTGTCTCTTTTGTTACTTGATAATCTTCCATCTTACGTTTATACTTGAGCTTGACGTATAGATTCCACCGCCATGCCGCATAATAAGCTGTTCCCAAGAATAGGACAAGATAAAAGAAATATGCCAGGTTTGTTCGCCACCAAGGAGGAGTTATAACAATCAATAATTTAGTAGTTTTTTCATTCCATCTATTATCATTATTAGAGCCTCTGACTTCAAACATATACTCCCCTGGAGCCAGATTTGTATAAGACGCTATATTATTTACCGTATTCTCTACCCATTCCTTATCCACTCCTTTCAACCTATAAGAATAATGGTTTTTTGATGGATTGACATAACTTAAAGCCATGAATCGAAGCGAGAAGCTATTATTTTTATAAGGAATGGTTATCCTGTCAGTCATATAAATAGGAGTATCTAACTGTAAAATTTGCTTTGCAGCATCTTCACCAACCTGATTTGGGAACTTTATATCCGTTATATATACCGGGGGAATATATGCATTATCTGTAAATTGTTCAGGAATAAAAGAATTTAAGCCATTTATCCCTCCAAAATAAAGTTTTCCATTCTTGGACTTCAATGAAGAGTGTACCATGAACTGATTTCCTTGTAAGCCATCATCAATTGTAAACTGACGGAAACTATCTTTTATTAAAGGATTAATTCTGATTAAACCTGCATTACATGATATCCATAAATTTCCTAGCATATCTTGTTCCATAGAATAAATAACTTTGCTTGGCAACAGAGTATTATGTGGATCAAAATTCAGGAATGTATCATCTTTCTGATTAAATGAACATAATCCACCTCCATTTGTTCCAAACCACATCACTCCTTTTATATCTTCAAAAATAGTTATAACAGAATTTGCAGTGATAGTAGTATTATCAGAACGGACATGTTGAAAATGTTTCCAATGTCCATTTGGTATATTATATCTAAAAACGCCACTATTAGAGGTAGCGATCCAAAGGTTATTATACATATCTTCATGAATATCAACTACAGATACCATAGAACCTATGGAAGTAACTGTAATGAAATTATCGTGTGATGGATTATAACGGCATAAGCCCCAACTTGTCCCTATAAACACTTCCCCTTTTCTATCCTTATATATGCAAAGTACATCATTACTGCAAATGGTATTAGGTATTCCACGCGAATGTGAATAACATTTCATGCTTCCTGTACGTACATTTATGACCTTTAATCCTTCAGTGTAAGTACCTACCCATAAATAATCACCATCTTGCATCAATGAACGAATGTCATAGGCCAATTTATTATTAAAGATTATATGATCATTAATAAACCTTTCATTCGATGTATCAAACAGCCGTAACCCATTGCGAGTGCCAACCCACACACCTCCGTCTTTATTCTCACATAAAGGTCCTACAAGTTTTACTGTTCCTGAATTATTTGATAAATAAGAGGGAGAATTATAATTAAAACGTTTAGTTTGTTTAGACATATAATTCGCACCTCCCAAATTAGTTAAAACCCATAAAGCCCCTTCAGCATCCCATAACATTGAATTAACAGCCTCGTCACTTAAACTATGTATATCGGAAGGATCATCACCTCTCCTGAACTTTCGGGATACACGATTAAATACATATAAACCATTATCCGTTCCAAGTAACAATTCATTATCTTTATATTTCAATATAGCATGTACAATTCCAAAATTAAATGTTCCAGCATCATGACTTTCCAATATTCCAGATTGCTTATTCACACGACACAACAGATTGTTAGAAGCTCCTACCCATATTTCTCCATCTATATTCTGTACACAATTAATCTTGAGGCTATTAAAAGACGATGCCGGCACATCATTTTTATAAGCTTTCATTAATTTACCGTTTCCGTTAAAACAAAGCAACCCATCTTGTAAAGAAGAAACATACATAAGCTTATCATCCCCTTGACATATATCCCACACAAAAGACGTCTGAATACTATTCTGTACAAGTTCTTTTTTTTGCTTATCATATATAAAAAATCCCTGTCCCAAGGTAGCAATCCAAATCTTACCATCTACAGCTTTCACAAGTCTCTTTATCTCACTGCTGATAAACACACCATATTTTGTTGTTTTTTTAAAATATGAAAAATTATCTTTTGCGCGGTTGTAAACATATAATCCAGAATTAGTTCCAACCCAAATATTCTCACCATCTTCCAATAAAGCCTCAACACAGTTATTTTCTAATGAATATTTATCATCTTGGACATTCCGATAGATTTTGTTTTCTTTTCCATCATATCTGTTTAAGCCGTCACTAGTACCAAACCAAATAAATCCATATTTGTCTTGAACGGCGCACCACACAGTGTTATGTGACAGTCCATCTTCTACTTGATACTTCCTGAAAGAAAAGTATGAAGACGAGAATGCAGGATGAGAAAAATAGATGGTTATAAGTAGTAGAAATAATCTGGTCAATTTCATTTTGTGTAAAAGTATGTATAAATGATAAAAAAGTAAGCTAGCTGTTTTTGATACAATTTATATTTTTTCACGAATGTAATAATAAAAATGATAACTTACAAAAAGTTCAAAGTTAGTATAATAAGAAGTACTACGTGTATAATTTTTTCATGATAATTAATTATTTAATATTCAGCAATGTACTCTGATCGTACCTTTTTCAACATTTCGACCTTTTTAAAAGCAATATGTTTCGCTCTGATTTTATTTTAGGACAGACAATAAAATTTTCATTTCTAAACCTGAGAAAAAGTTTATTTTATTTATCCCATAAAATATTTAGCTTTATTAGGTATAAGCTTATATATAAAAGCAGTAAACGCCCAACTACAGACAAATATACAAACCGTCATTAAAGGTACTTGTAAAGGGATAGGTATTTCTGACGATCCAATTAAAAGAAAAAATGGACCTACAATAAAATAGTGCACCATATAAATACCAAAACCACATTTAGTAATATTAGCTAATGCTTTAACCACTATTGGAATGGTAACAACAACTTTTTGCAGTAACAAAAAAACAGACAAAGTCATTAACAATACATTTGGACTACAAAACGTGAAATAAAGCTCCATTTCCATTTCTGTTGCATTAGGATTTGAGGCAGTGATACTGAATCCTGTGTACGTCACATAATACCCAATGCCAAACATAACTGCGCAGATAAGGAACGTTTTCAGCGCTCTCCAATTAGTTGACTGCTTTAAACAATGTCCAATCAAAAGATACCCGTTAAATCCTGAAAAATAATAGAACAAACTGAATTCGTTCCATGTATCTGTGCCAAATATATAACTATTACGGCTAAAAAGCAAACTAGACACATATACCTTTACATAAGGAATAAACAGAGATATAATCCAGATAAGCAGATATGTATGCTTAGTCTTTTTGTTCGCTTGTTCTATCCATGCAGAGAAGAAAGGCATATATAAATATAATCCTATAAGTAGATAAATATACCACATATGATTTTCTTTGTGGCTGAAGTTAAATGGAATCATTGCTACATCTTTTAGCGATTCTATAAGACTTTGCGATTCATGCCCTTGTGTATAGCAAAAGAAATCACCTATAATTGATTTTGGTAAACCAAGAATACCAGTAAACCAAGGAAACATATTATACAATACAGACCATATAATAAAAGGAAATAGTACACGATATATACGTTTCTTATAAAATACATTTAAAGAATTCTGTTTGATAGGAAGCAATAGCAACCCTGTCATCATAACAAATAAAGGTACAGAAGAACGGAATAGTGAACCATAAATAGCTGCCCAATGTGTATACTCAGGTATGACACGCATAGTTGGAGAAATGTAAAACGGATCAATACAATGCACCCCAATAACCATTAGCATGGCTACACAACGGACAACATCTAGCCAAACTATACGATTACATGCAACAATTTTCTCATTCATTAGTGTATGTGTTTAAGTTATATGAGCAAATTTAGATAACAAAGAAGGATTACATCTGAAAAGTTTAGCCATTTTTGGATAATATCTGACCAAATCACAATAAATTCACACATAATTTTGTTTAACTATTTTCCAGATATAAAACACATGTAATATCATTGTATAAGAGTCGGGAGTATTTTCTCGCAAACAAAAGATAAAAATGTGGCACGTTTAAAGTTTGCCAATGGTATGAGGAGGTAGAAAATCAAGGGTATCCTAACTTCTCAGCAATAATATCTATGTTTGAGAATCATTCGGAAAAAATATTAAACTATTTTGAGAATCGAAGTACTAACGCTGCAACAGAATCTTTTTAATGCAAAGCTAAAGGCTTTTAGAGGAGTAAATGATATGAAATTCTTTCTTTACAGAGTGGCTAAAATTTACGTGAAGCTGATGAAACTTTTAACATTCCCACAAATTTATTGACTGATCCCTATTTTTCTCTTCGAAATAGATTTCAACTTTGACGGTAAACTCATTGAATTGGGCTATTTTATTCAAATCAATGATTGGTACTTGTTCGTCTAAAGCTACTTTTCGAGCCGCAGCCGGAAAATCACCTAATGTATTGATAGTATTCCCCATCTTATCGAACCGACGTCGACTAGTAGAGGTGACAACAACAGCATTCGCCTTCTTTTTTTTAACTTCATGAATAAAATACTTTAGATTTTCCGTATAAGATTTCCAAGCGCCATCATTTTTCCCTTTCATCTTCTGGTCGTTGTGGCCAAATTCAATGAATAAGTAATCTCCAGGTTTGATAATACTTAAAATTTTTTCCAAACGATGCTGACCTTTAAAACTAGCCAATGTCAAACCAGATTCAGCATGGTTAGCAATCGCAACTCCTGGCTTAAAGAAACGAGTAATCATTTGTCCCCATGAAGCCCAAGGCTCTGCACTTTGATCAACGACTGTAGAATTTCCAGCCCAAAAAACTGTTATCTGATCTTCAGCTTTTGCTATTTCGATCGATGATATACAAGGCCTTTTACCATTAAATTCCATAGTCAATTTATTATCCCAATCTAACTTATTTAGTTCCCCTGTCTTTAAGGCTAACTTTACCACCAGTTTTAAATTCAGGCTTTCGTACATTTACAACAAATGTTTTGGTAACAAATTTGCCCGCATTTATAACATTTTTTTCAATATTAACCTTCTAGATTCTGCTTTAACAGTCAAGTCACCTGCTTCTTTAGAATTACCAATAGTAAGAGTAACCTTGTAATTTCCTTCTGGAAGATTTATCGAAAAAAAGAAAGGTTTATCTGATGTCATAAAACTATGTTTTATAGGATCTTGTCCCCCACAATCTATTATTTTAGCTTTTGATCCCAAGTCAATACCATAGCCCGTTTTCTCTGAAAAAATAAAACCAGAACCAATTTGTAGATAACCTTTAGGAACTTTACCACAACCCATTTGAAATTCGTTTGTTGAGCTATTGCCTAAGTACATGACAAAAATCGAATAATATTATAAAAAAGCCCTAAAATTGATTATCTTAAAGAATTAAACTTAGCAGGTTTTACTCTTATGGATAATAAAATTAGGGCTTCTGACAAAAGTAGTGAATTACTGTCAGTTTTATGCTCTCATTGGGACAAAAAAATGAATCTGGCTCGCATAAAATTTATCATGTTAATGATACTTTCTTTGTGTAAAGTACAGACAGTTAATTATGAGAAATTAGCAACGGCTTTTGATTCTTCGGCAAGTACTTCTTCTAACCTTCGACGTATTCAACGTTTTATGTCTAATTATCAGTTGAATATGGACTTAGTAGCCCGATTTATATATTGTTTGTTACCCCACCAATCTCCTTATGCATTGGCAATGGATCGCACTTGCTGGGATTTTGCCGGCAAAGAAATCAATATACTGGTCCTTTCTGTAATTTATAGAGGATGCGCTTTTCCTATTCTCTTTTCTACCTGTCCAGGAAAAGGAAACTCCAGTTGGAAAGATAGAGCGATTCTTATAAACCGTTTTACTGATTTGTTTGGAGAGAAGTCTATCGCTTCTTTATCGGCAGATAGAGAATTTATTGGTTCTGAATGGATGAACTATCTCAGAAGCAAGAAAATCAGTTTCTATTTGCGGATTAAAGGAAATTATATTGTTCAAACACGCTCAGGAGATAAAATCAGAATAGATAGATTATTCGATTTTCTAAAAGTAAATCAGCAATATAGCTTTAAGAGAATGTTCTTGCAAAAAGGAACGAAATGCTACTTAACAGGGATCCGATTTATCAATAAAGAAGGAAAGCAAGAGTTATTAGTCGTAGCTTCAGCATGTAGCGAAAAAAATGTATTAAATGCGTATAAAATGAGATAGCAAATAGAATCTGCATTCAAAGCTTTGAAAACCAGCGGTTTTAATTTGGAAGACACTCACCTGTCTGACAGATTTCGGATAGAAAAACTATTTGCTATAGTCTGTATGGTATTCACATGGGCTTATGTTATAGGAGATCATTTGGATAAAAACATTAAGCCCATAAGAATATTAAGAAATGGAAGAAGGGCATATTCGATATTCAAGTATGGGCTTAATTATATTTGTAGATTTATTCTTACTGGACTCAAAATCAAAAACTTTGATCCTATAAGATTTTTGTCATGTACTTAGGAGCTATTGCATTAAAAGTAGACAAAGTTATCATTCCAATAATACCAGCAACTTTGATTATCTTTTTCATTATATTTATTCTTTTTAATTTATTTTTTTGGAACTTACTTTTTAATCCATTCAATATATAATCATTTCATCTATAATAAAAAACAATCACTATACTCCACTAAATGAACTGAATCCACCATCAATAGGCAGAACCACGCCTGTTATAAAGCTAGCAGCATCACTGCAAAGGAACTGAACAGCACCGTTGAGTTCCTTGATATCACCAAAGCGTTTCATAGGAGTTTTTGCAAGTACTTTCTTGCTGCGTTCGGTTAGTGAACCGTCAGGATTGATAAGAACTGCTCTGTTCTGGTTTCCGATAAAGAAGCCTGGAGCAATAGCATTTACCCTGATCTTTTCGCTGAATTTTGTAGCCATTTCCATTGCCAGCCATTTAGTAAAGATCTCAATTCCGCTCTTTGCTATAGAGTATCCCGGTACACGGGTCAACGCAGCAAATGTTGCCATTGATGAAACATTGATGATATTTCCAAATCCTTGTTTTGCCATTATTCCACCAAAAACAAGGCAAGGGTAAACAGATCCGTTTAGATTGAGATCAACCACTTTATTCATATCGGCAATCTTCATATCAAATACAGTCTGGTCTTGTGTTAGTGTTCCTCCGGGAATATTTCCACCGGCTGCATTTACAAGAATATCTACTCTTCCCCAGCGATCAAGGATATTATCCTTCACCACCTTCAGTTCTTCAACATCAAGTACGTTGCAAGTCACGCCCAAAACCTCGCCTAATGGTGACAATTCAGCGATAACCTTATCTACATTCTCCTGATGAGCACCAATAATCAGAACTTTTGCACCGGCTTCGAGAAAGCCTCGTGCAATATTGCTACCTAATACACCGGAACCACCAGTAACAATAGCTACTTTTCCGGCAATGCTAAATATTTCGTTCATTCTCTTATTTTGTTTTGTTTCCAGCCCAATTGTGAAGGGCTGAAAATATTTTTATTTTGATAATTCATTTCTCACTGTTGCCATACTTCCATCTACCTGAGCAAGTGCAAACATACGTCCATGGAAAGAATATCCCGGATTATAGCCTTTGTCACCATCGTCAAGCATCAATCGGCCATGGTCTACACGCATAGGTAAGCCAGGATTCTCCTTTTCGAAGATTCGAACCAACTCGATAACGTGTCCCCGTCCGGTAAGGTGAGACGATTCCATAAAGTTTCCTTCGGGAGTTGCTTCTGTGCTTCGCAAATGTACAAAGTGAGTGCGGGAAGCAAATTTCTTTGCTAATGCAGGTACATCGTTATGAAGTCCGGCACTCAAGGATCCGGCACAGAAAGTAAGTCCGTTATGAGGATTGTTCACCGCATTGAGGAACCATTCAATATCTGCCTCTCCTGTAACAATACGTGGCAGGCCAAGCATCTGGAAAGGAGGATCATCAGGGTGTACACACATATTTATTCCGTATTCATCGCATACCGGCATAATCTGTTCCAGGAAATATATCATGTTGGTACGAAGCATATCTCTGTCAATACCATCATACAAAGCCAGTAACCGTTTGAAGATGGCAACCGGATTCTGATCACCTTCTTTAATATTTCCGTTTACAAAGCCCTGAGTCTTTACAATGATGGTGTTAATCAAATCGTCCTTCTCCGCTTCGGTAATGGTTTTATCCAGTTCGCTAACCTTTGCTAATTCCTCAGGTGTATAGTCCTTTTTAGCTCCCTCACGTTTCAGAATACGGCAGTCAAAGTAAGCAAAGCGGATTTTATCGAAATAAAGTGAGCTGGTACCATCGGGCCAAGGATGTTCAAGGTCGGTACGAATCCAGTCGATTACAGGCATAAAGTTGTAGCAAACAGTTTTCACACCTGCCTTGCCAAGATTAGCCAGACTTACTTTGTAATTAGCAATAAGCTGATCTCTGTCTGCTCCGGCATACTTGATACTTTCGCTAACAGGCAAACTCTCTACAACCGACCAGCGAAGGCCTGATGCTTCAATATAATCTTTAAGTTCATTGATTGCTTCGAGTGTCCAAATCTCACCATTCGGAACATCGTGTAATGCTGTTACAATTCCTTCCACTCCAATTTGTCTAAGCATGGCCAGCGTAATCTTATCGTTTTTGCCAAACCATCTCCAGGTCTTTTCCATTTTTATAAATATTAAAATTAAGTGATAAAAAATCTAAGATATAAAGAATTTTACTTGTCGGTACGAAATGGAACAGCTGGTAATCCTCCCTTATTGTAAAAGTTTGGAATTGCAGATTCATTCCAAGCAAATCTTACAGCTACAGGATTCTGTATATTTATTGACATCACAACGACTTTATTTCCTTTTATTTCAGCTTGAGCTGGGATAAATTTCCCATCAGGTCCAGCAATTAAAAACCAACTGAGAGAGTGATCATCATGACTAACTAAACCTCCGGCAATATTATTAAAAGAAATAATCACTTTATTCCTTTTAATAATATACGACTTATATGTTGGTCCAGAACAAACAACATTCCTACCATAAGTATTATTTAATGCTAACAAGGCTAGACGATGGGCAACATCCCATTTATAAGGTGGATGAATATTTGAGGCATTATCAACCAAATCAGTTGTTACCACCATACCCGAGTATGGAATTGAAAGACATTGAGCTTGTGCTTCACGAAAAACTGCTAGTTGCTCTGGAATATGTTTCTTTTTATCTTTTTTACGATGAGAATATAAATATGGAGCTATCTGCACATAGTAGAACGGCATAGCAGCATTTTTGAATAAAGATCTGTAAGTCTCAACCATCAATTTCACTTTTTCCGGATAAGTTTGTTGGTCTTCAATTATACAATTGGATTCACCTTGATACCAAAGCATTCCTTTAATAGCAAAAGGGATAATCGGTTTCAACATACTTTCAAATTTTTGTCCTGGGACTATTCCATCTATTTGAAAGTTTTTTTTCTCTTTAATACTATCTTTAAATACAGCTGAATTCAGATAAGCAGCAGAAGGAGTCCATTCTTCAATACGAGTTCCCCCCCATGAAGTAGAAATAATACCGATCGGCACATTCAACTCCAAGTTTATATCCTTTGCAAAAAAATACCCCACTGCACTTACTTTTCGCAAGACAGAATCATTGGACTGGGTTATCCAACCAATAGATTTTATATCTTCTTTTGTCCGTTGTTTATCTGCATAAATATAACGAATCTGATCTGACTTCAATTTCGAAAATTCTTCTATAGCCAAATCGGTACCTTTTTCAGGCGCTAAATATTTCTTTAAACTCCGATCAAGAGGATATTCCATATTCGATTGTCCTGAACATAACCAGACATCACCTACCAAAATATTACCTAATTTAATAGTATTTGTCCCAGTTATGATCATTTCTGCAGGCTTACAATTTACAGTTAACGGAGCAAGTGTTACAAACCAGTTTCCATTATTATCAGCAATTGTATTTTGTACCTGACCAGCAAATGACACTGATATTTGCTCTCCAGTCTCAGCATGTCCCCAAACGGGCACAGGAGAATTACGTTGCAAAACCATATTTGAAGAAAATATTTTTGGAAGCGTAACTTCAGCTTTTGTTCGAATCCCCCCCCCCAATAATAAAACTAAGAAAATATATTTTTTCATTTTTTTGATAACTAAAATTATTCAATAAAATCTAAATGTGTAATGATAACAGAATATTACACATTCATTTATATACGAATATTGTCTTTAAATTGGATCTTTTATATGCATTGTTAAACAATGACAGTAATTCTTCAACTACCAATATTTTAGTAAATCTCTCATTGCAATAACTTTAAAATGGTTATCATAGATAAATTTTAGATATTTTTCTAAGAGTTCTGGTGATGTAGTGTAGTTTTCATGATCAGGATCAGGAACCTCATGGATAGTAAAAACAAGAATTTGTCCAGGTTTTAATTCTTTTAATGCCTGCATTGTTTTAATATCAAGTTTATCTGTCATAGTATAGCTTGGTATAAGAAAATTATCATCATTATTAATATTCAAATAACGGCTTCCTCCAACACGGGCAAATTTATATCCCATATTCTTCAAAACAACTCTCGGCAATGAATCAGAACGATTACCCGGATAAGCAAATGAAACGGGTTTTACAATTCTATATTCTTTGCACTTATTCTCTATATATTGAATTTCATCTCGTAGCTGATTTTCTGTTAATTTTCCAACGCCCTTATGATGGCCTGTATGATTACCAATTTCAAACCCCATATCATCTAACGCTTTTACTTGTTTCCAGGTCATATTTTTAACAACAGCGATCTCAGGTTTACGGGGATAATCGCACACAAAAAAAGTAGCAGTAAAACCATACTTTTTAAGTAAAGGAGCAACATTAGTATAATGAGTTACCGAGGCATCATCAAAGGTTAAAATAACAACAGGATGTTTCGCATCAAATTTCATGATATATTCGCCTGCAAAACGTTTACCCATTTCACGTTGACCTGCAGAATTAAAATGTAAGAAATCCCCTCTATGTTGAAAATCTGATGTAGATATTAGAGAGGTAAAACGATCTGAAGCAGAATATAATCTGGTTTGTTCATTCATCTGACTAAATAGCTCAGGCGTTTTAGAATAACTACCCAGTTCTCCCATCAATATGGGTAGAGTTGGATTTCCGACTATTTCTCTAAATTTTGAAAATAACGATCTCAATTTCTCTTGACGCGTAGCAATACCATCGGGTTTAGCGTCCGATTCCCCTTGATGCCACAAAATGGCTTTGATTACCCCCTGTGATTTTGCCCATTCTACTTTTTGCCTTAAATTGGACAATAGTTGTATTCCTCGATGTTTTTGATCACCAATCCACTGATTGATAGAACTTCCACCTACCGCAGTGGGAATCAGCAGGATCTTTACATCGTCAGGAATATACCTAAGCATCTCTTTGCCAAATGCCAATCCACAACTCAGACCTTTCATTTTAGGTTCATAAAAATGGATGGGCTCTTTTGCCTGAATAATTTCACCTTTCTCATTAATGGTGAGTATTCTTGGTGAAGAAATTGTATCCTGTGCCTCCACCACACCTCGGCCAGCCATATTAGACTGACCGGCTAGTATAAATACCCAAACTTTAGAGCTTTTATTTTTAGAATTTTCAGTAGACTCACCTTTCACTTCTCTTCCCAGACACAGTACGCTCAGGCAGAGCAACAATAATGACAGATGGAACCTCTTCTTTTTTCCTTGCATATTATTCATTTTTATTATTTTGCTATCAACTTAATCTGATCAACAATTACCCCCTCATCAAGTGCAGTTATTTTTATAGAGTGTTTACCCGGTTTTACCGAATGAATAGTTGTGCATAAAGCTTGATTACTCAATACATTTAGTTTCCATTTTTCATTTCTATCCTGCGTTCTATAATCAACAATAGTTGCCGGAGAATTATCTATACTAATTGAATAACGAATTGTTTTACCATTTACCGGATGATTAGGTGCTAATGCTAAGACTATTAGTATAGAATCAGATTTAACAGAAACAGTTCTATAAGTCACAGAACTATTTTTTTGTAGAGCTATAGCCTTCCGGTTATATCCCAATCCGTGACAAACAGGCTTTTGTCCCTCATAAAACTTATATAAGCTTGCATCTATAGTCTGAACAGGCTTTTCCGGTTCGGTATATTTGCCCAAGTCCCCTCGTGAAACTTGATCAAACACAGCCAGATTACGAGGTTTATAATCCATTATATATTTCCATTTACTATTTGCTATCTCGTTGTATTTAGCTGTCAGGGATAGGATAGTATCATATGCCTGATCACTTTTTTGCCAGTTTGCTAATCCATGTCTTGCCAGTTGACCGTAAAGATGCTTTTTATTCATTTCAGCAGCGGCTCTGACAGGATATTCGATCAATTCGAACCAGGCATCTTTTTTATCGGAGGGCACCTCAGTGGATAACTTGACCACCTTATCTGCAATTGCACTATAAGCTCTAATCCTTTGATATAATTCATTTTTAGTCCAAGGCAGATCAGCAACCTCTTTGTATCTCGGATCCTTTTCTTCTGTTCTTGTCCCACCCATAAACTCAGGTTTCCGAATATATGCCAAACGATAATACTCCGTCATAACTGGTAATAATTTATTCGCTAATTTATTTCCAAATTCACGACAGAGCCAATTATACAAATGTAAATCTATGCCTTTGCTACAATTATCTATTGACTTAATATCCCAAGCCATGTCTAAAAACAGTTCAGTGAGATATTCTGCAGGTTTGATATCTCCTACGTTAAGAATCCACATTTTCTTCGCTCCTTTATCAAACGCCATCTTCATTTGAGTATAGAGTTGAGCCGGATGGTTTGTCGCTAACCACAAATAATCATGCGGACGCCCCCAATATGAAACATGGTAGTATACTCCATTTCCTCCCATGCGTTTACTTTCGTTCTCAGTAGGAAAATGACTAATATATCCATAGTTATCATCACACCAAAGTAAAGTTACATCATCAGGCACTTGAAGTCCCGATTTATATACATCCAAAACTTCTTTATAGGGAATAAATACCTGAGGTACCTTCTCAACATCCTTATTGACATATCTAGCCAGCATATCCCGTTGATCCTTCAATACATTTGTAAGTGCATCCTTCTGTTCTTGCACTGTATTTGCACCTTGCATTTTACTATCATGTAGACCGCGCATTCCAATCGTATAAATATTATCAGAACCAGCCAGTTGATGCACTCTTTCCTCCCAAAAATTTAATACTTCCTCACGATTGTGAACATAATCATACGCTCCTTTGCCCGTTTTGTTCCATTCGGCATAAGTATTTCGCATCATAGGTTCACAATGAGAGGTTCCAATTATTATTCCGTACTTATCTGCCATTTCTTTATTCCTGGGTGTAGAATAAAAAGCTACCGTACATGAATGCATGGCTGGCCAAAAGATATTAGCACGAAGACGTAGCAAAAGTTCAAAAATGCGAGCATGAGTTTTCGGACCTATCTGACCTTTTATGTTTGATGGTTCAAAGTTTTTGTAGCTCCAAGGATTCAATCCCCAATCTTCATCATTGATAAATATTCCTCTGTATGGAACGGAAGGATATTTCGCAATCGTCATTCCATTTTTCAATATCAGTTTATCTTTAGCTGATATTTTTGAATCAGCCCACCACTCCCAGGGAGATACTCCTAATAAACGGGACACTTCCATTAGGCCGTAGGCAGTTCCACGTTTGTCACTACCGACAATGAGCAATTTATCATTTTTCACCTCCAGTACAAAGCCTTCAGAATGGCTTCGTAAGAAAATCAACATACCAGGGCTAAGCATTTTTTCGGCAGTACTATTATATCCAAGGGTGCCTACAAAAACAGGGCCATTTTCTTTTTTCTCAAGTTTAGCAGAGAAAACAGCCTCATAATCTTTACTCAGGAGAGTAACTGCTGTGTTGACCATCTCTGGTTCCACTGAATTTATGGTTATCCCAGTACTTAATTTCTGTCGAAAAACAATATCTGCAAATGAGTTATGAGAGAAAAATAGTCCACTAATTAGAACAAAAAGAATCTTTTTCATATAAAAACATTTATTTCAGAGCAAAATGAATATAGGATAATATACTATCTAGCCATATTTTACAGTACGCTAGACGAGTATATTACTGATAGTCTAAGGTTTATTGGGTACTAATTTTTATGACACAAGGTTTCAATGATTCACATTCAACTTTAAGACTTATTTCACCTGGTTCATAGCTTGATCTCAGAATCACCATACCTCTTCCATTATATAGATTCGGATTTAATGAATTAAAACTTTGCATATCGTTAGGAGATGCATTACCGGAAGCAATTATACGACCACCATTACCCTCACTACTTATTTTTATTTTGCGTTTCAAGTCGTAAACTACATTCCCGTCTTTATCAACCAATTCAACCAGTACAAATGACAAATCCTGACCATTAGCAGCCATCATGGTTTTATCCGCAACAAGACGAACAGCACTAACTTGCCCAACTGTACTTAATGCTACAGAATCAAATTCATGTCCGTTTGTAACACCTATAGCCTTTAGTTGTCCTTTTTGATAAGGTATATTAAAACTAACTTTATACATGTCATTTGTGGTCCCTTCTGCAATTAAAGAATCATTGAGATAAAGCCTCACTTGAGGGTATCTAGTATAAACATTTACTTTTATCATCTTACTTTCCATGCCCGGATAAGTCCATGACAAAGCCTCATCTGCCCATCCCCAGAAACTTACTCTGCGAATTTTACCCTCCGCAGCAGGAATTTCAGTAGCCATACTAATGTTGCGTATTCGCCAGAGTACATCACGGTAATAAGATTGAGGCTTTTTTACTCCCAAAATATCAATATCACCACACCATCCGTTAAACCATGGCCATCCCATAAACTGATGTACGTTTTCTTCAGGTGCAACTTCAAGACTATTGCCGATACCCGATTCTCCCAAATAATCCTGGGCTGTCCAAACAAAGTCACCGATCACATAAGGTAATTTTTCAACCTTATCCCAATTTTGTGATGCTTCAGTAGCAACACTTTCACTACCATACATTATTCTATTGGGGAATTTTTCGTGTTCTACTTCGTAAAAACGCCACATATAGTTGTATCCAGCAACATCCAGATTATAGAAAGCATTATCAAGAGGTAACATATTTTTGTGTTCCTTATCCCACTGCTTATTTACACCAGCAGTTACAGGGCGAGAATCATCATATTTCCGGATTTCACTTCTGAGATAACCTGCAGTTTCTCTTCCTTTGTCATTGTTTCGTTCTGGTATTTCGTTACCAATACTCCACATGATCACTGACGGATGGTTACGGTCTCTAAGTATCAATGATTTAATATCTTTTGCACTCCAGTCCTTAAAATACTGATGATAATCATCCTTATTCTTCTTCGAATTCCACTGATCAAAAGCCTCATCAACAACCAGCATTCCTAAGCGATCACAGGCTGCAAGAAAGGCTTCAGACATAGGATTGTGAGATCCTCTTACAGCATTGAATCCATTCTTCTTTAAAATAGTAATTTTTCTCTCTTCAGCTCTGTCAAAAGCCATTGCGCCAAGTAGTCCATTATCATGATGTACACACCCTCCTCTTAATTTTACTGGTATTCCATTCAGTTCAAAGCCTTTTTCTACACTAAATGCGATAGTACGAATACCCAAAGGTCTTGTCTGTTCATCAATCTTATTCTTACCTTTCCATAAACTGATTCTACTAGTGTATAAATTAGGAGAATCTGTTGACCATAAAGCCGGCTTATTAACAGTAAGTTTGAACGGAACTTCTAATGAATCATTTATTGAAAGCATAACATTATTAGCTACTTTTGCTACTATAATACCAGCCGGAGATAATAAATCGACTTGTACTCTTAGTTCTGCTTTTTTCTTACTGGTATTGATTACTTTTGTAGTCAGCGATATATCAGCCTTACCTTCAGCGATATTATTAGTTTTAATGTAAGTCCCCCAGTCATCAATATAAACAGGAGAAGTTTGTATTAACCAAACATGACGGTAGATTCCTGATCCGGAATACCATCGGGAATTCTTGCCTTCATTTATAACCTTTACAACAACCACATTCTTTTGTCCAGTTGGTTTACAATAAGGAGTTATATCAAAACGGAAAGTTGAATATCCATACACGTTGCTATTAGCTTTCCGCCCATTTATCCATACCTCTGACTGATTATATACACCTTCAAAATATAGCTCATGTCTTTTCCCTTTATCTCCGGGAGCAATAACAAATGATTTACGATACCAACCTTCTCCACCGAGAGTCTGTCCTGTGGCAGGACCTCCCGGACTTTTTTTACTAAACGGACCTATTGTTTCATCTTCTATTTGATCCTTTAAAGGTTCTATGCTCCAGTCATGAGGCAAATCTACTAATCTCCAAGAGGAATCATCAAAAGTCGTAGTTACAGCATCAGCGTGACTCCCTTTATCGAATCTCCAGCCTCTGTCAAAGAGTTCTTTTCTAGCACCTGCATTTACAATTTGTACGTTACTCAATAACAGCACCAAAAGTAGTTTACATAGTTTCATCATAGTTATATATTACATTATAATCAAATAAAAAAATCACAGTTTTAAATTGGATAATTATTTCACTTTCTCAAAAAAACAGCTTCAATGATACGGAGTTAACCTTGTGTATTCAAATTTTTAGGATCTATAATTCCATCTAATTACTTATTTCCATTCAGTTCAATCATATTCTGGAAACATTAAAACTAGCCTATTCATTATTTAAAATGATAATAGAATTATGGCACAAAAGTAAATAAGACTCACTTAAAATTATAATCATATCAAGTCAAGAGAAATCAATTCTGCTATAATCACAGCATTTTTAAGTATCTATAGAGCCATTTATTATACCATTCTATAATTTTAGTTTTTTATGTTTAGATATCAATATTTCGGAACCTTTTAGCACAATTCCTTTTAATAACTACCTTAATATTAAGTTTAAAATTAAAAGCTCCTAGAAGGAATTCATGTCCATGTTCAAACATAATATTTAAATCTTTCCAAGATATTCGTGGCAGTTTTTTCTATTCCATTTTTCATCTTCATTAATTGTATTACCATCAATCCTGAATGCTCCTTTTATTGTTACCTAAAGAAATTTGCCAATGACAATTTATACTTCTTAACGCTACTTACAAACAACTCCGCAATTTGACGAGCACCATCGTGATTAAGATGAGTTGAATCTAAAACACCTTTTCTCATGGTATAAAGAGTTTTAGATCTTTCAGGACCTAACTCGCTTACCAATTGCCGTGAAATAGCTTCCATATCTATAAATGGGGTATTGGTTTCATTAGCTATTTCACGAGAAGCGCTTATGTAATCACCATGAGTATCCAAGAGTTTTCCATTTCCATCGAAATGACGACGTACAATAGACGAACAAATAACCGGATTAGCTCCTTTTGAACGAGTTTCATCAATAAACTTCTTCAAATATTGTTTGTACGTCGTTTTAGCATCCGTATGCAATAAAGAATCTTCTTTTTCGTCATTATGACCAAATTGTATAATTACATAATCACCTGGTTGAATACTGTCAAGAACAACCAGCCAACGCTTTTCAGCAACAAAACTTTTTGAACTTCGTCCGCTTGCTGCCCGGTTATTCACAATTGCATTTTCATTAACAAAAAGCTTGAACTCAACACCCCAACCTGATTCTGGACTCCTTTCTTTCTTTTTCAACGCCATCGTTGAATCACCTATCATCCAAATAGTTACTTTCCTAGCTGGTGAAAACGAGAATAAAAAAAAGGCAAAAACAACCAGTGAAAACTTTAAAACTCTAGACATCATAACGTTTCATTTTATTATATATTCATATTATATAAAATACAGCCAACTAATCTATATAGACAGATTAGTTAACTGCAAAAATAAATGATAACAGATATAAGATTGTAATCATTTCGATTCAAAAAGAATCAAATTAGAGCAGCAGCATATTTAATGAAATACAAATTATTTTCTGTATTCATTAATATATTTAGAAGGAGTAACTCCAAATTGCTTCGTAAATGTTCGGGTAAAATTAGTAGGGAGTGTATACCCTACTTTGTAAGCAGTTTCTGAAATAGAATAATCACCGCTGAGAAGATATTCCTTTGCTTTATTCATTCGTAATGAAGTAATAAAATCATGTATTGATCTGTTGGTTAAGGCTTTTATCTTTCGATATAATTGAGAACGACTCATATTTAGACATTCTGCCAATTTATCTGGATCGAAATCAGTCTCTTCCATATTTTTGTTTATCAACGAAACTACCTTATTTAAGAAAGTCTCGTCAGTTACATTAATCGCTATTTTTTTAAACTCGATTGGTGAATTATTTGAAAATAACTGTCTTAATTTCATGCGTTGATCCAACAAACTTGCTATACGTGCTTCTAGTACTGTAGTATTAAATGGTTTAATTACGTATGCATCAGCTCCCGTTTCGTAGCCTTCAATCCTTGATTCATCAGATTGCTTGGCTGTTAATATGATTACAGGGATATGACTCGTATATTCATTTGTCTTTAATCGTTTACAAAGTTCAATGCCATCAATTACTGGCATCATAATATCACTGACAATTAAATCTGGAATAGTTCCAATAGCTTTATTAAATCCATCTAAACCGTCTATTGCAGTAATAACACGATATTTACCATTAAAGTTTACTGTAAAATAATTCCTTATATCAACATTATCATCAACAAAAAGTATTGTCGGAGAATCTGCATCAGCCTGTTCATTCAATTCTTGGATTTCAGTGAAATAATTAATAGGTTCTTTTTCCAAAGCTATCTGACTTTCTAAAATTACAGACTCTTGCTTGCAAGGAATTAATATTTGAAAGCAAGTCCCTTTTCCTGTTTCGCTAACCAAGTTTATTTTTCCTCCATGTAAAAGAACTAATTCCTTGGTAAGAGCCAATCCCAATCCAGACCCTTTAATTTTTGATTGTTTTTCAGAAACTTGATAAAAAACATCAAACACTTTTTCATGATATTCCTTAGGAATTCCCACACCGTTATCCTGAATTTCGATCACTACTTCATTTTGAAGAGTTGCATCCATTAAGATTCTTACTAAAATTTCACCATAATCAGGCGTAAAATGAAATGCATTTGAAAGCAAATTATTCAGTATTATCCTCATTTTGTCAGCATCAAAATCAATATTAATCTGAGTTATGTAGGCCTGTATCACAAAATGAATATGATGTTCTTCAGCTTTCAGAGTAAATGTCGAAGCTATATTTCGCACAAAATCAACAATATCGGCGGTCACATATTTCATTGACAGATTTTTAGATTGCAATTTTCGGAAATCAAGTAGTTGGTTTATCAGATCAAGTAATTGCTTAGCATTTGTATTCATCAGCTTATAATAATAGTAAGTCTTTTCTTTACTGGTATGCCCGGAAAGCAATTGTTCAAGTGGATCAATAATTAAAGTAAGCGGAGTTCTGAATTCATGTGATATCTCAGTAAAAAACTGCAATTTCATATTCATCAATTCTTCATTCTTCTCGTTTTTCAACTGTTCCAATAATAATTTATTTTTGAATTCTATTCGCGATCTTACATAACGATAAACAAACCATATAGCAACAGCTATTAACATTGTATACAACAATTTAGCCCACCATGAAAACCACCATGGAGGTAATATCTCAATTTCAACTGAAGCTGGCATAGCCGACCACACTCCATCGCTATTGGCTGCATAAACTTTAAAGGTATATTGCCCTGCTGATAAGTGCGTATAGATAGCTTCATGTAAAGAACCATTTGTATAATTCCATTGCTTGTCAACTCCTATTAGTTGATATTTATACATGCAATTATTAGGATTATTATAATTAAGAGAAGAAAAAGAAATACTAAAGTTGGTATTGTCATAAGTCAACACAATTCGCTTCATATATTGCATTGATTTTTCAAGTACTAGCTGTCCATTAACTTTAGTTCCTACTTTTACAGGTTGATTCATTATTTTAAAATCTGTTAGTACAGGTTTGGAACTGTTAGAATTTATAATAATTCTATCCGAAAAAAATGCATTAAGCCCATTTGTCCCACCAAAAAACATTTCGCCTGTACTTGGATTTCTATAACAAGCTTCTGTAAATTCATTTCCTTGCAAACCATCAAATCGATTAAAGGTTCTACGTGCAAATGCACGAATATTCATACAAGTCAATCCCTGTTTATGACTTACCCAGATATGCCCTTTTCTATCTGTAAGTAACCCCATAATCAAATCATCAGGAAAACCTGTAGCCACAGAAAAAGGAGTAAAACTTTCAGTCTGAGGATCAAAACGACAAAGTCCACTATTAGTACCAAACCAAAGTTTTTTATCTTCATCTTCAGCTAACGAAATAAGCATATCATTAATTAAAGAATTTGTTTTCCCATTGATATGCCTGTAATGTTTTGGTATTAATTTCTCAGAAAATTCGTTTGAAGGAGAGCGCAATAAGCAAGTGAGTCCTCCTCTTTCAGTAGCTACCCAAAGGTTATTACGATAATCAACTAAAATATCACGTACGTGAGCATCCCTTAAAATTGATTTAGAATCGTAAAACAAAAAGCGATCACTCTTTCGATCGTATTTAGCAATGCCACCAAAAGTTCCAATCCATAAATCACCATTATGATCTTCTAGAATCTTGAAAATTTCTGATTTTTGTTTTCCTCCAAGTACATTTTTATAGTAATGTTTAAAAATTCTGGTACGAGGATCATATTTATTTAATCCTCCTTTAGTTCCAATCCATATATACCCCAAACGATCACAATAAATCGTTCTAACATACGAACTCATAATCTGTTCTTTTCCATAATGTGTATAAGATGGGATAGTTGTATTCCGATCAATCACTGTAACTCCATCAGCATCAGTACCAACCCAAATTTTCCCAGCTTTATCCTGACAAATAGTACGAACAATATTACTATGAGCGCCAAAACTTCCTACAGAATAATAGTTAAATTGTTTGCTATGAAGATCAGCTACATTGACTCCTCCATTTTGTGTCCCAACCCATAAATTATCACAATCATCAAGATAAACTGCATAAACCACATTATCATTCATAGCAAATAATGAATTTGCATTTGTACGATAAACCGTTTTTGAATGGGTTAACTTATCAAATTGAATCAACCCATCATTGGAAGCTATCCAACTATATCGTTTATTCTTTGCTCTTTGTTTAGTAAGAGTATAGGTTCGCAACTTTTGTTGTATCTCAAAAGGTACTTTAGATGGAAGAAATCGTGTAAAATTCTCTTTATCATAATTAAATCGGAATACATATTTATTATCGCCTGTTAAAATCCAGATATTTTTGTCTACATCAGTTATAATAGCATCTATACGATTATTAGACAAAGCAAATGGATTATCTTCATTAGCTCTGAATATTTTGCAAGTATATCCATCATACCGAACAAGCCCTCCCCAAGTTCCAAACCACATAAATCCAAATTTGTCTTTGTTAATAGCATATACTAAATTTCGTGGCAAGCCATTATCTGTGGTTATATGATTAAACTTTAAATAAGAACTTTGAGCTTGAATGATTGTTACAACTCCTAATAATAATAAAATTAATATTTCTTTTAATACTAGATTATATCTAAAGTATTGAATATATTTTTTAAGCATTATATTTTCGGCAATAAATTAGTAAGTACTTTTTGTGAATAAGTCACACTTGGTTGACAAATTTATACTTTTTAATTCAAAACACAAAGGTCACAACGAACTCCAGTATTTACATATCGTTGTTTATGAGGAATTTTCGAATGATAACGATTAGGCACAATAACTCAGTTTTTTCATCTGGTAGCATTCGCAAAACTATACGGTAGCATATTAGGAAGCATTTATATTATAATAAGTTCACCTCATTATGATTTATTATTTCAGTATGATCCCTTTTTTAGATCAGTTTCGACAAAAACAAAGGCTTAATTAATTGACGACCAATTAATTAAGCCTTAATAAGCGGAAGCTGGGGGATTCGAACCCCCGGTACGGTTACCCGTACGTCAGTTTAGCAAACTGGTGGTTTCAGCCACTCACCCAAACTTCCCCGGGCTTGTGCTTTTTCTCAAATGCGATGCGAAGATAGGCAGTTATTTTGAACTACGCAAATCTTTTTTAATCATTTTTTAAAGAAAAATCAGAGTTAAATCGTAATATTCTAAATATCAACGATTAAATAATTCGAAGGTAAACTTACATCCAATCTGTTTAAAACTCGTTTTTGAGTAACTAACAAAGATTCCTGCATCAAAAACATGAGTTCCTATTCCATATCCAAATTCCAAATAGGGATTAAGATGCGGTACGCAAAGAGCGCTAAAATAAAGACGTTCATTAAGGACATTACAAGTTAACTTCTTTAAATGAGGAAGCAAAAGAAAAGGAGACTGGTAAGTAAAGTGCGCCCGGACATAATGATCCGAAGAGTTATACCATCTTCTATCCAACAACTGGAAGACTCCACCAATATCATCATTCCAGCCAACCGGCAGATTGTGTTTGGAGAAATTAGCATAATCCACAAAATAGAGTTCATGCTTATTTGTAAAAGCGCCAGCCCCTACCCTATAATATATATCACGCATTAAACCCAACCGGATATGATGCTGCATATCTACTTCTATCTTTTCATATCCTCCGGTACTATTTAGTACTCCTTTTATGCCTCGTTCATAATCAAAAGAAAAAGTAGGGAAATAAGAATATAGATTAATCTTACGATTTCCTTTTAAATAATAAAATTGTCCCGGAGTCCATTCCAATTGCAAACGAGGAGCAAAACTTATATATCTGGTTTTAAGTTCGGAAATAATATCAAGAGAACCATCGCTCTCCCCACCCGGCTGAAGAATAATAATTGTAGAAGGCTTAACTGCATCTCTTTGGTGTACAGTTACACCAGCCTTAATAAAGAAGCCATTTGTAACTTCCACACTGTGGTTTAGTTCTATAAACAAGTCATTAAAATAGTCGAGATGTAAATCATCAAAATTAAATAAGCTATCAGGAATATCTTTAATTTTCTCCACTACTTTACTGCTGTAAATCCGGTTACCATTACCAAACTTCAATTGAATGGATGCTCTTTTCTCCGGCCAATAATCATAGTTTGAATTAACGGTCCAATAAAATTCCCGGCGCTTAAAATTATAACCTATTTTAGGTACGATACGCAGCAAACGCCCATCTGAGAAAAGTCGGTTATACTTAAAGTCCTGCCTATATGCAATACCATCATTATGACTGTAACTTAATAAAAAAGGATTGATTATTGGAGAACATTTCATACTCCCCATAGACGACATGTTTACTGTATAGCTATTAGTCAAAACATCCCCTATCTGCCCCCAGAAAGTATAATCCTTCTTTTTATTATTACCGTTAATATGAAAAGAATCACGTGAAAGGGCAAAATCACGATACAGTAGTTTTTCATTATCTGATAAAGGAATTGGTCTCAGTTGTGAGAAGCTTGTACTATCTGTAATGCAGGAATCTTTCAAACAACTCAACGAAAAAGATTCTGTAAGGTCATGGTAATGCTTATTTTTTCTTTTAATCTTTATCCCCTCCTCATTTAAACGTATATTGCTGTATTTTAAGTCTGCCAGATAATTAATATCTATATCATTACCCAGCATTCTAACAAAAACATCTATATTATACTTTACCGGAAGATATTCTTCAGAATCTTTTTCTCCCATCGATATTTTTGCATTATACTTCATATATTCAGTTTGACCTTGCATATAGAGTTCGCGCACTTTCCAGGTAGGATTACTGACAATCATGTATCCGCTTACCAACTGATAGCTACGAATTTTAGGGATAACTTTTATTTTATATCTAACCTCGCCATTGGATATAGAGGCAGATTCTATTCTATATCTATAATAGTCCCGAGCATTAGAAGCTAAGGGCGAAAGAAGCTTATCATACAATAAAGTGGAAGAATATATATTCACTTTAAAATATGGTAATATTAATTCCGAAGGACCCGATAAACGAGAAGTATTTCCGTTCATCGCTTTAATTCTCATATCATAAACATTAGGAGCAGAATAATGAAACTCACTCAAAGATTCAGTAATGGTGTGTTTTACATTTCTATTGGTTCTAAGAGTGGATGGAGCAAAGCGAAGAAGAAAATTCTTCTTTTTAATCTGCATAGATCTTTTTAGATATAGTTCGGCATCATACCCGGCTATTATCTTTTCATATTTGGAGGAATACAGCAAAACATTATCCAGAATGGAATCCACCAATTTAGGGTGTTTTTTCATTCCAATGCTTACCTCAGAAGCCATTACTAAATGTGGAACTAAGGTATAAAAGCAAACAAACAACAATATATGTATTATATAGTGCTTCAAATAGTAATCTTAATCAGTCGAACAGACACAAATATAATGATTTTCAACAACAAACAAGAGACTTTACATATTTTAAATTTGTAAACAGGGATATCAGGGATAAGCAAATTATCAAAAATGCAATAAAAAACAAAACAACCCTATATTTTTAGGGGGTAGTTTACAGAAAAGTACTACTTTTGCACAAACAACCACTAAAGAATAAGACTAATTATGTCAAAAATGCGTTTTTTTGCTCTACAAGAGCTTTCAAACAGAAAGCCTATTGAGATTTCAAATCCTTCAAACAAATTATCCAGTTATTACGGTTGCCATGTGTTCGACCGTAAAAACATGCAGGAGTATCTTCCAAAAGAAGCTTTTAAAGCAGTAATGAATGCTATTGAAAAAGGTACGCCAATAAGTCGTGAAATGGCAGACTTAATAGCCAATGGAATGAAAAGTTGGGCTAAATCATATAATGTAACCCATTATACACACTGGTTTCAGCCGCTAACAGATGGCACAGCCGAGAAGCACGACGGGTTTATAGAATTCGGCGACGACACTGAAATAATTGAGCGTTTTTCAGGTAAATTGCTTATCCAACAAGAACCTGATGCTTCTTCTTTCCCAAATGGTGGTATCAGAAATACTTTCGAAGCTCGTGGATATACGGCATGGGATGTTTCATCACCTGCATTTATAGTTGATACAACTCTTTGTATTCCTACTATCTTTATTTCCTATACCGGTGAGGCTCTCGACTACAAGACTCCTTTATTAAAAGCTCTTGCTTCGGTAGATAAAGCTGCAACAGAAGTTTGTCAGCTATTCGATAAAAACGTAACAAAGGTATTTGCCAACCTGGGATGGGAACAGGAGTATTTTCTTGTAGACAGTGCTTTATTCAATGCTCGTCCCGACCTTTGCCTTACAGGACGCACACTTATGGGACATTCTTCAGCCAAAGACCAACAGTTGGAAGACCACTACTTTGGTTCGATTCCTCCACGCGTTACCAGTTTTATGAAAGAACTGGAACTGGAATGCCATAAACTAGGAATTCCTGTTAAGACTCGCCATAATGAAGTAGCGCCAAATCAGTTTGAGCTGGCTCCTATCTTTGAGAATGCAAATCTTGCCAATGATCACAATCAGTTGGTTATGGACTTAATGAAGCGTATTGCTCAAAAACACAACTTCCACGTGCTGTTCCACGAAAAGCCATTTGCAGGTATTAATGGTTCAGGTAAACACAACAACTGGTCACTTTGCACAGACAATGGCATTAATCTTTTTGCACCGGGTAAAAATCCAAAAGGAAACATGTTATTTATTACCTTCATTGTTAATGTGCTAATGATGGTTTATAAGAATCAGGATTTACTTCGTGCATCTATTATGAGTGCAAGCAACAGTTATCGTCTGGGTGCTAACGAAGCTCCTCCTGCAATTCTTTCAATCTTTCTGGGCAAGCATCTTTCTAACAAGCTTGATGAAATAGTTGAGCAGGTAGAACAGGCAGGAAATACCAAAATGACTCCGGAAGAAAAGACTATCTTAAAACTTGGAGTAGGACGAATTCCTGAAATTCTTTTGGATAATACCGATCGTAACCGAACTTCTCCGTTCGCTTTCACCGGAAATCGTTTTGAGTTCCGCGCTGCCGGATCATCATCCAACTGTGCAGCAGCAATGATTGCTATCAACGCAGCAATGGCTCACCAGCTTAATGAATTCAAAGCTTCTGTAGACAAACTTATAAACGACGGTGTAGGTAGAGATGAAGCCATCTTCCGTATATTAAAGGAAACCATTATTGCTTCTAAAGACATCCGCTTTGAAGGAGATGGTTATTCCGATCAATGGAAAGAAGAAGCAGCAAAAAGAGGATTGACAAACATCTGCCATGTACCAGAGGCTTTACTAAAATATAATGACAAACAAGCCCGAGAAGTATTAATTGGAGAAAAAATCTTTGATGAAACAGAGCTGACAAGTAGACTGGAAGTGGAACTTGAAAAGTATACCATGAAAGTTCAAATTGAGAGCCGCGTTCTGGGAGATCTTGCAATTAACCACATTGTACCTACAGCTATTACTTATCAGAACCGATTGCTGGATAACCTGAGAGGTATGAAAGAAGTGTTCTCTGAAGAAGAATTCTGCGAATTGAGTCATGACAGAAAAGAACTGATTAAAGAAATATCTCATCGCGTAACACAGATCAAGATTCTTGTACGGGAAATGACAGAAGCACGTAAAGTTGCCAACCATCTTGAAAGTCAGGAAGAAAAAGCATTTGCGTATGAAGAAAAAGTTCGCCCATATCTTGAGCTGATCCGCGATCATATAGATCATTTAGAAATGGAAATAGACGACGAAATATGGCCATTGCCAAAATATCGCGAACTATTATTCTCTAAATAATAAAGGAAAGCTTATTCATCCTCTGTACAAAACAATTAATTCTTCTGTACAAAAGAAAGAATTGTTCTGTACAGAAGAATGAATTGTTTTGTACAAGATAAATAATTCCATCCAGTTTTTGCAGAAAAGTAAATAGCTTCTGCATGAATTTCGTGTGCTCATTTCGGCCAAAATAGATGAATTTCCCATCAAAAAAATCATTTATTAATTTTTTCTTTATATATTTGTGCTTTATAACACGGTTCTATAACACAGGCTATGATTAAGAAAAAATTGTCAGAAATAGTAATTTCAGAGCATATTGCTGATATGTGGCAGCCCCTTAACGATGAGCAGAGGGAATACCTAATGAGTAATTTTACTATTCAAAGCTACAAAAAAAATGAGGTAATATACTGTGAAGGAGAGGCTCCTACTCACCTTATGTGCCTTCTTAGCGGAAAAGTAAAAATTTACAAAGATGGTGTAGGCGGAAGAAGCCAGATTATCAGAGTGATTAAACCGGTAGAATACTTCGGTTATCGTGCTTATTTTGCTAAAGAGGATTATCTTACGGCAGCTGCCGCATTTGAATCTTCTACAATCTGTCTGATTCCAATGGAAATCATTATGAACCTTATCAGCCAGAACACTGAATTGGCAATGTTCTTTATCCGTCAATTATCCATCGACCTGGGTATTGCAGACGAAAGAACTGTAAATCTAACTCAAAAACACATCCGTGGGCGTCTTGCCGAATCTCTTATATTCCTAAAAGACAGTTATGGAGTGGAAGAGGATGGATCTACACTTAGCATTTATCTATCACGTGAAGACTTGGCCAACTTATCAAACATGACCACCTCAAACGCTATACGTACCCTTTCCAACTTTTCTAATGAACGTCTGATCAGTATCGATGGACGAAAGATTAAGATCATAGACGAAGAAAAGTTGAAAAAGATCAGTAAAATAGGCTAATTACTTAACCGCTTCTCTTATACGTACTAGTTTTACAAGTAGTCCTTCAAGAAGGTCTAACTGCAACATATTTGCACCGTCGCTCTTTGCCACGGCAGGGTTTTCGTGTGTTTCAATAAACAGACCGTCAACACCTACTGCCACACCAGCTTTAGCAACAGTTTCGATAAGTTGTGGCATACCACCTGTTACTCCGCTTGTTTGATTTGGTTGTTGTAATGAGTGAGTTACATCGAGAATAACCGGAAAACCAAACTTCTGCATTTCGGGAATACCACGGTAATCAACAATTAGATCCTGATAACCAAAAGTAGTTCCGCGTTCAGTAATCATCACATTATTATTACCAGCCTCAACAACTTTATTGGCAGCAAACTGCATAGCTCCCGGAGACAAGAATTGTCCTTTCTTTATATTCACAATCTTTCCAGTTTTTGCAGCAGCAATCAACAAATCGGTCTGACGACAAAGAAAAGCAGGAATCTGAAGAACATCAGCATATTCGGCAGCCATCGCAGCCTCTTCTGCAGAATGGATATCTGTAACCGTAGGCACACCAAATGTTTCGTTTACTTTCTTTAAAATCTTCAGTGCTTTTTCATCACCAATCCCCATGAAAGAATCAAGACGAGAACGATTTGCTTTGCGATAAGATCCTTTAAAAACATAAGGGATACGAAGCTGATCGGTTATTTTCACAATTCGCTCAGCAATACGAAGAGCCATCTCCTCTCCTTCAATAACACAAGGACCAGCAAGCAAAAAGAAATTGCCGGAATCAGTATTCTTTAAATCTTTAATATTCATATTTTAATTAGGTATAATCAATGTAATAGCTTCACTCTGAATGCCTACTTCCAAAGGATAATGGCTAGGAATAATTCGTCCGTCGACATCAACAGCTGCATTACGTGCTTTGTAAACACGCACCATTTTTGTACGATAGGACTTAACCATTTTATGATTTAAAATGCGTCCCTGAATAAGCATCCAAAGTCCGGAAAGTATTTGAAGTGGTTCCGGACGGTAGATTACAGAAACATCCAGCCAACCATTATAAGGAACAGCACTCGGTGTTTGTCCGTATCCGCTTGCATTACCCACGCATACAGTCATAACTCTTCCACGCACATGTTCGTCGTTAATCTTCAGATGAACTCTGTATAGTTTATGTTCAAAAAACAACAAGAACAAGGAAGCAAGATAAGATAAGAATTTAACTCCCCAGAAACGCTTGGTCTGATCGGTGATCTTCACAATACGAGCACCCAAACCAATATTCAAGGCATTCAGAAAATAGCGACGTTCATGTTTATGAGCATCGTAGTAGGAACAATATCCCACATCAATTTTCTTTCTGCGATTATTAATAATCCAGTCAACAGCTTCTTTATAATCCAGATTAAGATCCCAGTAACGAGCAAAATCATTTCCAATACCATTAGGAATAATACCAATAGCAATATCACTTATCTGTTCGGCAGAAGAAGTTAGAATACCATTAATTGCATCATTAAGAGCTCCATCGCCCCCAACGACAACAATAATACGATATCCTTCGCTTGCGTAAGCACGTGCAAGAACTTCTACAGTACCAAATCCTTCAGACTGAACATAGTCGAAAGCGACCTGCTTACTTTCAATGTACTCTTTTATCTCCTTCCATCGTTTCTGAACCTTTCGAGTTCCAGCTTTGGGATTATAAATAATCCCCCATCTATTTGGATCTGTGTTCATATCAATCAGCTGTTAAGTAAGTCTTTTACTCGTTCTATTTTCTCTTGTTGTGGTAAAGTTGCATCTAACCAGTGAATAGTAAAACCTCTACGTTCCATTCCGCGAAACCAAGTCATCTGTCGTTTGGCAAACTGGTGAATAGCTATCTCAAGCTGAGAAACCATTTCCTCATAAGTTAGTTGAGAAGTTAGATACAAGGTGAGATATTTATATTCCAACCCATAATAAATAAGATCTTCAGCAGGGATTCCCTTATCCAATAATTGTTTTACCTCTTCAACCATACCATCATCAAGACGTTGGCGAAGACGTCTGGAAATCTTTTGTCTTCTCAGCTCTCTATCAATATCAACACCAATAATCAAACTATTTAGTTCAGGAAACTCTCTTTTCGCTATATCATTATTCAAGTAATACTCTTCTATTTCAATAGCCCTGATCGCCCTTTTAGCTGTATCAACATCGGTAGAATTATGAAGTTCCTTATAGGTTTCTAATATTACTGTTAACTCTTCCAGAGATTTGTCAGCCAATTTATCCCGGAGCTCTTTATTCTCAGGCACCGGAATAAGTTTATACCCCTTTAAAACTGATTCCAGATACATACCGGTTCCTCCGCATAGGATAGGCAATTTACCTTTTTCCTTAATCTCATTATATGCAACAAGAAAATCTCTCTGATATTCAAAAACATTATACTTGTAGCCAGGCTCGGCTATATCTATCAAATGATACGGAATTTGCTTTCCATTTACCGTATAATCCACAATATCTTTTCCTGTCCCCAAATCCATCTGCTTATAAATCTGACGGGAATCGGCACTGATTATCTCAGTATCCAATTCGTATGCTAAAGCAGCTGCAAAAGGAGTTTTTCCAGAAGCTGTAGGGCCTAGTATAGTAATTAAGTCAAAATTTGCCATAATTTCACAAGTAATAATGTCCACAAACTTACATAAAAATTCCCGAATATATGAAGCTATAACTTAAAAAAGGAATCTTTGTCTTTGTATACAAATAACTAAAGGAGAAACTAAAGAATAAAAAAACCGCTTCGGTTACCCGAAGCGGTTTCAAAATATAAAGAAATAATTTCTTAAGCGTTAACTGATGCCATGTGAGCAACCAAGTCAAGAACTTTGTTTGAGTAACCGATTTCGTTATCATACCAAGATACAACTTTTACGAAAGTATCAGTTAAAGCGATACCTGCTTTTGCATCGAAGATAGAAGTACGAACGTCACCCAAGAAGTCAGAAGAAACAACTGCATCTTCAGTGTAACCAAGAACACCCTTCAATTCGTTTTCAGAAGCTTCTTTCATTGCAGCGCAAATTTCAGCATAAGTAGCTGGTTTTGCCAAGTTAACTGTCAAGTCAACTACAGAAACATCCAAAGTAGGAACACGCATTGACATACCAGTCAATTTACCGTTCAATTCAGGAATTACTTTACCTACAGCTTTAGCAGCACCAGTAGATGAAGGGATAATGTTACCAGAAGCAGCACGACCACCTCTCCAGTCTTTCATAGAAGGACCGTCAACTGTTTTTTGAGTAGCAGTTGTAGAGTGAACTGTAGTCATCAAACCATCTAAGATACCGAACTTATCGTTCAATACTTTAGCGATAGGAGCCAAACAGTTAGTAGTACAAGAAGCGTTAGATACAAATTGAGTACCTTTTACGTATGATTTTTCATTAACACCACAAACAAACATTGGAGTGCTATCTGAAGAAGGAGCTGACATTACAACGTATTTTGCACCAGCTTGGATATGAGCTTGAGCTTTTTCTTGAGTTAAGAATAAACCAGTTGACTCAACTACGTATTCTGCACCTACTGCATCCCATTTCAAATCAGCTGGGTTTCTTTCAGCTGTGATACGGATAGGATTACCGTTTACGATCAATAGACTTTTTTCAACATCAGCTTCGATAGTTCCTTCGAACTGACCGTGCATAGTGTCATACTTCAACATATATGCCAAGTAATCTACAGGGCAAAGGTCGTTAATACCTACGATCTGAATGTCGTTTCTTGTTTGAGCAGCACGGAATACAAAACGTCCGATACGGCCGAATCCATTAATACCTACTTTAATCATTTTGTTAAACTTTTAAGGGTTTTATAATATTCATTCTAAAATATCCGTCTTTATTTTCAGGAAATAAATAAACATAAATGCATAAAATAGCGTTCTTTATACAGTCATTTATCATGTATGAATAAGTTATAATAAGGCTGTGTAGCTATCAATAGAAATTTATTTCCTAATTGCAGCGCAAAAGTACGAAATTGTTTTTATATTAGCACATAATTTTATCTTAAATATAAAAAAATATGGGAAAAAGTAACTTTCTACAAGAATTCAAGGCATTTGCTATGAGAGGCAATGTTATTGACATGGCTGTCGGTGTGATTATTGGTGGCGCTTTTGGGAAAATAATTTCCTCTTTAGTTGCTGATGTTGTAATGCCTGCTATCGGTATATTTGTTGGTGGCGTTAACTTTAAAGAGTTAAAGTGGGTTATTAAAGAAGCAACTTATTCTGCCGATGGAAAAGAACTCACAGCAGCAGCTACTTTAAATTATGGTAACTTTCTGCAGTCAACATTCGACTTCATCATTATTGCATTTGCAATTTTCTTGTTTATCAAATTTATGGGGAAATTTACAAGAAAGCAAGAAGAAACTCCAGCTCCCGAACCTCCGGCACCTAGCAAGGAAGAGACTTTACTTACCGAGATACGTGATATCTTGAAACAGAAATAAAAGGTGAAATACCCAACCTATATTAAAATGCCTGGACTAAAAAATCCAGGCATTTTTTATCATACCCATTTCATACAAAGAAATATAAAACAGTTATCATAAAGCATTTAGAGACAGGAACATCGACCGCTTACAGATAATTATTCTACTTTTTATTCACTATAGAAGAAGTTATTGCAGATATTATTGGAGCTCCATAAAAGGATAAAAGTCATATTTTATATTTTTGGCAGTATACTGAGCTGAGCATTTAATTGCCATAAAAACAGAACTGCAAATAAAAAAGATTTAATGGCTTTTACTATTCATAATCCATTATAATATTCCTAATATGTCTTTATTTTCATTTAGCTTTTTGAAACGCAATAGTGCTTCAATATAATAATAATCTGCATATATAATAGAAGCATCAATTTCAGAGCCATTAGGCCAATGTCCTGTAGAATGAAGTAGGAAAGCTGGTTTCGCATCTCCACATTGATATGCAGGAGAGCTTAGACTTTTCAACATCTTCACTGCAGCATCCTTATACTCTTCAGCCTTATCCTTATCCAAATAAGTTGAAAGCTCAAGTAATGCAGAAGCAACAATACACGCTGCAGAAGCATCCCGAGGAGCATTTGGAATATCCGGCGCACTAAAATCCCAATAAGGAACATAATCTTCAGGAAGTCCTTTTAAGTATATATCTGTAACCTTTTGCACAAAGCTCAAGTATTCAGGATTCTTTGTTTCACGGTAACACACAGTAAAACCATAGATTGCCCAAGCCTGACCACGAGCCCACATAGAATTATCTGCATAACCTTGATGAGTAACACCTTTAATAAGATTACCTGTCACAGTATCATATACTGCTACATGATAAGAAGAATAATCCGGGCGAAACTGGCATTTCATTGTTTTATTTGCATGAGAAACAGCAATATCATATAACTTTTTATCACCACCATTCTTTGCTGCCCAGAAAAGCATTTCAAGATTAATCATATTATCCATAATTGTGTTATGCGGCCAGTTTCTAGCCTTTACTTCACGTGGCCATGAAAGTATGGTTCCAACTTTAGGATTAAATAATTTAGCAAGCGAATCGGCTGTATCTAATATTATCTTCTTATAAACAGGATTCTTAGTCAGTCTATATGCATTGCCATAACTGCAGAATACAAGAAAACCTAAATCATGATCATAAGCGGGAGTTTTGGAAAGGAAGCCCAAAGATGCAGTAAATTTCTCTGCTTCGGATTTAATTCTTGAATCTTTTGTTGCTTCATAATCATACCATAAAATACCAGACCAAAAGCCCGAAGTCCATTCCTCTTTTGATGCTTTACGGCAACTCCATGTATTAAGACTGTCCATTATATTACGCGGCATCATTGTATAATCAATTGGCTCTAACTCCTTTAAAGTCCGATTGGTTTGTGCGGAACAATATTTTAATGCTCCATCTACATCGAACGATTTGTCACTATGATTGGCTGAGCAAGCACAAAATAACAACACCACTAATCCTAAAATAATTTTCTTCATACCTTCTATCTTGTAGTCTCTTTTATCATATTTATATTCTATATTATCTATCTATACGGAACCAATCTACATCCACCCAACCTTTATTTCCAGACTGATTGGGATTCACACAGAACAATCCAACTTTTGCGCCAATCCATTTACCTTGTCGTGCTATAAATTCATCACCAACTGATATATATTTCCTATCATCAAGACTATAAGCGAAAGTGCATTTACCACCTTTATTTACTGTTACTTTGAGATAGATATGCTTAATATAGTTAGGTGCACCAACCGGAATAATTTTATCAATAGGGAAACTAGCCAAATCCTTAACTTGTTCCGGAGTTTGTTTTTCGGCATCCTTACAGATTGATTGCTGAAGAACAAATAAATTGTCTCTTTTACACATTGAAATATAACTATAGTCCCATCCCATGACAATTAATCCAGCCTTTTCTCCATCTTGTTTGGCTGTGAATGCAAGCTTTGTCTTTGCAACAAACTCCTCGGCAGGAAACTTCTGCATTAGCAGATTAGGAACTTCCCAGAAATTGACGAATTTTTCTGATAAATAGCCTGCATACAAACGCATAAAGCCAGAATTAGACGGGAAGCCATAAACGTCTTTGTAATTTGCATGCCATTCCCATTGCAGACCCAATCTTGCAGATGAAAACTCATCACTTTCAACCGGAGTTTCTTTAGGATATACTTTTCCCACATTTGGTTTTTTATATGCTGTTACAGGTTCTCCACACCCATCACCATCTTTGTCTACACCGATTACAGGCCAATCGTTTATCCATTTCATGGGATTCAGATGAAGAACCCGTCCATACATCGCCTTATCCTGAAAATTGATAAACCATGATTCTCCTGCATTTGTCTCAACCCAAGCTCCCTGATGAGGACCATTGATAACACTTTTACCTTGCGCCATTACAATCTTAGATTGATAAGGGCCATAGATATTTATCGAACGCATAGCTAATTGCCATCCCTGTTCAACCCCTCCTGCCGGAGCCATTATATAATAATATCCATTACGCTTATAAAACTTAGGACCTTCAACTGTGTGATTCACTCCATCATTACCATCGAAGACCATAATAGGATCACTAATAACTTTTGTTCCTTCAGAGTTCATTTCAGAAACCACAAGAGCACTATTAATGCCACTTCTACTTCCGGCCCAAGCATTTATAAGATAAACTTTTCCATCTTCATCCCACAAAGGAGAAGGGTCTATCATTCCTTTTCCAGCTTTTACTAATACCGGTTCGCTCCATTCCCCCTCAGGATTGCTTGTTTTTATCATATAAATTCCAAAATCAGGATCTCCCCAATAAATATAAAATTCACCTTTATGATAGCGTATACAAGGAGCCCATACACCTTTACCATGCTGAGGTTTATCATATATTTCAGCCGGAATCTGTTTCTTCAGTGCATAATTCACAATCTTCCAATTCACAAGATCATTTGAATGAAGAATAGGTAATCCTGGGATACAATTAAAACTAGAAGCCGTGAGATAGAAATCATTTCCAACTGCACAAACATCCGGATCCGAATAATCAGCATTAATAATCGGATTTATATAAGTCCCGTTTCCCTGATCTGCCACCCATACTTTCGACACATAATTCTGCGCCGAAATGCCGGATGAAATAGACAAACTTAAAATGAAAAAACAGACAATATTCTTCATACATTTCAAAATACTAGCACTATTAATATCTATCCTGAATAAATATCTACTGAGAAAATTTCCTCAGCAGATATATATCTTCTTACCATAAACCTATTAAAACAAACTATTTTTAGAATCTAACATTATGAAGTCCTCTAAGTCTTCATCAACATATATTAATACGTAGCAATATGAGAACACACTTAGTCCACCTTTACTTTTTTTGAACTTAATTAGAATAAAAGAGTATCCATTGAATTGAAAGAAGAGTTTTAAATCTGATATTATAATAAAAAAGAGGCTGTAAGAAGTAAAATCAAGTCTCTGAGAATTGAATCTTTAAAAACGATCTCAGAGAGAGTAAAAGAAAAAAGGATCGGATAAGAAAAACGGGATTAATTCCTGTCTCGACCTCCCACACCATCAAGATATTAACGGCGCATCACAAAAATGGGGTTGTTCCATTTTCTTGGAACAACCCCACTCTTCTTAAATAAAAAAACTATTATAGTTACTGGTTAGAGTTCATCCAATCCCAATACACAACATATCTTTGTCTGTGAACATTATATAAAGGTTCCAATATTATATTTTCTTTTGCAGCCTTAAATATAAGTCGACCATCTATTCTCTTAATATCCTTTTCTATATTATTTTTATCAATGCTCAATGTTGTTTTGAGCGATGAAGGAATATTATAATTATAGGTATAATAGTCATTATACAGATTAGGATTTGAATAAGGAGCACTTTTTATAAAGTTTTCTGTACCCATTTCCCCAGCCAGAACTAATGGCCCATATAATATGGCTACTTTTTTATCGTTGTCAGGTGTAGTCTCCGTTCTTAACTTCATAGGATAAGTTATTTCTATCCTGTCACCATCTTTCCATTCGCGATTCAATATAATATAAGAGCCAGGAACTTGCTTTACCTTGAGTTTCTTCTCATTGACCTTTACCACTACATTCTTTGTCCATGAAGGATAGCGTAAGTAGAGATTCATTTTCACTTTATTCTGAGTATGTAAAGTTAACATTGTGCTTTCCTTTTCTGGAAAAAGTGTTTCCTGGGTGAGTTTTACCCCTTTTTCTTTCCATGTCAACTCTGAAGGAATAAAAAGATTCACATAAATTCCATTATCATGATGATAATAGATAGCTTCACCATATTTAGCATGACTTTCAAATCCACTACCTACACAACACCAGAAAGAGTTCTCTTTAGTACTATATACTTTATGAGCTCCGGATAACATTGGAAGGAAATAAGCGACCATACCGGTTTCTGGATCTTGCTGACCAAGTATATGATTATATAAAGCCCGTTCATAATAATCAGCATATCGTGGATTTGCATCCCAACAAAACATGTGGCGGGTAAGTTTAAGTAAATTGTATGTATTGCAGGTTTCTCCTGTATAACCGGTTAAATGTTCCGAAAGATGATTATGATCAAAGAACTTCTCTTTATCGCTATTACTACCAGTAACAAAAGAATGACTGTTCACAACATTATTCCAGAAGTTTAAAACTTCTTTCTTACTTTTTCCGTCATTGTTCAGTTCATAATTACGAGCCTCGGCAATTAATTTAGGGATAAAGGTATTAGCGTGTTTTCCTGCCAATTCATCTTTATCGTCTGCCAATGGTTCTATCATTTCATTATGGTAAAAGAACTTAGCCAAGGTTTCATATTTTATATTCCCGGTATAGAATAAAGATTATAAAAACATTCTCCTACACCACCAAATTCATTTCGAATCATTTTGCGACGAACCTCGTCACTCAATGGTATCAATTTATTATATGCCCAATCGGCCATTTTTATCACAACATTAAGAGCTTGCTTATTATCGCAATAAAGATATTGGTCTATTAACCCAGCATATATTTTGTGAAGAGTATACCACGGTGCCCAAACACCTTTGCCAGCAATATTGCGATCAATCAGTCCTTCTGGAAATGCACTTAAATATCCACTTTTGCCTAAAGCTAGCTGCACTTCAGCCAATCCTTTAACAAGTGAATCAGCCTTTATCTTGAAAGCATCGTTACCCGTAGAAGCATACATCAGAGCCAATGCAGAAAGAAGATGTCCGGTGGTATGTCCCCGTAAATCACAATCAAGGGATTCCCAGCCTCCCAATTTTTTCATCGTAAAGTATCCGCCTTCATTTGCACTGTAAACTCCCGCATTTGTTCTGAAGCTATGCAATAATCGTTTTGTATCAATAGACATCATCCAGGCAGAGTCTCTCATCATATTCTCACGGAAACGACTTGGAAGCAATTTTACTTGTTTCAGGTCAAAGCTATAAGCTTTAAGCGGTGCTGTTATATTTTCCTTTATTTTACCGTTATGTTGTCCCGGATACACGGATTGTGCTTTTCCGGTATTCCATCCAAAGAGAGACATAAGAATTACAAGTAAAGCAGTTCCTTTTTTCATTGCAATTACCATATCTACAATTGATTATTCTTCTTTAATTTCGCAAGACTTTTAATTTCTTTTGCTGTAGCAGGAACAAAATGCATGGCTACTCCCCCACTTGCTTTTACTGAAAAGTTAAGTACGCTATCTCCATTTACAATATATTTAGAAACACGCACATGTGTTTTAGTCTTAACTGCATCATCATCAGTATAAATGCTTGCTACATATTTTTTCCCTTTATCCAGGAAAGTAAGTGGAACAGTAACCTTACGTGCTTCTGTATTTGTTATGGTTCCTGCAAACCATTCATCTCCACTACGACGAGCTGTAGTTATATATTCGCCAATCTCTCCATTAATTACTTTTGTGTCATCCCAAACAGTCTTCACCTTGTCGAAAAACTCAATCTCTGGTTCACCTGTATAGGATGATGGTTGAGCATACCAGTAAAGAAACTGAAGCGGACTATAATAAACAACAGACAAAGCCAGTTGATGTGCATTTGTATTTTTTACACGTGAATTGTAATAGCAAACAGTATAATCACCAGCTCCGGCAAGGAAACGTGTAAAAGGAAGAGTAGTATTATGTGTTGCATCCGGCATTTCTTCATTGCCACGAATTCCCTCCTGACTCATCAGATTCGGATAAGTGCGACTGAAACCAGTTGGGCGATACTCGTCGTGAATGTCCACCATCAATCCGTATTCCGCACACTTCTTCACAGCTTCGTGCATCCAGGTAGTCCAGCGGTTTGAGCCAACCTGAACGAACCCAAACTTAAGGCCTTTCAATCCCCATTCCTTATAAAGCGGAAGAAGCGTATCAAGTTGTTGAAACAATGCACGTTGATTTACGTAAACAAACACACCAATACCTTTTGAAGCTGCATAGGCTGTAAGTTCCGATATATTCAAATCTCTGGTTTCAGAAACTTTTGCTGCATCCGAACTCATTTTTATTTCCGGGCCATACCATCCTGCATCAAGATGAATATATTGCAATCCTCTTTCTGCAGCAAAATCTACGCACAACTTAGCATCAGCCTGAGTAAGTTTGCCAACACGAATTACTTTTCCGGGCTTTATCCATGATGTATTCTCCAGTTTATTTTCCGGATTCAAGTTCAAAATAATATTGTTATGCTCAATTAAGTCTCCTGGCCGTTCAGCTGCCATAATTACTCTCCAGGGAGTTGAATAAGGAGAAATTATATCAACTTTATCATAAAGTGAAGCTTGTAAAGTATTGCTTTTTATTGCATTCAAGCGAAACTTCATACGAGAGTAATCAACCATTTGTGCTTCGGCAAGAGCCACTGTTAAACCATTCTCCAGTTTCAGAGTAAGCGGACGTTCACACTCATCTTTCCAATCCTTTAAAGGGAGAAGAGAATAAGGTCCTTGCGCCCATCGCTCATAATACGCCTGCGTATTCTCTGGAAAAGAGAACTGAGTCTGCTCACCGGTGATATGTAAGAAAAGCCCGTTACTTGTTTCGGGAAAGAAATAGCGCAAAGCCACGCCTTCATTATAAGCACGAACAATGATATCCATGCGGTAAGCGCGACGTTTATCATATCCATCGGTTGGAATGGCTGAATTTCCGTTTCCATATTTTTCGAACCTGAGAGTTAGCTGATTATAATTGTCCCTGATTATGCTTTTCTCACCATAAACAGGTTTCCAGCTTGTATCTACTGACGAGCAATCAGCTCCAATCAAAGCAAGATTTTCACACCAAAGATGGCAAGTATCATTAGGCACAGCCAATGCTGATTCGAACAATTGGTTTTCTATTAGAACGCCAAGCTCTGATTCTTTCATCACTTCTTTTCCTTTAAAAGAAAGAGTATAGTACATTTGCTTAGTTCCGGAAGTAATTTGCTTCTGATAGAAGGTAAATTCATAGGCACCATCGGGAGATTTTAGCTTTTGTTCGGTCTGCCTAATAATTGCTTGTGCAAATGCAATAAATGGCATTAAGCTAAATATCAAAGCAAAAAAGAATCTCTTTAAATCACACGTTTTCATTTCGTATTATTTTTGCAGTTTATATTTCTTATATAAACTATACGAATATAAGAAAATATATACTCAAAATAAAGCGCAATTAATTCTCTTGAAGAAGATTATTATTGGCAATCCATTTCAATGTCTATATTGTAAGGCTATTTAATCTCTTTCTTGTATAAAATTCTAGAGGTTATGTACGGAATAACATATTAAGTTAGTGAAAAATGTTTTTCTTTGCATTGAATTCTGATAAGTGAAAAGAATCTAAAGGAATTAATCTACGAAATAATATTATGAAAATCAATTTTTTAAAATGTCTCGCAGGAGTCGTTGTTTATCTGCTTACATCATCTTTTACTGTTCCTAATGGTGATTATAGCACAGTAAAAGTAAAAGCTCCCTTCCCAATGCAGCCTATTAAGGTATTCAATTATCCGAAACAAGATTTTCCAATTACCAATTACGGAGCCATTGAAGGAGGAGTTGCCGACAACACAAGAGCTATAGCCTTAGCCATTGATGCATGCAACAAAGCTGGTGGTGGACGAGTTGTTATTCCTGCGGGAACATGGCTTACAGGGCCTATTCATTTTAAAAGTAATGTAGACTTGCATCTTGACGAAAATGCAGTATTGCGTTTTTCTGATAATCCATCCGACTATTTGCCGGCAGTGCAAAGCTCTCTGGAGGGAATGGAATTCTATAATTACTCACCTCTTATTTACGCATTTAAATGTGAAAATATAGCTATCACCGGTAAAGGAACAATTAGTCCGAAGATGGATACATGGAAAATATGGTTTCCACGCCAGAAGTATTACATGACTGCGGCCGGAAAGCTTTACACAATGATGTCTACAAATGTTCCTGTTCAGGAAAGACAATTTGGAAACGAGGAAAACAGAATGCGTCCTTACCTAATACATTTTAACCGATGCAAGAATATCATGCTGGATGGATTTAAAATAAGGGAAAGCCCTTTCTGGTGCGTTCACATGTATATGTGCGATAATGGTATAGCACGTAATCTGGATTTAAAAGCTCACGGACATAACAACGATGGTATAGACCTTGAAATGACTCGTAACTTCCTTGTAGAAAACTGTATCTTTGACCAAGGAGATGATGCTGTTGTCATTAAATCGGGAAGCAATCAGGATGGCTGGCGCCTTAATACCCCCTGCGAAAACATAGTAATCCGTAACTGTTCCATTCTTCAAGGACACACGTTATTGGGACTAGGCAGTGAGCTATCAAGTGGCATCCGTAATATTTATATGCACAACTGCACTGCTCCAAAATCTGTATTACGACTGTTCTATATCAAAACCAATCATCGCCGGGGCGGATTCGTTGAAAACATTTATATGGAAAACATAAAAGCTGGAAAAATGCAAAGAGCTTTTGAAATTGATACCGATGTTCTATATCAGTGGAAAGATTTCCCGACTTACGAAACACGTATTACTCCTATTCACGATATTCACATGAAAAACGTTACCTGCGAAGAAGCTGATGCCATTTACGAGATAAAAGGCGATGAGAGACTTCCGGTTGAGAATGTAGAGCTAAAGAACATTCATGTAAACAATGTGAATAAGTTCGTTAAAAAGGTTAGCAATGCCAGGAACGTAAATGAAAAGAATGTAACTTATACGAAGTTAGCCGGAAAATAATATTCTAATGATAAATCTTATATAAAAAATGAAACGAATTTCTTATTTATCGCTTATAGGTGTGCTGCTATTTTGCTGCAACCTTACATTTGCTCAACAGAAAGTAATTAAAGTGGCTTGTATTGGTAACAGTATCACATACGGATCTGGCATTAAAGACAGGAACAAGGATGGTTATCCTGCTGTATTGGGAAGATTATTAGGGAGCGACTACGAAGTGCAGAACTTCGGAATTGGAGGAAGAACCTTACTTATGAAAGGTGATCGCCCTTATATGAAAGAACAAAAATTTCAGGATGCATTAAGCTTTCAACCGGATATTGTAACCATTAAACTGGGAACTAATGATACTAAACCTCAGAACTGGAAATATAAAGCGGATTTTAAAAAGGACCTTGTAACGCTGATCAATGCGTTCAAACAGTTGCCTTCAAATCCTAAGATCTATCTTTGTTTCCCAGTTCCTGCTTATGGTGTAAAATGGGGAATAAACGACAGTACTATTACTCGTGAAGTTATTCCATATATTAAAAGTGTGGCCAAAAAGATGAAATTGGAAACCATTGATTTACATACTCCAATGAGTGGACTCCCAATGTATTTCCCCGACCAGATACATCCCAACGAAGCTGGTGCCAATCGAATTGCCGAAGAGATTTATCGGGTGATAAGCATTCAGAATCAGAAGAATTAATCAGCAGATAACAATCGAGTAGGAGGAAAATGAAATAGTTTTCCTCCTATTTCATTTTCCGACCTCTCACACCACCGTACGTGCGGTTCCGCATACGGCGGTTCCTTATTTACGATACATTTTACTGTAATAGTCCAACA
>Ga0183096_1000217_pt1 | contig 102313 bp, 100 predicted proteins | sample Biomet5_FD_127791 | JGI IMG/M metagenome (GOLD analysis project Ga0183096, IMG submission 127791) | Microbial communities from bioreactor (seeded with sewage sludge) at LBNL, California, USA - Biofuel metagenome 5 (version 2) (version 3) | ecosystem: Engineered > Bioreactor > Anaerobic >...
AAGCGAAATCATGACGTACTCGTTTATCAGCCCCAAATATTACGACAAAATTCGGATGCCCGCCGATTCTCCGCTTCGCAACTCTATTACTATTTCAAATCCTTTGGGAGAAGACACCAGCATCATGAGAACAACCGCTCTGCCTTCAATGCTTGAAGTTTTATCACGTAACTACAATAACCGCAATGCAGACGCCTGCCTGTTTGAACTGGCCAACGAGTATCTTCCGACCACACCGGATAAGCTTCCGATTGAAAAGATGAACTTAATCGCCGGTATGTATGGCAACAAGTCAAATTACTTTACAGCAAAGGGTATGGCAGAGCAAATTCTGGAAAAACTTTCCGTATATGATTATGAGATAGAAGCATCTTCAACAGAAATCGGTTATCATCCCGGCCGATGCGCCGTGCTGACTCTTGACGGGAAGCGCCTTGGTGTGATTGGAGAAATCCACCCTAAGGTAGCTGAAAATTATGGTATTAATGAGAGGGTCTGCTGCTTTTCGCTGAGTGTTGATTTAATGTTTGAATACGCAAAAACGGAAAAGACCTATGTACCGTTGCCAAAGTTCCCCGCAGTCACACGCGATCTTGCGCTGATTTGTAAGGACAGTATTCCGGTACTGACACTCGAAAAGGCAATCGTCAGGGGCGCTGGGAATTTGCTTGAAACGATAAAGCTTTTTGATGTTTACAAGGGAGAGCAAATCGAAGCCAACAAAAAGAGTGTTGCATTTAATATTGTTTTGCGTTCCAGTGACAACACATTAACGGATGACCATATTGCAACTATAATGAAAAAAGTGATGAAAGAACTTGAAAAATTAGGCGTAAATTTACGTTCTTGATCCCCTGTTAATAAATTAGTCCTTGAAATTATTTCATGTATGTTGTATTATGACATTATTGGAGGTGTTTCCATGCTTGATAAGACGATGACTTTTTCACTTGGCAACGACCGTGAAGAAGATATTAGAAAAACGCTAACCCTTGTGTATGATGCTTTAAAAGAAAAAGGGTATAATCCAATTAATCAAATTGTCGGCTATATTCTTTCTGAAGATCCCACATACATTACTACACACAATAATGCACGCAGTCTTATTCGCAGGGTTGACCGCGATGAGTTGTTACAAGTACTTTTAAAATCTTATTTAGGTGAGTAGTTGCAATACTATTTGTGGGGGAGCACTTTATTAAATGAACAGAAGGAGGACACTTGAATGAATGAAAATGACGAAAAGCTTCAGTTCCCCACCTACAAGGGTAAACCGTTGGTGCGCTGCGGCGATGTCATTTATTACGGAAGCATGAAAGATAAATACGTAGTTAAACTTGAAATCAAAAGCAAAAAGAAAGTCCAAGATATCGAAATCGCGGATAAAGTTTCTATTCAGCTTATGTTTACAGACCAAAATATTCGCGCTCGCAAACAAATTGTTAAATCCAGTGAAAAAGACGGTCTTTACCTTGCAATGGATATTGCGGATGCCTGGCTGACAAGAGCTTTAGCAGAATAAAATACAAAAAGACGATACGGAATATTCCGTATCGTCTTTTTTTTATCACTTAAACAAATTGCAAGATATCTGCGATATCAAAGGATTTTTCAATTTTTTTACCATTCAAGTCCATATAGGCTACTGCTATCTTTAAACCTTTTAGTTTTAGCTTCAAAGCGTCATTGCTGACATCCTTCGTGTGAAGCACTAATGTATTATCGTAGTTGACCACACTTCCCATGCCATTATCCATAATGGCGGAGTTTGCACTCCACACAATTTGTGAAGATAATTTTTGCGTGATTTCACCGATATCCGGGCATAGAATTGTCTTATCCTTTGCCGGATCAAGTCCTACGATATCGACACCAATCATTAGCGTTCTAAAATCATCAATAGAAGGATTCTCAAGACCCGTTTTAACAACGGACGCATACTCGCTTTGCGTCAACTTTACAACCATTGCCTTGATTGCAACACCGCCGTCTGTCGGAGCTGAATTTGCATCCGCTGCTGAAGGAGGCTTTGAGGAGCATCCTACGATCATAACGGTCAATAAATACAAAACTGACATTATAAGAATGATTTTAACAGTTTTATAGTGAAACATTTCGTGAAGCCCCCTCCTGTGTGTCTCATATTCATTTTATTAAAATGAAATACACAAAAGAATCAATCACAATTATATTTTCACTATATCATAATAAATCCAAATTTATTTTCCAATGTCATTACGGTAGTGCACACCGTCGAATTGAATTTTACGAACGGCGGTGTACGCTTTTTCAAGTGCCTCTTCCAGTGTTTTTCCCAAAGCGGTAATGCCGAGCACACGGCCACCGTTGGTGTAATACTTACCTTCTTTGCAAAGTGTGCCTGCGTGATAGACGGTCGCCTCTTCCATTTGTCCGTTTTCGTCAAGTCCGGTTATTTCAATCCCTTTCGCATAGGTTCCAGGGTATCCGCCTGAGGTCATCACCACACATGCGCAGGCATTGTTGCTCCACTCAATTTTCTTTTCAACAAGACGCTCGTCAATAACCGCTTCAAAAATATCTATAAGGTCAGTTTTAAGGCGCGGCAGGACAACCTGTGTTTCAGGATCGCCAAAACGGCAGTTGTACTCAATCACTTTTGGCCCATCCTTTGTGAGCATGAGTCCGAAATACAAGCATCCCTTAAATGTTCTCCCCTCCTGGTTCATTGCATTGACAGTCGGAAGAAAAATTGTGTTCATGCACTCCTCGGCCAGCTCGCTGGTATAATACGGATTCGGGCTGATCGTCCCCATACCGCCCGTATTCAATCCTTTGTCATGATCAAGCGCACGCTTGTGGTCCTTTGAGGAAACCATCGGCTTAATACATTTACCGTCTGTAAAAGCCAGAACAGAAACTTCGGGTCCGGTAATAAATTCTTCGATCACAATTTGATTCCCGGAAGCGCCGAATACCTTGTCCTCCATAATGCTTTTTACCGCATTTTTCGCCTCGTTGTAGTCGGCAGCGATAATAACGCCTTTTCCAAGTGCAAGACCATCGGCCTTAATCACAATAGGATATTGATTATAACGCTTGATGTAATCCAAAGCCACATCCGACCGGTCAAACACTTCATAATTAGCGGTTGGAATATTGTATTGCTTCATCAAATTCTTGGAAAACACCTTGCTGCTCTCGATTGCGGCAGCATTGGCACGCGGACCGAAAGCAGGAATTCCCGCGGACTCAAGTGCATCAACCATACCTGCGGCAAGCGGGTCGTCCGGTGCAACAACGACCATGTCAATATTTTTCTCTTTAGAAAACTGTACGATATCGTCAATGTCCGTCACTGGAATATCAACACAAACCGCATCCTTCGAGATTCCGCCATTACCGGGCGCGCAGTAAATTCGGGTTGCCTTTGGACTTTCTTTGAGCTTGCGGATAATTGCATGCTCGCGGCCTCCCCCGCCTATTACCAATATATCCATAATCATTCGTCCCTACATTCTATCGTAATATTTTACAGCCAGAGTTTACGTCAGATTAATGATGAAACAGCCTCATACCGGTAAACGCCATGGCAATGTCATATTTATTACAGGTATCAATGACATTATCGTCACGAATGGAGCCGCCCGGTTGGGCAATGTACTTTACTCCGGTTCTGTGTGCGCGTTCAATATTGTCACCAAATGGAAAAAACGCGTCCGAACCCAGTGCAACATCCGTCAGCGTAGTAAGCCAAGCATGCTTTTCCTCACGGGTAAGCGGCTCCGGTTTTTCGGCAAAGAAATTTTGCCATGTGCCGTCCGCCAATACATCCATATACTCATCTGAAATATAAACATCAATGGTATTGTCCCTATCCGGGCGACGGATATTCTCCTTGAATTTAAGCCCGAGTACCTTTGGATGCTGGCGCAAAAACCAGATATCGGCTTTGTTTCCAGCTAAACGTGTACAATGTATTCTGGACTGCTGACCGGCACCGACACCGATTACCTGCCCGTCCTTAACATAGCAAACTGAATTGGATTGTGTGTATTTCAGCGCAATCAGCGAAATAAGCAAATCGCGTTTTGCACTATCCGGAATCGTTTGATTTTCGGTCACTACATTTGAAAGCATATGATTATCAATTACAATTTCATTTCTTCCCTGTTCAAAGGTAACTCCAAAAACATCTTTGTGTTCAATCGGCTCCGGCTGATAATCCGGGTTAATTGAAACAATATTGTATCCTCCCTTGCGCTTTGATTTCAAAATGGCAAGCGCTTCTTCCGTGTAGCCGGGGGCGATGATGCCGTCGGAAACCTCACGCGCGATCAAGGCTGCCGTTTGCCGGTCACAAATATCGGAAAGTGCAATCCAATCCCCATAGGAGGACATTCTATCAGCACCTCTTGCCATCGCATAAGCAGATGCCAAAGGGGAAAGCTCAAGGTCATCCACAAAATATATTTTTTTCAATGTATCGGAAAGCACTCCTGCAACCGCCGCGCCGGCCGGACTGACATGCTTAAACGAAGCCGCCGCCGGTAAGCCTGTCGCAGCTTTCAGTTCTTTAACAAGCTGATAGCTGTTAAAAGCATCTAAAAAATTAATGTACCCCGGTTTCCCGTTCAATACCTGAATGGGAAGCTCGCTTCCGTTCTGCATAAAAATGCGCGACGGCTTTTGGTTTGGGTTGCAACCATATTTTAATGTTAGCTCCTGTGACATTTCACTACCTCCAATATTTTATTGATTCTTGTTGACAATTCTACTATCCACTAAGCCAGTTTTCAAATGAATAAATCGAGTGAAAAGAGAAACTTTGTTGTCGTCATTCAAGCTGTTCCATATTTGAGCTGTAAAGTCATCAATACTTCCTGAGATTTGAACAAGTGTAGGCTCCCCTTCAAAAGAAGGGAGTGGACTTCCGTCTCCTTTGTAGGTATGAATCAAATGACCTGCACCGCCGATTGGAGAATTGTATTCAAAGAAAAAACGCTGCACGGAAGCAGGGTCACCGTACGCGCTTTTTAAAATGGAAAGCTTATAATTCCCCGCTGCCTCAACGACACCGGAAATACGAGGGGTAAAATTAGGCTGATCCGGTTCAAAGGTACGAGTTCTTAATGCATAAGCAAATGTTTGATCATTTTTCAAACAGTCATAAACCGTGTCGGTCTGGTCACCGTTGGTAACAATGGTCGTACCATTCAGCACACGCACAGGTGAATAGATAATAAGGGATGGGTCAATTAGTTTTTTCGCATCAAATGCTTCAGTGCGAATTCCGTCACCATCGGTTACGAACACGCGGTTGCGGCTGTTTTCACTGCGGCCCATAATAAAATAAGCCATAACCGCGCTTTGACCGTCCATACTTTTTCCAAGTATAATTCCACGACCGGGGTATGGATTTGATCCGAGAACTCTTGTAATATTTTGCATCTCCATACGTATTACTCCTTTATAATTGCTTTTCCATTTTCGACCGTAATTTTTCCATCGCAAAACAGCGCAACCGCCTTTGGAAGGAGCTTCCATTCCGCCTGCTCCATTACCCTGCGCTGCAGCGTTTCAGGGGTATCATCGTCCAAGACTTCGACTGCTTTTTGAAGAATAATCGGGCCGCCGTCGCATATTTCATTCACAAAATGAACCGTAGCACCAGTCAGTTTTACGCCCTTTGCAAGCGCATCCTTATGCACTTTCAAGCCGTAATAGCCGGCACCGCAAAAAGATGGTATCAATGCCGGATGGACATTGATAATCTTATTTTCATAATGCCGAATCACATTTTCACTGATGATCGTCATGAAACCTGCGAGCACAATCAAATCAATGTTATTATCCTCAAAAAGCTTCATCAGTACTGCGTCATAATCTTCCTGAGTTTGAAAATCTTTTCGCAACAATATTTCCGTATAAATTTCAGCTTTCTTCGCACGTTCCAAAGCATAAGCGTCCGTTTTACTGGAAATAACAAGAACTATTTTCCCACCGGGTATTTCTGAGCGATTTTGTGCGTCAATCAAGGCCTGCAAATTTGTACCGCCGCCTGAAACCAAAACGGCAATATTCAGCATAGAGTTACGCCCTCTCCTCCGCCGATTACACTACCCATCACGTAAGCATGTTCACCAGCCGAATTCAGCTCTTCAACTGCCTGATTGGCTTGATCCTTGGGTACAATCATGCACATACCGATTCCCATATTAAAGGTGTTGTACATCTCGCGTTCCGGGATATTCCCCTGACGCTGCATCATTGAAAATACAGGCAGCCTGGGTAGTGAAGCAAGCTCAATTTTCGCGGTGGTGTTCGCTTTTAACATACGGGGAATGTTTTCAAAGAATCCGCCGCCGGTAATGTGCGAAATCGCTTTAATATTTACTTTCTTCATTAAATCAAGAACCGGTTTTACATAGATTCTGGTAGGAGTTAATAGTTCTTCGCCAAGCGTGTGACCAAGTTCATCAATATGCATATTAATATTTTTATCGCTGATATTGAAGATTTTTCGTACCAGTGAAAACCCATTGGAGTGAACCCCTGAGGACTGCAGGCCAATAATTGCGTCACCCTCTTCAATTTGAGAACCGTCAATCATTTTTCCCCTGTCGACCATACCAACGGAGAAACCGGCAAGGTCATACTCATCAATCGGATAAAATCCCGGCATTTCTGCGGTTTCTCCACCGACAAGCGCGCAACCGGACTGTACACAGCCGTCTGCCACACCAGAAACAATTTTTGCAATCCGTTCGGGATAATTTTTGCCGACCGCAAGATAATCAAGAAAGAAAAGCGGCTTTGCCCCACAGCAAATTACATCGTTTACACACATGGCAACACAGTCGATTCCAATCGTGTCGTGCTTGTCCATAAGAAAAGCAATTTTTAGTTTTGTACCCACACCGTCTGTTCCGCTGACAAAAACCGGCGTTTTCATGTCGCTCATATCCGGCTGGAAAAGCCCGCCGAATCCGCCGATGCCAGATACCACTCCCGGTATTTTTGTCCGCGCAACATGGCTTTTCATTAACTCTACCGCCTGATACCCGGCGGTGACATCCACTCCGGCCGCTTTATAACTCTCGCTGAAGCTTTTCATATCATATCCCCCATATTTTTGTATTCAAAACTACAGTTCCTGAACTTTTGCCTGAATAGCCGCATCTTTCTGTGCAACGCCCTCCGCCATTTGTTGTTTCAACTCCGATAACTGGACCGCAAGCGTTTCATCGGAAAGTGCAAGAATTTGCGCTGCCAAAATGGCGGCATTGTCAGCGCCGTCAATTGCAACTGTGGCAACCGGAATTCCACTCGGCATCTGAACCGTAGCCAAAAGTGCATCCAGGCCGTCAAGTGTTGTAGACTTGACGGGAATACCGATTACCGGCAACGTGGTATTTGCGGCAAGCACACCTGCTAAATGAGCAGCTTTTCCTGCAGCAGCAATAATCACGCCAAAACCGTTTGCAGCCGCCCCTGATGAAAACTCCGAAGCCGCCTGGGGCGTTCTGTGTGCCGACATAACATGTACCTCAACCGGAATACTGAACGACTTTAATCTTTTGACTGCGGCCGACACGACCGGAAAATCGCTGTCGCTGCCCATGATGACAGCTACCTTTTTTACTGACATAATACGCACTCCTATTCTATGTCATTTTACCATAAAAAACAGGCTGTGCCGAAAATTCGGTACAGCCTGAAAGTATTACAGTAAATGAGATATTGACGCAGCTTGGCAGTAATCTTTTGAAGTTCCCAATTTTTTTTGAACGGAAGACACTGTCATTACGCTTACCTCCGACAATACTTAATGTAATTATTGTAGGTTATTCCTGCAAAATATTCAATAGGTGCGAAAGTAATAAGTAAAATTTGTGGATATATAGTGCTGCAACCTCTTTACAATATCATATTTTGTGTATTATGACACTGCTATTTTGTTAAATTTGAATCATCCGTTACCAATTCCTTCAAAGAAGTTGCCAACCCCGCCAAAGACTGGATATTTGATGGGATAATAATTTTTGTCGCTTTACCATCGGCCGCTTTAGCAAATGCTTCAAGGCTCTTGATTTTGATTACATTTTCGCCTGGGTTTGCATCATTTAATAGCTTAATGCTGTCGGCAAGCGATTGCTGCACCAACATGATTGCCTGTGCCTCGCCCTGTGCTTCCAGTATTTTAGTTTCTTTCTGTGCATCCGCACGTAAGATGGCTGATTCCTTTTCGCCTTCTGCAATCAGGATGGCACTGCGTTTTTCACCCTCGGCTGTTAATATTTGTGCGCGGCGCTCACGCTCGGCCTTCATTTGTTTCTCCATGGACTCCTGAATTTCTGACGGCGGAACGATATTTTTTAATTCCACACGATTGACCTTTATGCCCCAAGCATCCGTTGCTTCATCAAGAGTAATACGGATTTTTGTATTAATTACATCGCGTGAGGTCAGTGTGTGATCCAGCTCTAAATCGCCGATAATATTACGTAGTGTTGTTGCGGATAGATTTTCAATTGCGGATACCGGATGCTCAACACCATAGGCGTAAAGTTTCGGGTCTGTAATTTGGAAATAGACAACCGTGTCAATTTGCATGGTGACGTTATCTTTTGTAATAACGGGTTGAGGCGGGAAGTCAATCACTTGTTCCTTTAATGATACCTTTTTAGAAATCTTGTCAACAAACGGAATCTTAAAGTGTAAACCGGTTGTCCATGTGCCGTGGTAAGCGCCAAGACGTTCAAGCACATATGAGTGTGCCTGCGGCACAACATTGATGTTTGTGATGAAAATGATGATTACGATAATTGCCAGCGCAATAAGAATAATTCCTCCGATTGGCATACTGTTTTTCCTCCAATATTATTTATTTATGTAATTCTACGATTACCTTTACTCCCTCAATCGCCTTAATTCGCACGTTTTCGCCGACTTTGATGATTGAGCCGTTCTCACTGCGAGCTGTCCACACGCTGCCGAGAACATTTACCTGACCTTCCCCAAGTGTATTGTTGATCTGGGCAATAACCACACCATCTTTTCCGATGTAGCGGCCCGCATTTGTATCTTCTTTTTTAAAATTCATTATCTTTTTTACAAGCGGCCGCGTCACAATGAGTGTCAGTCCTGTTACCGCAACAAAGATCAATGCCTGAAGCCAAAGCGCTGCTCCGCAGAGTTCCGCAATCAATGCACCCACGCCACCAGCCACAAACCAAATGGAAACCAGCTGCGCCGTTGTGCCTTCCACGATTGCCGCAATTACAATCACCGCGAGCCAAAAATATGGCAGATAACCTTCCAAGTTCACACCTCCTTTTTCGTGTTAAGAATATAATATCATAAGTTAAAATTTAACACAACAGCGGCAATTCACCGAAAAAGTCTGATTTTGACTTGTTTTAATAAACTACTTATTCCTTCTCTCTGCTACGAATCCGAGCTAATCAAGGCTATGTGAATCGTCTTAAATCGTTAAATTTATAACAATATCTGTATCGACCCTAAAAGCACACTATAATCGAAGCATCTGACGACGCACCAAATGCTTCTGCCAAATGCATTATTATCATCAACAATTGCTAAACTTACCATAAAAAAAGCCCAGCTACCGCTGGACTTTTAATTCAACATATATTTTACTTAAACTGTTTTGTTGCTAATAGGATAGTCAGTCAGGGGTTTCACCATATAAATCCGCAACTTTATCTATCGCATCTTCGACATTTTGCTTGACCTCGTGGTATCCGGACTTTATATCATCCTTGACAGTTTCCGTTTTTTCCTGGAAATCGTCAGCAGCATCCATGACTGAGTCAAACGTATCCTTTGACTTTTTTCTAAATTTACTGCTTCCATCCCCTTTGGATGATTCTTCATAGAAAAGTGATGCCGTAATTCCCACAGCTAAACCAACAATCATTCCGATTGTTATTTTCATAACACTACATGTTATTGCTTTTTGGTGCGCCTGTTGTTTCTGGCCGCTTACTAATGTCAGTATATTATCTAAGCACATTACTATTTCTCCTTTATAATTTTAAAAACTTATTGTGATTCTTTAATTTTCATTTACTCTATTGTTACCCGTTTCGCATACAATAACCAGCACATCAATTGTATAATTTATCATCTAATATTTGGGAGAAAAAGAACTTTTCTTTTTTACTTCTTTAAACTTGTCTAAAAGTGACCGCACGTGGGTATATTTATATTAAAATTAAATTGTTGTTATTATTCATTCACGTGAAAAGAATCGGAGGGTTCACATGGAAAAGTCGAAAATAAATTTTTGGATTATTTGGATTATGGTAACTATAATATCATTTTTATTCTTTTTTCTTGGCATTAAATTTATATTAGGAAGTCAGATTACCGTGCAGAATGTAATGGCATACATCGTAGTATCACTCATTTTCGGTGCAATATCATCCTGTTTATATCTGTTAAAACTAAAAATTGCATGTGCGACCTTAATTGCAGGGATTATCATTGGATTTTTTGAAATGTATCGAATGTTTTTTAATGATTTAAATGGATGGGGAGATTTAGTCGGTTTAATGTCCTTATTTACATGGATGGTCATTGGACTGTGCGCCGGAACGATCGGACAATTCGGATATTTTCTGTACAAAAAATTCCGTATCAATAAAAAAACAGAATAATTTAAGCTTTTGGAACACTCAATTGCGATTCTGTCATGCCGTTCATCCTTTCATCATAAAATTACAACAGATGAAAGCAGATGGAAGGAGATTCAATTATGCTGATTGAGGTTCCATACAATCGTATTCTCGCAGTTGAATATGCAAAGACATGGGCATTAAAAAGGAATCCGGCTTATTATAATTTTCAGGGGTTAGGCGGTGACTGTACAAATTTTGCTTCGCAATGTCTTTTCGCCGGAAGTAATGTGATGAATTACACTCCTGTTTTGGGCTGGTATTACAGCGGCAGCAAAGATCGTTCGGCATCGTGGAGCGGTGTTGAATATCTGTTTAATTTTTTGACCACTAATCAAAATGTCGGACCTTATGCCGTGGAAACAGATATACGCAAGCTTGAAGCCGGCGATCTTGTTCAGCTTGGCAACTCAGAAAGCCATTTTTATCATACCCCTGTGGTTGTAGAAACAGGTCCACTGGATATTTTTGTCGCGGCTCACACGCTTGATTCCTACATGCGTCCTTTAAGCACCTACTTGTATGACAACCTTCGTTGTCTGCATATTTCAGGGGTACGAAAATATCAATAACTTTTTTAAAGTATTCCCATCTTCTACATATTATTCTGATATTGCGTATAGCACAATTATTCAATAATAATCTTTACAAATATTTCCTATTATGTTATATTTTAATTAATCAAAATTTAATAGATTGCGCTTGAAAGGCGGGTATTCTTTACAATGGAAGTAAAACTAACAAACATGATGGAATCTTTGGTTCTTATCAAGTTGGATGAAGTAATTGACAAACTTGAATGCTGTAAATGCGAAAAATGCCGGATGGACATTGCCTCTTATGCATTAAACCGACTTCCGCCAAAATATATTGCTACAACCGAAGGGGCAGCATATTCTAAACTGGCTACTTTATCCGTACAATATGAAACAGATATGCTGAATGCCTTGTTTCAAGCGGCAAGCGTTGTTTGCAAACACCCCCATCATGATGATCTGATTACCGATAAAGTTGTGAAGGAATCGCAAAAAGCCATTGAGGAATAATGCAGTACATAATATCATATCATAAAAAAGGAGTTCCGCCATTTAAGCGGAACTCCTTTTTTACAATTAAAGTATTAAATTGAAATCCGGTATGCAATGTCATACAGATTCTTGTCAAACGTGCGCTCCATGTTGAGTGCTTCGGTAATATCAAGGTCAACAATTTTCCCGCCGCGCATAACTACCACGCGGTTGCTCTTCCCGTTGAAAAGCAATTCCGCAGCATAATAGCCCATTTCACTGCCAACAACACGATCGCGCAATGTAGGCGAACCGCCGCGCTGTACATGACCAAGCACTGTCGCACGGGTTTCGATGCCTGTTTGCTCTTCAATATCTTTAGCAAGCTTGTCTACACCGCCAACGCCTTCGGCAACAACAATGATAAAATGCTTTTTACCTGTCTTTTGCGTGAAATACATGCGATCAATAATATCCTTCTGAAAGTCAAAAGGCACTTCCGGAACCAGAATGGTGGTTGCTCCAACCGCAATACCGGTTTGCAGCGCCAAGTCGCCGCAACGTCTGCCCATAACTTCAACAACGCTGCAACGATCGTGGGATTCAGTTGTGTCGCGCAAGCGGTCAACCATGTCCACCGCAGTATTCATTGCAGTGTCAAATCCAATGGTGTATTCACTGGAAGCAATGTCGTTATCAATTGTACCCGGTACTCCAATGCAAGGAATACCCGCTTTTGTCAAATCCCTGGCACCACGAAAAGATCCGTCACCGCCGATCACAACAACGCCATCAATACCTAACTTGCGGCAGTTGTCTGCTGCTTTCTGTACGCCTTCCGGTGTGTTAAACTCCGGGCTACGGGCTGTAAACAGCACTGTGCCGCCGTGATGAATAATGTCGGAAACACTGCGCAGGTTCATTTCAAACACATCGCCGGTTAAAAGACCGTTATACCCCCTGCGAATGCCCATTACACGCATGCCATATGAAATTCCTGCCCTTACAACGGCACGAACAGCAGCGTTCATGCCCGGCGCGTCACCGCCGCTTGTCAAAACAGCAATTGTTTTTATTTTTGTATCCATAATTGTACCCCCTAAATTCGTAACGATATTACTTTCTATTATAGTATATTCGGGGAATAATAATCAACCGTCAAATATGGATAAAAGATTCCGCTATATGGATTATTGTTGCAATTCCTCAACTACAGCGACATTTTTCGCGCCTAACAGCCTTTTCAGCTCGCGAATCAGAACATCATTCACACTGACACGCATTGCAGCAGGTGCTCGCAGAAGCTTTTTAGTACTGACAAAATAAATATACAGCGGCGTTGGGCCTTCAAATATTGCAAGGTATTTTTTAGCTCGGTCGTACACTTCACACTCTTCTTCAGGCACTTTAAGATAAAGGCCGGGTCGCTGTGATTTTGCTTTGGAATCGTTTTTTTTCACAGTTGAATTAGGCGATGGCGCAGCCGAAACGGTTTCACACACCAGCTTTGCATCTTCATCTTCGCGCATACTCACTCGTCCGAAAATCTTAACAATTTTTCCTTCCGCAATCCACTCGGCATATTGAGCAAGTGTTTTCGGAAACACTAAAATTTCCATAGAGCCATACATATCTTCAAGCGTAACAAAAGCCATCGTGCTGTTGCTCTTGGTCACCTTCATCTTCACATTGATAATAATCCCGAGCAACGTCACAATGTCGCCATCGTGAAAACGCCCTCCCTGCTCGCGTGCGTCGTCAAGAATATCCCCTGTTCTGCTCGCGTGAATCGCATCAAACATGTTTATATATTGTGCCATAGGGTGACCGCAAAGATACATACCGGTTACTTCCTTTTCCATGGCAAGCTTATCGGTCTGATTTAAGTCAGGCATATCGGCAATGACATACTCTTCATCATCGGTTTGTAATGTGGTATCGAAAAAGCCAATCTGTCCTTCTATATTGCGTTTTTTGTCATCATCAAGATGGTCCATAATACTGGCAACACTGGTAAGCATTTGGCGACGGTTAAAACCAAGATCATCAAGCGCACCACATTTAACAAGGCTTTCCAGTGCCCGGCGATTCAATTCACCGTACATGCGTTTACAAAAGCTATAAAACGAGGTAAAAACGCCGTTTTCTTTTCGGTCGCGTAAAAGATTGATGATGAACCCCTTGCCAAGGTTGCGGACAGCCAATAGGCCAAATCGGATGTCCTTGTCCGAAACAGTAAATCCGACACCGCTCTGGTTGACATGAGGCGGCAATACACGAATACCCAGACGCACACATTCCGCAATATAAGCTGACAGCTTATTATTGTTGTCAAGCACACTGGTTAAAAGAGCTGCCATGTATTCACGCGGATGATAGCATTTGAGCCATGCTGTCTGGTAGCTGAGCAGTGCATATGCGGCAGCGTGCGATTTGTTAAAGGCGTAAGACGCAAAGCTTTCCATTTCGCCGTAAACAGCTTTTGCCGTAGCCTCATCCACGCCGCGGCGGATGCAGCCGTCAACCTCAACCTCGCCGTTCTCGTTGGTTAAGCCGTAGATGAAAATTTTGCTTTCGCTTTCCATCACATATGCTTTTTTCTTGCTCATAGCACGCCGCACAATATCTGCACGCCCAAGCGAATAACCCGCAAGGGTGCGAAAAATTTGCATGACCTGCTCCTGATACACGATACAGCCATAGGTCACATCAAGAATATTTTTCAAAAGCGGGTGCCGATAAGTCACTTTTTCGGGATTGTGGCGATTTTCAATATAGCGTGGAATAGATTCCATTGGACCCGGGCGGTAAAGCGAAATAACAGCAATTAAATCCTCCATATGCTCTGGTTTTAACTGCATGATGACGCTTCTCATGCCTGCGGATTCAAACTGGAACACGCCGTCCGTTGCGCCCGTGGACAGCATATTATAAACCCGCCTGTCATCTGTTTTAATATCTTCGATTTTGAAGCCCGGTTGTTCTGTGGAAATCATATCCTGTGCGTCGCGGATAACCGAAAGATTGCGAAGCCCAAGAAAATCCATTTTCAGCAGGCCGAGCTCTTCAAGCGTAGTCATAGTGTACTGTGTAACGATGGAATCGTTGTTTTTGGCGAGTGGAACATACTCGGCGACAGGCCTGTCCGTAATAACAACCCCGGCGGCGTGAGTGGACGCGTTGCGCGGCATTCCTTCAACCTTTCGCGCCATATCGATTAACTCGTGAATTTGGGGATCAGTGTCGTAACGCTGCCTAAGCTCGCTGGATGTAACCAGTGCCTTGTCAAGCGTAATATTCTGTTCAATTGGCACCAACTTTGCAACGCCGTCCACAGTAGCGTATGGAACTGCCATCGCCCGGCCAACGTCGCGGATGGAACCGCGCGCAGCCATCGTACCAAATGTAACGATTTGAGCAACATGGTCAGCTCCATATTTTTGCACGACGTACTCAATCATTTCCTGGCGGCGTTCGTCAGAAAAATCAATATCGAAATCAGGCATGCTGACGCGCTCAGGATTTAAAAAGCGCTCGAACAGCAAATTGTATTTTAAAGGATCAATACCTGTAATGCCGATGCAGTAGGCAGCCAGACTGCCCGCGCCGGAGCCTCTGCCCGGCCCGACCGGGATACCAACCTCTTTGGCGTGACGAACAAAATCATATACGATTAAATAGTAGTTGACGTAGCCCATATGTTCAATTGTGTTCAATTCATATTCAAGTCGGTCAACAATCGATTGGTCGGGATTTTCACCATAATATCGGTGCAATCCTTCATAGCATTTTTCATGAAAGAACGCCGTATTATCCTGCCCATTTGGGGTATCAAAATGCGGCAGCTTTGTTTGGCCGAACTCAAACTCCACATTGCACCTCTGTGCAATCAGCGCCGTATTATCGGCAGCTTCCGGGTGTTCAGGAAACAGCGCACGCATTTCCTCTTCACTTTTATAATAAAACTGGTCACTTCCAAACTCCATGCCATCCTTATCCTCCACGGTGTGGTTGGTCTGGATGCACAGCAGGATGTGATGCATCTTGCTGTCTTCCGAATTGATGTAGTGACAGTCGTTTGTGACAACAAGCGGAATTCCCGTTTCCTTGGAAAGCTTGATAATCGACGGGTTAATGAGCTTTTGATCGCGGATTCCATGATCCTGTAATTCAAGGTAGAAATTATTCTCACCAAAAATATCGCGATAACGCAGGGCGGCCTCTTTTGCTCCGCTGTAGTCCCCCGCGGTTAAGGCGCGGGGAATTTCCCCTGCAAGGCAAGCAGACAGTGCAATCAGACCCTCGTGGTACTCTTGCAGCAGGTCGAAATCCACGCGCGGTTTACTGTAAAATCCTTCCGTCCACGCCTTGGAAACCATAGCAATCAGATTCTGATAGCCAATGTCGTTTTCGCAAAGCAGTACCAGATGCCGATGCTCCGCATCAAGCTCATGAACTTTATCAAACCGCGTTCTCTGGGCCACATAGACCTCACACCCGATAATCGGCTTGATGCCGCGTTTTTTTGCAGCCTTGTAAAAATCGACCGCGCCATACATAACGCCGTGATCGGTAATCGCCACAGCGGTGTCTCCCCTTGCTGCAGCGGTATCAATTAAATTGGTGATGCGGCACGCGCCGTCCAAAAGGCTGTATTCCGTATGCAGATGCAGGTGAACAAACATGTGCCCGCCCTCCTTTTAATTTTGTAAGTAATATTTTCAGTTTATTGTAACAATTAAAACATTTCCTATTTAGCAAATGTAATCAACTCGCGGGAATAAGGCAGTTGCTCTACCCAATCACAAAAAACATGCCACTCGTCAAGCTTATGTCCTTTTCTTGAGTTGTACATGCCGATCAGATTTTCATAATTAAAAGTACAGGTCCTCATTTGATTATAGCTCGACGGCAAAAGCTGAATGATACTGTACCAATACGTTTTATCTTTTGTTTCGATAAATTTTAAGCGGAGCGTCTCGAGGTATTCTACCAAATGATGAAAGTAATCTTGCGTTTCGGTATTCATTTTGTCGCAGCTGAAATCTTCCATGCAAAATGGTTTGCTGTGAATTTTATGCATCGTGCTGGTCGAATTGGCCACCGTACCAACTTTATAGGTATCATATTCTTTCCACCAATAAAGCGGTGCTGTAATATCAACCGATACAAAAATCTGCCTGATGAATTTTCGGTGGTCGGAGCCGGACCTGCACAGCCTTTGCGCTAAGCTCAAATCGTTTTCTCCTAAAATATAATTACCGCTTTCATCATAGCTGCTGTCTGTTCTTTCCCAACTGTTCATCGGATTCCTTGCACCGCGAATCGCATTTTCAAGATTCATCACACAAGTTTTTTCAATTATTATCATAATATTCCCTCATCTTTTAGTCATAGTTCTTTAGAAAATTCCACGATGCGCTGAAGGCGATGATTAATCCCCGAACGGCTCAGCGGCTCAGAAAGAGTTTGGCCTAATTCACGCAGTGACATTTCCGGATTACGGAAACGCAGCATCGCAAGTTCCTGAAGTTCTTCAGGTAAAGCCGAAATGCCGGTCGTATTTAGAATTTTTTCAATGGCAATTCCCTGTTCAGCTGCTGCCTGTGCGGTTTTACCGATATTTGCTGTTTCGAAATTAGTTTTGCGATTGACGTTGTTACGAACCTCTTTCAGCATTTTTGCCTGCATCAGTTCCATTGCCGCATTCCCCGCGCCCATATAGGTCAGTAAATCCGCGACGCCCTCGCTGCCTTTGATGTAGACGACAAACGATCCTTTCCGATTCAGCACACCTACACGCAGATTCAATTCAAAGATTTCGCTCATAAAAGCCGACAAATCTTTTGCTAAATTCATAAACGGAACCACAAATTCAAGGTGATAGTCCTTTGCAGGGTCGGTTACAGTACCGCAGGACAAGAAAACGCCGCGCAAAAATGCACTGGCGCAGCAATCATTTTCGATGTTAGCCCGATTAATGCGCAAACTGATTTCGCTTCCGGTATGCCCAAAGAAGGAAAGGACTTTATTTCTCTCATCTTCACCATTCACGGCAACGGTAAAGGCGCTTTTTCGTTCTTTTCGGCGCAGCAACGAAGTGGAAACATCAACAATCGCGCCGGCAATTTCCGCTGTCAGCTGGGCCGTACGGTGAGCCGCCGCGCTGTTTTCGGTTGTAATTGTAATGGCATGATTTGAAAAGCTCCTGCCGAATAAAAGCAAACCGTAGCACTCCGCCTTTTGGCAGCAGGAGTTCTGCGGTATTGTTTTACATAATTCTGTTTTTGTTTCGGACGCAAACGACATTTCAATTCGCTCCTAAATATTATTGCTTTTGTATATCGCGATGACTGACGCTTGTACGCATATCTTTTTCAATCAGATGATTATACAGGAGCTGTGCCAGAGCAACGGAACGGTGATGCCCGCCGGTGCAGCCGATTGAGATAACCAACTGGCTTTTGCCTTCGTTGCAGTACAGTGGAATCATATAATCAATCAAATTAAGAAAGCGGTCAATAAAACCTTTGGTCTGATCCCATTTCATCACATAGCTGCGAACAGGCTCGTCCAGACCAGTCAGATTTTTCAGTTCTTCAACATAATAGGGATTTGGAAGACAGCGCACATCGAACACCAAATCGGATTCGTTTGGAATTCCATACTTAAATCCGAACGACACACAATGAATCATCAGGGCATCCGAAGAATCGCCTAAAAACAAGTTGGAAATGCGCTCTTTAAGCTGAGCAGGCGACAAATATGACGTATCGATGATATAGTCCGCCTTTTCACGCACCGGCTTTAAAACTCCACGTTCCAGTTTAACCGCCTGTTCCAATGAACCAAGGCAGTTTTCAGCCAGCGGATGTTTCCGTCTCGTTTCTTTAAATCGATTGATTAATACATAATCATTTGCATCTAAAAACAAAATTCGATATTCTTTTTTTTCACTTTTCAATTCATCAAGCGTTTCCAATAAGCTTGAAAACATATCTCCGCCACGAATGTCGGTTACTACTGCGACGCGGGAAAGAGCCCCTTTGGCCTGTTGCGAAAGTTCATAAAACGCTGTTATGAGTTTTGGTGGAATATTATCCACACAGTAAAAACCAATATCCTCAAGCGCATCAACAGCGCGGGATTTGCCGGCTCCGGATAACCCGGTAACAATTAAAAATTCCATACTTCCTCCAAAATCAGCCAAAGGTTTTCACTTCACATTCCAAAGCGACATTTGTTTGCTGATAGACGGTGTTTTTAATAATATCAATTAAGTTTAGTACGTCCTTGCAGGTTGCTCCGCCAATATTGACAATAAATCCTGCATGCTTTTGGCTGACCATTGCACCACCCACGGTTCTTCCCTTTAAGCCGCATTGTTCAATCAATGTGCCTGCGAAATTACCCTCCGGGCGCTTAAATACACTGCCTGCACTCGGAAGTTCAAGTGGCTGTTTTGATTTTCTGCGGTTAAAAAGATCATCCATTGAAGCTGTAATCAGCTCTTTGCTGCCTTTTTGCAATTGCAGTGTCAGTGATAAAATTGTGCAGCCGTTATCGGTATAGGCGCTGTGACGATAGCCAAGCTGTAACTCATTGCCTGTTAAAGTCGAAATTTCGCCCGATTTTGTAACATGCGTGCAGGCAGTCAGAACACTTTTCATCTCACAATTATATGCACCGGCGTTCATAAAGGCCGCACCGCCCGCCGCGCCGGGGATACCCCAAGCAAATTCAAGACCGGTGAGAGAATTCACTTTTGCAAAAAGGCAGGCATCAGCCAGAGTGGCGCCGGCACCACATTCTACAACGTTAGGTTCAGCCAGTGCAATCTTCCTGAAATCTCCATTAAGAGCGACAACAGCACCACGAATTCCACTGTCGCTGACAAGCATATTGGAACCATTTCCGATTGGCAGCAGCGGTACAAAAAGCTCGCTTGCCAACCGGTACAATTCTTTAATTGCTTCTTTGTTGTACACCGTAATAAACAAATCAGCAGGACCGCCAATTTTAAAAGTAGTGTGAAGGCTCATCGGTTCATCTCGGCAAACCTTACAGCCAAATTGCTCGGCTGCCTGTGCTAATTGATCAATCTGATTCATTGTTCCCCTCCAGCTATTGCAATTTTAATAACGGATCCTTGACAACAACGGAATGTTCCCTCAAATACGCCTGAAAACGCGCAACGCTTGAATTAACTACAAGCTCCTCCGGAAAATCCAATTCCTCCAAAAGCGCTAAAGAATGTTCAAAACAACCTACGCCGGTAGAAAAATGAGAATCAGAATTTACGATAATTGGCACACTATGCTTTTTACAAACTTCTATAATTTTGATACAGTTTGGAATCGATTTTTTACGCGCAATATTACTGCCTTCATTTATTTCAACCAATTTTCCCTGCCGGCCAAATTCAGGGATTACGGTCTCATAGTCATACTTGTATTCAATTGAGCCACTGTGGCCAATCACATTGATGTGCGGATTTTTTGCAATATTCAGCCACGCATTCGTAACTGATTCCACCGTTGGCTTTTCCGATATCATGGCATCGCTGTGTATGGAGGCAACGATCCAGTCCAATTTATCGGCACATTCATCTTCTAGGTCGGTATTCCCTTCAAAATCAATCACATCGGTTTCCTGTCCGCGAAGAACAAGTACGCCTTCGAGCATATGTGGAACTACCCTCAAGTTCGTAAAATACCAGCGCCCCGGTGCACTGGGCATATTGATACCGTGGTCGGTAATTGCGATGGCATATAGCCCTTTTAAGGAAGCTGCATGCACCATTTCCTGCAAACTGCTGTACGCGTGGGTAGATGCTGTTGTGTGCGTGTGTGTATCTGCTATGATATTCATCTTTTACTCCTAATCCTATCTTCCGTTTTATAAGTCCAAATCTAATTTTTTCTCCTGCTGCTGCATTGAGGAAATATCCATGCCAAGGCTTTGCAGTAGTTCCTGAGCAGCATTATATCCCATCTTTTTCTGACGATTATTCATTGCCGCGACCTCAATAATGACTGCTAAGTTTCTGCCAGGCTTAACAGGAATAGTCAGCACAGGCACTTTAATACCGAGGATCTCAGTATATTCGCTGTCGATTCCCATGCGATCGTAGACCTTTTGATTATCCCAAATTTCAAGATTAATGACCATGTCTATTTTCTCGGTCATCTTAACAGCACCCATACCAAAAATACGGCGGGCATTGATAATGCCTATGCCGCGAAGCTCAATAAAATGCCGAATGTTTTCGGGGGCCTGTCCTACAAGAGATTTCGCTGACACACGGCGAATTTCTACCGCATCGTCTGCAATGAGTCGATGACCGCGTTTAATTAGTTCGATTGCAGTTTCACTTTTACCAACACCGCTGTCACCAATTAACAGGATTCCTTCACCGTAAACCTCAACCAGAACGCCATGGCGAGTAATGCGTGGAGCAAGCTCGACATTCATATACGATACAAGTGCGGCGACCAGGCTGGAAGTTGTATCAGGTGTACTTAAAAGCGGTATTTCATTCGCCTTGATCGCCTCTAAAAGTTCTGGCATCGGTTCAATACTGCGAGCAATAATGGCAGCGGGCGGCTTTTTCGAGAAAATCTCATTCAGTACTTTGGAACGTTCCTCAGATGAAATTGACTTCAAAAAAGAGGCCTCCGCATTGCCAAAAATAATAATCCGGCTGGTGTCGTAGTAATCATAAAACCGGTTTAATTCAAGACCGGGACGGTTCACATCCATTGAAGAAATCAAAACTTTTTCGGCGTCACCGGGCATATGAATAATATCAAGTGACAGTTCTTTAATCACTTTCGCCAAGGGCACGGTAAAATTTGTAGTCATTAAAACACCTGCTTCCCACATATTTAAAGATATAATTATTATATCTCAATAGGGCAAAAGTTTAAAGCAAATTATAAAATTAATATAATGTTATTTTAGTTCCGCAGTCCGTGGTTATGCTACGATTTGAATATATTCCTGTCAATTCTCCCTAATAAAGGGCACTGCAAAAGCACAAAAGAGCATTCCGCTTTTCTTGAAAGAAGTTCAGCGGATGCTCTTTTAAATGAATGCTATTTGATCTTAATTATTTAGATTTACACTGATATTTGCCATATAGCTGCCATAGACCCACGAACTCGTGGTATTACTGATGCTGATTGTGACCGGCATTTCCGTGTGCCCGGTGAAGTTCTCTTTACCAGACATATCAATCTGAGCCACGAGGCTGTTTTCGGTCAGTTTGGAAATTTCACTGTCCGGTCCGACCACGGTTACTGCAAGACTTTTTGTGTAAACGCTGGCTGTTTTGTCCGCCGCAAGATTTTTAACAACAAAATTGTTAACCACCATTTTTCTTGTGGAAAGAGAACTCAAGTCCAGCGTTACCTTGGCAACCGGAATGCTGCTTAGATTTTTACAGCTGGCAGGCAGGGTTACGCCTAAATCAAATACATTTTTTGTTGGGCTGATATTCGCAAAATCAAGCGGGGTGAGACTGATGTTGACTAAATTTGCCAGCACATCCTGCGGACCGGCTACCTCAATCGTCTGCGGATCAATCGTAATTTGATCCGGTGAAAATGTTAACCCGACAGGCTTGTTGGTAAAACTGACGTTTACCGGCAAAACCTGTCTTGCAAGCACAGGGATGGTAACCTCAACTTTATTTGTGCTCATTTTCAGCTTGTCGCTTACAATCTCATTTCCATTTGCATCATACATGGTTAAATTTGTGGTAAAAATTTTGGTTTCAGTCAACGTATCGCTGATTTCATACGATGCGGAAACTTTGTTCACCTGAGAAAGCTCCTTTTCCGGCCCCGAAATAGTAACCGTATCGCTGTTGAAGGTTGGGGAACTGACAAAGTAAGAAAGGTCTGACTGATAACCAGACTTATATTTAATGTCGTTCTCTATCGTAAAAGTCTTTTCCTTGTAGCGATCAACACTAATAATTAACTGGGCAGGAGAAATAGAAACCAGTTCAAAATCAGTCAAAGTACCTTTGTTTTGCAGAGACAGATCGAACGTATAGTTCCCCGGGCCGGTAATTGATGACGCAAGCTGCGCCACGACCTGTAAATCGGAGGCTTTCACCTGATTCACCACAATGCTGTTTCCTTTAATCGCAACCGTTGCGGTCTGATTAACAGGGCTGAAAACCTTTAAGCCATCTTCCTGTGCCGCATCAGAAAGCTTTATTGTAATCGGCACATCTTTAATGTCATGCGGCCGATCCTGCGTATTTGTGGAAGCCATGACAAACCATAAAATAACGGAGGCAAAAATAGAAAAAATCATTACGAATTTATCATTGTAAAATATTCGGCCAATAGAAATCTTTTTAAATTTCATTATTTTTTCACCCTCCATATCGAAGGGATTCTGCTTTGTCGTTTTTCGCCCTGTTCAGACTCGCTGGGCAAAATCAGGCTTTCCAGTTCGCTCTTAAGCGTTTCCCTGATATAATTTCGCGTCAGTACACCATTCACCACAACTGAGATCTGCCCTGTTTCCTCGGAAACAACAACCACAACCGCGTCAGAATTTTCAGTTATTCCAATTGCGGCACGGTGACGGGTACCAAGTTCAATACTCACTTTATCGCTCTTGGTAAGCGGCAGGATGCATCCCGCCGCATACAGCATACCGTCGCGCATAATCATAGCACCGTCGTGAAGCGGAGCTTTGTTAAAAAATACATTGCAGATAATCGGCGCTGAAGGAACTGCGTTGACAACCGTACCCGTATCGATAATATCACCTAATTTTGTTTGCATTTCAAAAACGATAAGAGCACCCGTCTTTTGCTTTTGCAAAACCGCGGCGGCGTCAACCACGGCATTTAGGCCTCTTCGCTTCTGCTGCATTAAGGCTTCCTCATCCTTTAGAGAAACACCGAAAGTCCATCTCTTGTTTCCAATCCCGCTACGCCCAATCTGCTCCAACGCACGGCGAAGCTCCGGCTGAAAAACGACCAAGAGAGCAAACACACTGAACTGGAAAAAATACGATAGCAGTGTTTTCATCATGTATAGCTTTAAGATATTCGACGCGGCCCAAACGAGCAAAAGAACAATGATTCCTTTGACAAGCTGTTCCGCCCTTGTTTCACGTACAAGTTTTATCCCACTGTAAATAATAAAGGAAACCAGTAATACATCCAACGCATCGGAAATCCCAAACGACTTCACAAGGCTGATAAACGATTTCCATATGGTTATGATAATGTCCATAGTTTTTTTCCTTCCGTTAGAATAAAACACGTCTTATATAATTTTATCATATATAATTTGATATGCAATCTTTTTATTTGGTATTTTTTAGATAATTTTCATTAAAGCCGTAACAAAACTGTTCATCTCATTAATATTACTAAAAACAGACGGACAAATACGAATCGCACCCTGTTCCAATGTCCCCATGCACTCATGTGCACACGGCGCGCAATGCAATCCTGCGCGCACCGCTACGCCGAGTTCGCTCAGTTTTTGCCCAATAACCTCACTTGGAATTTCACCGACATTGAATGAAAGAAGCGGTACAAAATAAGGAGCCACCGGTTCCGGTGTGTATAATTTAACGCCTTTCATTTGTGAAAGTTTTTTATATAGATACTGAACAAGGGACATTTCATGTTTATAGATTGTTTCAATTCCATGGCTTTTCACAAATTCAATTCCCGCACGCACCCCCGCAATACCGGGCATATTCTGCGTACCGCTCTCCATGCGTTCCGGCATTGTCAGCGGCTGTACCATTGAAATCGAATTTGTACCGGTACCGCCCTCAATAATTGTCTTCAGATTTGAACCGTTTGGCGTAATCAGCATCCCCGTTCCCATCGGAGCGTAAAGCCCTTTGTGACAGGCAACACATAAATAGTCAAATCCGCCGTCCGACATATCAATTGGAAGAACTCCGGCAGACTGTGCGCAGTCAATCGCAATTGGTATTCCGTATTCGTGGCCTAAAGCGGCAATACGCTCCACCGGCAAACGAATACCCCACACATTTGAGGCATGTGTACAAACGATCAGCGTAGTATTGACTCTGAGCGCTTTGCGAAAAGAATCGACCGTAGCATCGTTATCACCCGGATAGACCATCGCGGTCGTGAAAGAAACCCCATTTTCCGACAAAGCCTGGAGGGGTCGCATAACCGCATTGTGTTCAAGGCATGACGTAACGACATGATCCCCTTGTTTTAACAATCCTTTTAAAACATAATTCATTGAATGCGTACAATTCAGTGTAAATGCGATACACTCCGGCCCGGGTGCTTTAAAAAAGTCTGCCGCTGCCAAACGGCAGCGGTAAATTTCTTCTGCCGATGCAATGGACATACTGTGACCGGCGCGTCCTGGGTTAGCCCCGTAGTTTTTGAGCGCGTAGCTGACTGCGTTTTGAACAGAAATTGGCTTTGGATACGTTGTTGCGGCGTTATCAAGATAGATCATAAGGTACCATCTCTTTCCGCGCGCCCGAGAATTTTAATGCCCTGCCCTATTAATATATTTTCGGCTTCATCAGTTTTATTAGGAACATATATACTGTAGCCGCAGCCTGCATTTGCGTTGCTGCGCGGTGTTCGTTCTACAGTGGATTTAATACCATATTGAAACAAAATATCACGGCTTTTCATGGCATACGTGATTGAGTGAAACATAATTAAAGGCTTGCCCACGATAATCACCTCTCTATTTTATTACAGAGTATGCGGGCGACAAGCCTTTTGACCTATTTACAATTCAATAAGGCAGACTGCGTGGGCTGCAATTCCCTCTCCGTTGCCAGTGAAACCAAGGTTTTCCTCCGTTGTGGCTTTGACACTGATTTGATCTAAATTTATTTTGCAGACAGTTGCGAATTTATGTCTCATTTCTTCAATATACGGCTTTAATTTTGGTGCCTGAGCGATAACGGTAGAATCAATATTTGCAATTTTATAGCCTTTTTTGGCAATCAGCTCACATACTTGTGCAAGCAGATTCAGACTGTCTGCATTTTCGAAAGCTGGGTCAGTATCAGGGAAAAGCCCTCCAATATCACCAAGAGCGGCGGCACCGAGGAGAGAGTCAATAATAGCATGTGTAAGTACATCTGCATCCGAATGACCGAGCAAGCCTTTCTGATAGGGAATATCGACCCCGCCCAAAATGAGCTTACGACCCTGTATCAGGCGGTGAACGTCGTAGCCGTGACCAATCCTCATATTTCGCCCTCCCTGCTCTTCACAATCGCCTCCGCAAAGCAGATATCTTCCTTCGTTGTCAATTTTATATTGGTATATTCCCCTTTGCACAAATGCACTCGAACGCCCATATGTTCAACAAGCTGACAATCGTCGGTATAATCGGTACCGTCCTTTTGAGCTTGCTGCATGGCGGTTTGATAAATTCCACGTTCAAATACCTGGGGAGTTTGAACTGCCCATAAGGAGGAACGCTCCGGTGTTGAGACAACATAATTATTTTTGCCGATGATTTTAATGGTATCCTTGACCGGTGCGGCAAGTGCAGAAGCACCGCACTCAAAGCAATCCTCTACGACGGAATTGATTTCATCGGGAGTAATCAAAGCTCTGGCTCCGTCGTGGATAGCAAAATAAGAAGCGTCCTCCGGTGCAGCGGCAATCCCCGCCGCGACAGACTCCTGCCGGGTAGCACCACCTTGAACAACAGCATTTATTTTTTTAAATTGAAATTTCTCAATACATAGTTGCAATGCGGCAAAGTCTTCCTCACGACAAACAACAACGACGCAATCAATCAAATCTGCGGCATCAAACGCGGAAAGAGTACGCGCAATAACAGGCACCCCGCAAAGTGGGATGAACTGTTTGGAAAAGCCAAGCGCCATACGTTCGGAATTTCCGGCGGCAACAATGACTGCACAACAGTTTGGTTTTGTTTTCATCTTCCATTCCTCCCGAATATTATTACGACAACGTTTACTATTATAGTATGTTATTGCATTCGGTGCAATCATAATGCTGATACAAATTAAAAATTTAGATTGTGTTAACATTTTGACAAAAACGCAAACCTGTAATATCTATTGAATTTTTACAAATATTAGTATATATTTATAATATTATATTTATAGTTAGGAATTTGGTGAAAATATGATTGAACTGCCTGCAAAACATGTGTCGGATTCCGAAACCGAACAGATTCAGGTTATTTTTGACAACCACCTCAATGGTCAAGGGCGTGTTTTCGGCGGACAGATTGCCGCCTGGATAGACATTGTAGCCGGAGTTGTTGCGCGCAGACACTGCAATAATAACGTAACCACGGCAGAGATTGATTCACTTCAATTCAAAAGTCCCGTCTATGCGAGAGATATCGTCGTATTCCACGGTAAAATCACATATGTCGGCACAACCTCAATGGAGGTGCGCGTGGACAGCTTTGTTGAGGATCTATCGGGTATAAGGAAGCTTGTCAATACTGCATATCTGGTGGAAGTCGCACTTGATTCAAATCAAAACCCTACTCCCGTCCCAAAGCTGATTCGTGAGTCATTTCAGGAAGATGCAGAATGGGTGGCCGGTGAAAAGCGCCGCGATCTTAGACAGCAGCGCCGTAGAGAAGCATATTGATGTTTAAAACACAAGCCTGCACCGAAAACCGATGCAGGCTATTTCTTTTTGAATTGCATATAAAAAGACAGGGATTCCGTGTAGAATCCCTGTCTTCCCAAGCTATTATTTAATTTTGCGAATATGAGAAATTAAATAGTCCAACTTAACCATCTCCTAATTGTCAATCGTCATATATGCATTACTGCTCGTATCATAATTGGCTCGTAGACGGATCGATTCAACTTAACCATCTCCCAATTTCCATTATTAAATTTTTTGCTTGTTTCGTAATTTGCTAATCTGTTTTGGGTACTGATTCACAGAATCATTTACGTACCCAGTAACTATTATTATACTTTTCTCCCCTTTTATTCACTCCGTATTAAAATGTTTATATACTAAACTTACATTTTTCAAAAAAAACATATTGAATTTCTTTAGTTTTTTTCTTGAAAGATACTGTTTTGCCCCAATCCAAATTTTGTTCTCGCACTTTCTGCCTGAGGATCATGTTTTATATTTTTGGAATGAAATTTACCATCTTCTTTTTTGCCATTTTTTGTACTTTTCTTTTTATTGTCGTTACTCATATTACACTCCTATTATAAAAATATATTTTAGTATTTCTTAATTATAAGATTTTATGACCTTGATTTTTATATTGTAAATAGCTTAGAATAAAAGTACTCCTTTACCTTACAGGATGAAATCAATTCATACTCAACAAAGTAAAGGAGTCTATCAAAATTAATAAATAAGAACTATTGAAATTTACGTTGTGAATCAACTGGCAGTCTTCATGTGAAGTCTTAGTCTATCGCTAATCATTGCAATAAACTCGCTGTTTGTCGGTTTGCCGCGCGTATTGTGAATGGTGTAGCCAAAGTAGGAATTCAGGATATCCACATCACCGCGGTCCCATGCAACCTCAATAGCATGACGGATGGCACGTTCCACACGGGAAGCTGTGGTTTCGTAGAGTTTCGCTACGTTTGGATAAAGCTGTTTTGTAACTGCATTGATAATGTCCGGGGTCTCTATCGCCATAATAATGGAATCGCGTAAATAATGATAACCTTTGATATGAGCCGGAACTCCTATTTGGTGAAGTACTTCAGTAACTTGAATTTCAAGCGATGGTTCTTCCGTAGCCGGAGCCTGCGAGTGAGCAGAAGTTTTAGGGATGATGCCGGAAATAGAGCAAAGCTGAATAATACGGTCGGACAAGTCTGCGGCATTAAACGGGGAAATTGCAAAGTAGGATGCGCCGGACATCATTACTTCTCTTTCTAAAGTTGGACTCGTAAAATTGGAAATGATCACAAACATCGGTCTCATTCCCGCTACCTTTGACTGTATAGCTTTCATTACCCCAATGCCATCCAACCGTGGCATAAATAAATCAGCCAACACAACATCGGGATGGATGGATTCAATTTTTTCCAACAGTTTCATCCCATCCTTTTGTGTGTAGACTATTTCCATACCAGATTCTTCAAAAATACGACCGTAATCACGATTAAACTCAGCACTATCGTTTGCAACCAGTAATTTTATGCGCTTTTCCATTCTTAGTCCCCCTAATAGATTTAATCTAACGGTATATTACCATATATTGGAAAAAATGGCAATAGTTTGTAGAAATATTTTTTGATTTTAAGGGGAAAAATAAATATGCGTAAGATTAGGATGCTTTTGAGAGTGCTGCCGCGCTCACACTTTGAGATACAACAAGCATGTTTTCAGAAAATATACCGTAACCACGCGTTGGATCATTTACAAAAACATGAGTAACTGCGCCAATAATCTTATTGTTCTGAATGATTGGGCTGCCGCTCATTCCCTGCACGATTCCTCCCGTTGCATGAATCAGATTTTCGTCAGTGATACGAACTACCATATTTTTACTTTGTACGCTATCGCGATAATCAATTTTTTCAATCTCAACATCATAGTATTGCGGCTTTCCGCCGTCTATTGTGGTTAAAATTTTTGCAGCACCGGTCTTAACCTCCTGTTTCATTGCAACTTCCAGAGCGCCGCCTTTGGGGGCAAAATTAAGGGAGCCGTAAACTCCCGCGGGTACGTTTGCATCAAGGGTTCCCATCGGGGTGTCTGTGGTAAAATAACCGCGAAGCTCACCGGGATTTCCTTTTTCGCCCTTCGTAATACCGCTGATTGTAACCGGAACAATATCGCCGTTTAAAAGAGGCATTAGTTCATTGGTATCAGCATCACATACTCCATGTCCCAAACCACCGAAGGATTTTGTTGCTGGGTTGTAAAAGGTGAGTGTCCCAATGCCGGCAGTACTGTCCCTCAACCATATACCGGCTTTATAAGTGGCATCTGTTTCGGATTTTACCGGCTTTAATTTGGTTGAAAAATTTGTGTTGTTTCTATAAAAAGAAAAATTTAGTTCTTTTCCTTTACTGTTTGTTACTGTTTCAATAATTTCCGCATTGGTATTAACTTCTTTTCCGTTGATTGCAGTGATTATATCGCCGACCTTTAGTCCGGCGACTGCTGCAGGATTAATTGTTCCCGATGCAGTTTTAATATCAGCTACGCCGACTACGACAACTCCATTTGTGAGCATTTTAATTCCAAAAGGTGTACCGCATGGCACGAGCATTGTTTCTTTTACAACATCCACATTGACCATTTTTATGGGCAGAATATGATAAAGCATTAATTGCGCTTTGTAGCTTTTATTGGGTACAGAATATACCTCAGTGGAAATATCGTTGCCGTTTTCGGTAACTGCTGTAATCGCATCAGATCCCCATTGAAGACCGGTTCCGGCAGTGATTTTATAAGAGTCAGGAGTAAAATAATTTGCCATACCTATGCTTACAAGATATAAAAGAGTAAGAGTGGCAGCGAATGCGGTTATCGTTTTTAAAATTTTTTTCAAATTTTCACCTCCCTTGTGCCGCACTATTAATCTGCCACCGGACGGTGAAAATATTATGACAATTATCTTTTTTTACGGGATTAAATGGAAAATCACACCCCACTTCCGCGTTTTTAGGGCAGAAATGACTATATTTTCAAATAACGGGATTAAATTACAAACAAGCCGCAGCGTATAATATACACTGCGGCCTGTTCAATTTTTAAATTCTTTGTAATTTGTTTTTATAAAATTTTTGTTGTTTTATAAAAGAGCAATCGTAAACTCATGCTTTGCACTCTGTCCGGGCTGTAAAAGCGTCATCCCGCGCTTATGGTAGAAATCATCGTCCTCATCTTCAGCCGTAGCACAGCCCGTCCAGGGCTCAAGAGCGACAAACGGGGCGTTGTTTACAGCGGACCAGATACCGAAATAATCAAAGCCTGCGAAATCCATTTCAACTCCGTGACCGCTCTTACTGCTGCAAAGTTTTACTTTTTTTGATTTAAGCGAATCGAACACCAGCGCATCTTGGTCAAATAAGCTATGCTGCAATGAAATCGTTTTTTCGTTTTTTAAAATTGGAACACGTTTATGAAAGAAAATCATGCCGGTATGCAAATCAATTTGCGGGCATTCGGCCGTTTCATTCTGCTCAAATTCTATCATCCAATCCTCAAAACGCTCCTCTTTGGAAATGGGGCAATTAAATGCAGGATGGCCGCCAAGCACATAAGGCATGGGTTTCTCTCCTAAATTTGCAACATGGAACTCAGTGGTCAGCGCAGAAGAATGAAACCGGTAAATAACGGTCAAATCAAAATCAAACGGAAATTGCTTTTTCGTTTCATCACTCGCCCGCAGTGAAAAAGTGGCGGAGGATGTGGTGGAATCAAGCTTGGAAAACTCCATTTTCCGTGCAAGGCCATGGCGCTTCATTTCGTATTCCTTGCCGTCAATCATCGTTTTTCCATTGCGTAGTGCGCCAACCATCGGGAATAAGAGCGGTGCCTGCCCGCTCCAATACGCCGGATTTCCCTGCCACAAATATTCTGTCCCGGACACATTTTTTAAAGAAATCAACTGCGCGCCCATGGTATCGATTTGCGCTGAACCGGTTTGATCACCAATCTGTATGACCATTGTAAGAACCTCTTTACTTTATTATTTATTGTAATTCGCGTTTTGCTTTTATCTTTTTATAAACAACGATTCCGATGTAAAGCAGCAAAAACCCTCCCAGAACCACTACAAGCGTAGCGGTTTGACCGGGGCCGCCCATTTTTACTTCCGCCCAAAGCGTGTCGAGCAATAAGTTCGTGTCCTCCGGAAGATTAACAAAGGTCTCTGATTTTTTCAGGATACTCTCGCTCGGATAAAAAATCGGGTTGTTTACGGTTTCTGCCGGCAAAAGTTTTTTCGCTGCTGTTTCCGGTGAAGAGTAACCAATGTAATCCACATTTGCGGCAGCGATTTCCGGGTCGCAAAGGAAGTTAATATACGCTTCCGCTTCTTTTTTATGCTGTGCGCCTGCCGGAATACAAATTGCATCCACAAAGAAGTTGGTACCCTCCTTGGTCGGAATTGAGAAACCGATATTCGGATTATCCGCGACAAGGGTAGCGGCATCGCCCGCGTAGTAAGGCGCAAGCCATGCGTCACCGCTGGACATCTTATCAAAAATTTGATCCATGACATATGCCTGAACGAGCGGCTTTTGCTCTTTTAAAAGATTAGCTGCTTTTTCCCATTCCTCGGAATTCGTACTGTTGTAAGAAAAACCGAGAAGCTTTTGTGCAATACCGAAAGAATCGCGCGGATTATCAAACATCAGGATTTTGCCCGAATATTTTTTGTTCCACAGTATCTTCCAGCTGTCCACCGGTTCTGTAACATATTTTTTATTATAGAAAATGCCGACAACACCCCATGTGTAAGGTACGGAATACGCATTGGTCTGGTCGTACTTCGGATTGAGAAATTGCTTATCAATATACTTAAAATTCGGGATATTATTAAAATTAAGTTTTTCTACCATGCCTTCCTGAATCAGCTTGGAAACCATATAATCGGACGGAACAATAATATCATAATTTGCTCCACCATTGGCAAGCTTGGAGTAAAGGGATTCATTGGTGTCAAAGGTAGTGTAATTTACGTCGATTCCGGTCTTCTTCGTGAACTCCTTATTGACATCAATTGTGTCATCAACACCATTTGAAATATATTCACCCCAATTATAAACATTGATGGTAACGCCTGTTTTTGCAGCCGCAGGCTTTTCGTCTGTCCCCGCAGCAAAAGCAGAAGGACAGATGCTGACGGTCATCATTAAAGCAGCTATTAAAGCTGCAACCCATTTTTTCAACAGCTTATGCCTCCTCCATCATATTTTCTTCCACCTTTTTATCCTTGGACTGGCGTAAGTTGACGATTAAGAGCAGCACCATGATCGTACCGAAAAGCAGAGTGGAAAGCGCGTTGATTTCCGGACTGATCCTCTTTCTTGTCATGGAGTAAATAAAAATCGGGAGCGTTTGCGTAGTTCCGCTTGTAAAGTAGCTGATAACAAAATCATCAATCGAAAGTGTGAACGCCATAATCATTCCTGTTACAACGCCCGGCATGATTTCGGGCAGAACAACTTTGAAGAAAGCAAGGACAGGGTTACACCCAAGATCCTGTGCCGCCTCATAAAGATGGGGATCCATCTGCCGAAGTTTCGGCATGACTGACAAGATCACATACGGCAGGCAAAATGTGATGTGTGCTAAAATCAGCGAAAGCATACCGAGCGACACATTACCAAAGCCCCTGGCAACAAACACGAATAGCAGCATCAAAGAAACACCGGTGACGATTTCGGGATTGACCATAGGCAGGTTTGTCACATTCATGGTTACGCGCCTCATCCACTTGTTCATCCCACCGATACCAATTGCTGCGGCAGTACCTAGCACAGTCGAAACAATAGCGGCAATCAGCGCAATGATAAGGGTGTTGCGCAGTGCGTCAAGAATCATTCCATCCTGAAACAGCTTTGTGTACCATTTTAATGAAAAGCCGGACCATACTGAACGGCTCATGGTGGTAGAATCATTAAATGAAAAGATAATGAGAACGAAAATCGGGGCGTAAAGAAAGAAGAATATAAACGCCATATAAATTTTTGATAATACCTTCATATCATGATTCCTCCCCCGCTGTTTTCGCCATCGTCAAACTGATTCATAATCCCCATACAGATCAAAATCAGCACCATCAGTACAAGCGAGATTGCAGAGCCGAGATTCGGATTGTAGGCACTGCCGAGAAACTGCATATCAATCAAGTCGCCAATGAGAAGGTTTGCACCGCCGCCCAGCATTTTGGAAATAATAAAGGTGCTGACAGCCGGCACAAATACCATTGTGATGCCGGAAATCATTCCGGGCGTACTCATGGGCAGTATAACCTTCATAAATACTTTACGCTGATTTGCTCCCAGATCCTGCGCTGCCTCGATTACGTTGCCGTCGATTTTCGTCAGAACCGAATACAGCGGAAGGATCATATACGGAATATAGTTGTATACCATTCCGAGCACAACTGCGCCTTGTGTATTAATCATGTGCAGCCTTTCAAGGCCAAAAGACGCAAGAACATTGTTGATGATGCCATTGTCCTCCAACAGCGTCATCCATGCGTAGGTTCTGAGCAGAAAATTCATCCACATCGGCAGCATCACAAGCATTACCATAATGCTCTGACGGCGCACATTGATGTGAGAAATAATATAGGCGAGCGGATAGCCCAGAATCAGCGAAATAACGGTTGCGAGGGCTCCAAGCCAAATAGAACGTAAAAAAACATTTGAGTATTGACCTACTCCTGCAATGTTCTTTAAAGTAAAGGCGCCGCTTTTATCGGTGAATGCAAATATAACCACCAAAATCATCGGCACGATAATAAAAATAGACATCCAAACGGCATATGGCGCCGCTGCAGATTTAGCTTTCATTCTTAATTTTCAACCTCACCTTCCTCGGATTGAGGCTGACTGTCCTCGTCCATTTCATCGCTGAAGGTGCTGTAATCGCCGAACATACCGGAGTACTCGGACTTATGCATAATATGGATATCGTCCGGCTGAAGTACAAGGCCGATTTTTTTGCCGACTTCCTGAAAATCAGTGGACTGTATCATCCATTTGAAGTCCCGAACATCGACGATAATTTCGTAATGCACGCCTTTGAAATTGACGCTGGTGACCGTACCGGAAATGTGGCTTGCGTCGGGTTCAACAAAGTCAATATCCTCGGGACGAATGACGACATCAACCGGCTCGTCCGGCCGAAAGCCCTTATCCACACATTTGAAGTGATGGCCCGCGAATTCGACCATGTAGTCCTCATGCATAATTCCGTCAAGAATATTACTTTCGCCGATAAAATCAGCTACGAAAGCGTTTTTAGGTTCGTTATAAATATCCTGCGGCGTACCAATTTGCTGAATTGCACCCTTGTCCAGCACGACAACTGTGTCGGACATGGAAAGAGCCTCCTCTTGGTCATGGGTAACAAAAACAAATGTGATGCCGGTCTGCTGCTGTATTTTTTTAAGTTCAACCTGCATGTCCTTGCGCAGCTTTAAATCGAGCGCACCCAAAGGTTCATCAAGGAGCAAAACTTTGGGCTCATTAGCAAGCGCCCTCGCAATTGCAACACGCTGCTGCTGACCACCGGAAAGTATATTCACATTTCTATGAGCAAACCCTTTCAGATTGACTAAATTGAGCATTTCATTTACAGCGGTTTTAATCTTACTCTCGCTTTTGCCGTGAACCCTCATTCCGAACGCGACGTTGTCGTACACATTCAGGTGCGGAAACAGCGCATACTTTTGAAAAATGGTATTGACCTCCCGTTTATGCGGTGGAAGATCATTGATTTTCTTGCCATTGAAAAAAACATCGCCTGTGTCCGGTTTAACAAAGCCACCGATAATCCTCAGGGTTGTGGTTTTTCCACAGCCGGAAGGTCCGAGGAGGGTGACAAATTCGCCATCCCTTATGCTGAGGTTAAAGTCCTTCAGCACAACTTCTCCGTCAAACGATACTGCGATGTTTTGTAATGATATAATTGAAGTATTTTCCAATCTGTGCATCCCCTTTGCGGTAAAATTAGTTACGTTAAGCCATACGGTTAAACGCAATCCCAGCCGCACCGTTGCCACTGCCCTCCGCAAAGGATTTTTCGCAGTCAGCAATGACTGCGGCAGTGAAGCGCCGCCGAATATATAGTTAGATGCAAACGCAACATATCAAATATAGTTGTATAAAGACGATTTGTCAAGATTTTTTTAAATTTTTCTACAATTTTCTATTGGTTTTTTAATTTATACAGCAACTTTATTAATTTTTCTCCGTTTTACTTTGAAATGCTCTATTTATCACGATCAAATATACAAAATACATTTTATATGAATGCAAAACACAAATATACCGAAAATTTTCGCAGTTAAAAAATCCCCCACGATTACCGTGAGGGATTTTGTCAAAATTCAATTTTCAGCGAATTTTCAAATGATGCAAAAGGTCTTTAATCGAAATATTTTCTTTTATAAAAACCGGCTGAGTCTTTTTAGAACGCTGTTTAAGCTTCTTTAGCAACATGAATGTACCGGTTAAAAACGCAGAAGAAAGTACGATGAAAAATGCAAATCCATTGTTTGAAACAGGTTTTTCTTCCGTCTTCCCGACTACGGCTGCGTTTGCGGTTGGAACGATATCATCATGCACAATGGTTCTCGTAGAGGTTACAGGCTCGGACTGCGAAGAGGCAGTTGCCTTTTCTGATTGCGGCGTACTTTGCGCCGGTGCTTTTACCGCTGAATCCGCGTACAGCTTGTCAAGATTCGCCTTATCCATTATTCCGGTTTGCGCAATGCCTGCTGCTTTCTGGTAAGCCAATACGCCTTGTTTTGTTGCTTCACCATAAAAAGCGGTGGTTTCACCGGTCAAATATCCCAAAGCAATCAATCTTGTCTGCATCGCAGAAACAAGGGAGGAATGCATGCCCGGAGTCAAAGTTCCGGGGTTCGCGTTTTTAGGCGCACCAGTAGCATAAATATTTGCCAATGTAGTGGGGTCGGCAGCACCGGTAACCTTTAATCCTGCGGCATTCTGATACGCACTGACGGCATCCGAAACACAGTAATCATAATATGTATTAACACTCTCATAGTAATATCCAAGATCTTTCAGCCTCTGCTGAAGCTTTTTGACATCATCGCTTTTAGAATCAACTTTTAATGTACTATAGGAAGCCGTGCTCGTCTTAACTGCTGTAGTTTTCGCAGCCTGAGCGCGAACGGCTACGGTCTTTGTGACATCCGCGGCAGAAGAAACGGCCGCTTGGGGTTCTGCACCTGTGGTACCGGTTATGGTGCCGGACGAGCCAAAAGTATACGTTGTGCCATTGATTGTTTTTGTCGTATTTACAACATATTGTCCATTTTCATAGTAATATTTATTACCGTTAAAAGTAGCAAATCCGGTTGTCGGATAAGAAATTTGGGGAAGCTTAAACCACATTGTCCATTTTGGGGAACTGCGTCCGAATACTTTTTCGTACTTTACATTCACTCCGGTGGTACGGTTGTCCACAGCCATATTGTTTCCCACATATACGCCGACATGACCCGGCTGATATAAAATCAAACCGTGGATTCTGGGGAGTGAAGAAGAATCAGAATAATTAATTTTGCCTTTTGAGCTTGCCGAACTGAGCATATCACCTGAACTGCCGGCGACCGAAACGAGACCTGGTCTGGGATCGGTTGTTTCGCCCGTCCACCAGAGATAAGACTTAATAAGGCCGGAACAGTCACTGGAACGGGTTCCGTTCACAAATTGACCATAACAGGCAGAACGATATTTCCACCCCTCATTGTAGGCTTTCAGCACGTGTTCTGACAGGCCGACCCCCGTTTTTGCACTCGCAGCACTAACGGGAGGTGCCGCCCCGATGGAAACAGCTGTAAAAGCCACAACCGCGGCTATCAAACCCGTAATAAAAACAAGCCTCTTTTTCATTCTGCCCCTCCTGTTACAAATCCGGTTTTATGTATAACATATTCATTACATATATATTACAAATGTTACAAATTGGTTACATATTAACACAAATTTGTAATCAATGCAACCCTAAAAAGGCTGAATTATTAAAAAGTTCATAATTTAGCTAATTATTTAATTTATTTTTTTGTTAATTTATTATTTTTTAAAAAAAGCACAAAAAAGCGGCAGAGTTATAAAACCTACCGCTTTTCATAAAATATTTTTAATTTGTTTTAAAGAAGCGCCTTTACGATTTGGTCGGTTTGCATCGCACGCGAGCCTTTAATCAGCACCGCATCTCCGCCCGTTAGAATAGACTTCAGCTTTGTAATCGCCTCATTGTTATCCGAGCACGGGAAGCAGACAATATCGGGATTGACCGACTGCGCCCCCTTTGCAATTTCACGGGCGCGTTCTCCCACCGTTACAACAACGTCAACTCCGGCTTGAGCCGCGTGAACACCTACCCCAAAGTGAGCCTTTTGTGAAAAGTCACCCAATTCAAGCATATCGGCAAGCACAGCGACACGTTTTCCGGTGTGGAAACTGCAAAGCACATCCACACTGCTCTTTATTGCATCAGGGCTCGCATTATACGAATCGTCAATCACAGTCACTTCATTGACATGGTGTATTTGCTGGCGCATTGCAAGGGGTTGATAACCCGAAAGCTTAGCTATTGCTTTACTAAGGGGTACGCCGAGCGTCTGAGCCACAGCTAAGGCAGCCAGCGCATTGGTAACATTGTGCATCCCTAAAACCGGCAGTCTTACTTCGCCGATTTCTTCGGCCGCAAATAGTGTAAACTGGGTGGAAGTGGCCGTAGTCCTGATATTTTCAGCACGAATATCGCACCAAAGCTGTGTGCCAAAATAAATAATTTTTGCATTAAGTTGACCGCGCAAACCCGCGAGCATGGTATCGTCACCGTTTAGGAACAGAATGGAACCTTTATGAAAATGATCAATAATATGAAGCTTTTCGTTCATAATGCTCAGCTGGGTTTTGAGATGCTCAATGTGAGAAATACCAATATTGGTCACAACCGCGTAATCCGGCGCGGCAATTTGAGCAAGGCGGGCCATCTCACCAAAATCACTCATACCCATTTCAATTACCGCAACCTGATGTTGATCGGTAAGATTGAACATCGTCAGTGGCAAACCAATCTGGCTGTTATAATTTCCTTCTGTCTTCATAACATTCAAACCGGCTGAAAGCGCAAGCGCAACCATCTCTTTTGTTGTGGTTTTTCCGACGCTTCCGGTTATGCCCACAAATGGGATGCGGAACTCTCTGCGATATACCGCTGCAATCTGCTGCAGCGCTTCCCCCGTGTCGCTCACTCTGATCCATGCATGGGTATCATCCATGTTGTCATGTTCCTGTGTTAGTGTAGCCGCGGCTCCTGCCGCGAAGGTCGCGTTGATAAATGTGTGCGCATCCGCCCTTTCACCCTTAATCGGGACAAAGAGTGTACCGGACTCAATTTTACGGCTGTCCGTGCTGACTGCCGTGATGATTGTATCCGGGTCGCCGCAGAGCAGTTTGCCCGCGCACGCTGCGGCTATTTCGCCAACCGTCATTTTCATTTATATCACCTTATTATTGATTTAATATATCCGCGATGACCTCGCGCTCATCCAGATGGTATTTTACGCCTTTAATTTCCTGATAATCTTCGTGGCCTTTTCCCGCGAGGACAACAATGTCGCCGTCCTCGGCATTTTCCATGCAGTATTTAATCGCTTCTTTGCGGTCGGGAATCACAATGTATTTTCCGTTTGTTTTGCTCATACCCACCTTAATATCCGCAATAATATCCATTACATCTTCAAAACGGGAATTATCCGCGGTGATGACCGACAGGTCGGCCAGTTTTCCGCTCACTTCCCCCATCTCATAGCGGCGGGAACGCGCGCGGTTTCCACCGGCGCCAAACAGGCAGATCAAGCGGTGCGGTTTGTACTCCCTTAGTGTCTCCAAAATATTTTCCATACTCAATGCATTATGCGCGTAATCAATTAGTAATGTATAATTTCCGGGCACACGCACAGGCTCCACTCTGCCCTTAACCTTGACAGTATTCAGGCCGTCCATGCAGTTCTGCCGGGAAACTTGAAAATGCCTGCAAACGGCAATTGCCGCGAGCGCATTATAAACGCTGAATTTCCCGGGAATATCCACATCGACGCCAAAGTCAAGCTGCCCGCTCACGTCGAAATGAACACCAAGGTAACCGGGACGCGAAATAAGCTGTTCATTTTGGGCACGCAAATCAGCATCCGCGTGAAAACCATAGGTTTCGATGGTACAGGTATGGTTCGCCGTAATTCCCTGCCAATTTTCGTCATCAATATTGATAATTCCGGTTTTGCATTGTCTAAAAAGCATATTTTTACATTGCATATACTCTTCAAGAGTTTTATGCTCACTGCCGCCGATGTGATCGGGTGAAAAATTTGTAAATAAGCCGATATCGAACGTAAAGCCCGATACACGGTGATCTTTGAGCCCGATGGAAGATGCTTCGATTACAGCGGCTTCACAGCCGTTGTCAGCCATCATACGCAGATACCGCTGTACATCGTAGGATTCAGGCGTGGTGTTGTTCGTCTGAATCACTTGTTCACCGATAATCGTGCCGATGGTTCCGATTAATCCGGTTTTTATGCCGGCGGCTTCCAAAATAGAGCGTATCATATAGGACGTTGTGGTTTTCCCCTTTGTACCCGTAATGCCGACTACTCTAATTTGCTCGGCGGGATGCTGAAAATACGCTGCGGAGAGTACCGCCATTGCGTAACGGGTGTCCTCAACCAAAACGACGGCTGCATTTTGAACACTGACTGCACGCTGTGCAATAATTGCAGCCGCACCGGCATCTGCCGCCTGCTGTGCAAACTCGTGACTGTCCACGGACGAACCACGCAGGCAGACAAAAGCGCAGCCCTTTACTACCTTGCGCGAATCATAAATAATGTCCGTAATCTCAACATCTAAATTTCCGGAACAAGTATATTTTAATCCTTCAAGCAAATTCCTTAACTGCATAATTTAGCCCCCATATACATAAATTATATATCATATATTAAATAATTAGTCCACTTCTTTTTACTTGGCTGCGTATTCCAACCGACACAATACCTGCCAGCCACATATAGAAACACTTTGATGATACAATAAAGCAAAGTCAAAGTCAATTATATTGATTGAAAGATTACACTGATTGCGGTGATAGGACACTTTCAGCGTTATGTATGAAAATTGTACTCAACTATCGTTTTGTATACATACATTTCCATAGGAAAATGTTAACATAACAGAAAATAGTAAGACTCATAGCGCTTTATAGAAAGGGAGCAATGAATAATGGGAACTGTTAATGAAAAATTGGAAGCCTTCGGCATCAAAAAAGCATTGGACTATTTAAACGATAATCCTGCGGAAAACGCGCCAAAGGTTCTCAACTGGGTGCGTAAATTGGATAAGGACGATTATTATCACAACGCTTACGATATGGTTGAAGAAGCGCTTAAGAATCCTGACAATAACTGGTATAAGTTAATCATGAGCCTTTATGACGACATTGATACGGGTGTAAGAAAAAAAACGTTTGAAAATTTTCTTATTAATTCTTCAATCATCGGCTGCCAGCGCAAAAACAAAAACGAAGAAAAATACAACTGTAATATTCCGTGGGCAATTCTAATGGACCCCACTTCTGCTTGCAACCTGCACTGCACAGGCTGCTGGGCCGCTGAATATGGCAATAAACTGAATATGAGCTTTGAAACACTGGACAGCATCATCGAGCAGGGCAAAAAGCTCGGAACCTACATGTACATATATTCCGGCGGCGAGCCGCTTGTTCGTAAGAATGATATTATAAGACTCTGTGAAAAGCACAGTGACTGTGAATTTCTTGCATTTACAAACGCAACGCTCATCGACGAACAGTTTGCCGATGAAATGCTGAGGGTTCAGAATTTTATTCCGGCAATCAGCATTGAGGGCTTTGAAGAGGAAACCGACTTCCGCCGCGGAAAAGGAACCTATCAGGCCATCATCAAAGCGATGGATATCCTTAAAAGGAAGAAGCTTCCTTTTGGTGCCTCCCTCTGTTACACAAGCAAGAATGCTGAAACGATCGGCAGTGAAGAGTACATAGATGATTTAATTGCAAAGGGTTGTAAATTTGCATGGCTGTTCACTTATATGCCCGTTGGTGTGGACGCCGTGCCGGAACTGATGGCTTCCGCAGAACAGCGCAAGTACATGTATGAGCAAATTCGCAAGTTCAGGAGCACGAAGCCGCTGTTTACCATGGATTTCTGGAACGACGGCGAGTACGTAAACGGATGCATTGCCGGTGGCCGCTGTTACCTGCATATCAACGCAAACGGCGACATCGAGCCCTGTGCGTTCATTCATTATGCTGACTCGAATATTAAAGATAAGACACTGCTGGAAGCTTTTCAGTCGCCCCTGTTCATGCAGTACCGCAAGAACCAACCCTTTAATCAAAACCTGCTTCAGCCCTGCCCGCTGCTCGACAATCCTGGTCGGCTGACGACCATGGTAAATGAATCCGGCGCAAAGTCCACCGATATGATTCACCCGGAGGATGTCGATGCGTTAAGCGAAAAATGCGCAACCGCAGCCCAAAATTGGGCACCGGTCGCCGCAGAACTCTGGAAAAACACCGATAACCTTGAACGAGTTGAAGAAAAGCTGCGCAAGGAAGCTGAAACAAAGGCGAGAATTGCAATGAAAGCCGCACGTTAATACTAAAATCCATTAAAAACGTGAAATCACAATAAAGGCTCTTACTTTGGAAAAACCATCGTAAGAGCCTTTTTATTCTTACATATAAAACACACTTACCGCCAAAAGATAAACTGCAGGGTAATAGAGATAGAGAACCACCCTGTCTTTTACCTTGCTGAAATCTCCCAATGTATTGCCCGCTAAAATCACATCTGAAATTGCGAACAGCCCCGCCCCCACCGCAAGGAGAACAGAGCCTACACTGCCAAGTGCAAACGGCAGCATCATGGCGATAGAAAACATAATCATCAGTACCGCAGGATAAATCGTAAAAGGAACCACCCGATTTCCAAGCGTGGGTACAAACTTCCAAAAGCCTTTCACGACAAGGGCGTAAAGCAGTGCAAAAAGAACGATACTGTGACCTTTCAACGGTGCAAGCGTTAAAAAATAAGCGATAAAGCATAAATGCGCACACAGAAACACAAGCATACCGGCTACAAAATGAATTCCGATCACCACATCCGCCGTAAGGCAAATACAAAGACCGGCAAATAAAATCCACGTTGTCACTGGCGCCCCCGTTTTGATGATTCCATAAAGACAGATGGAAACCGGAACCAAAGTGCAGATTGCTTTCACCGTTAAGGCTCTTGCCTCATTCTTGTAATAATCACGCTGGTTGAAACAGACCTGCATTAAAATCCCCATGAGGGCAATGGTTATCAGCCATATATAAAGGCTCACAATACCACCTCTTTGTTTATTACGCTTGGTCGATCAACGTGTACAGCTTGCTTATTTCATTTTCGTTGGTATAATCGCATTTTGCTAAAGTTTCGGTAAATTGAGTGCGGCGTTCGTCATTCAGCAGCAAATCTTCCAACCCGTCGGCAATACCGTCGCTGTTCATCGGAACGATCATGCCATTTTCTCCGGAATTGATCTGATCGGCCGCAGTCGAAAAATCGGTCAGCAGGATGGGACGGCACATTACCATGGCTTCATCAACCGCAATGGATTTTCCTTCAAAGCGTGACGGCTGAAGATAAATGTCACAGGCTTTCAGGTACGGATACGGGTTTGAACGCTCACCCATAAACCTGACATAATCCCCAATATGCAGCTCCTCAATCATTGCTTGCAGGCTCTCCAGTTCCGGCCCTATTCCGATGATATACCACCTGAACTGAAGTCCCTTTTGCTTTAGCTTGGCAATCGCCGGCAAGGCGATATCCAAGCCTTTCTGTTGCGACAGGCGCGCGATGGACAATACACGCTTGCCGGTAAAATCGTCTTCAAAGTCGGCCGGCTCGTTTGCCATGCCGCGCATAAATGTGGAGGAGACGATGTTATAAATCACATGGAATTTATCAGAAAACATTGGAAAGGTCTTATCAAGCGCAGTTTTGCAGGATTCGGAAACCGTACAGAGCGCATTTAACTGTTTGATAAAACCGGTATCAAAATCCTTATTCAGCCCCATGGCAATATAATCGCCGTGGATAAAGCCAATTTTATTTTTACACTGCACTTTGGTGACAGCGTAATAAATCGGCTGCCCCTCCATAAATGCAATCACTGCGTCATATTCTTTCTTGGAGGGCTTTATGAAGCGCTTTTCTACGTTCCACATACGGACTAAACGTTCACCCATAGTACCCTTTAATCCGGCAAAGCTGACAAGCAGCCGGCAAAGCGCAATCCTTGGATGCCCTTTTTTAATCAGCGCTAAAAATGCCTGGCGAATATTCAGTTTATACTCCGCCGGAAAAAGCGGCGGCAAAAGGTTGACCTGTGGTGAAACACGGCTCAGGAACATACCGTCATTTGCAAAAAGCTGCAGGTCAACATCATAGGTTTGGTAATCAAACAACGATAAAACCGTAACAAGGCTTTTTTCAATTCCACCGCTGTGCAGACTGTAATTGATAAAGAGTACACGTTTTTTTGGCATTACTTTCTCCTTGCGTCTTTAAAAAGGATATTGGAATATAGCCGGTAGAACAAGTAGACAAGCGGAGTATTTCTTGTACGAATGACACGCAGGATGATTCTGTCGGCCTTCGTTCCGTTTTTTAGGTAGTCGGAATGTGCCGCCTGTTTCAGCAGCGGATTTTTTAAAATACCGCGCAGTTCCTGATACCGCTCTGCAGGGCTGCTTTTGGTAAGCGGACTGAAACAGTTCACAAATGAGGAATGTGCGGCACTGCGTAAAAGCCATGCCAAGTGGCGCTCGCTGTATTGTTCGTATCGGTTTTGACTTTGTAAAAATTCACGTACAATATTGAAACAGGCAGTCAGCATCTCCATTTTACGGGGACGATACCGCGTGCTTAAAGACCGTGGATTGTAGCGGTAGTGGTAATAAGCGCCGCCCACAGCCAAAACACGGCTTGCAAGGCAATGCGCCATAATGGTAACCGGTAAGTCTTCCAGCATGATTTCCTGTTCATTATAATAGGCAAGATGATTTTGGATAAACCATTCACGGCGGTACATTCTGCGCCACGCGCAACCGAGCATTTCGGTCTGACGCCATGCACTGTCTGTGGAATCCGGACCAATCAGCGCAGCGATTATTTTTTCCTGAAAATCTTTATCGAATTCGGGAAAATTAATAGGAAGCTTGCACACTCTGTGCTCATTATCAATTAGATTTTCCCGAACAAAATTAAACACAACCATATCCGAAGAGCACTGTTCCGCGGACGCATATAAGTTTTGGAGCATCTCCGGGTCAATCCAGTCGTCAGAGTCGATAAATACGAGGTATTTACCGGTCGCGCGGGCAATGCCATAGTTGCGCGTGTGACCCAGACCGCCATGGGGTTTATCAAATACTTTGACACGCGAATCTGTTTCGTAGGCGCGGGCAAGCTCCAGCGAATTGTCCGTAGAAGCATCGTTAATTAAAAGAATTTCAATATCTTTCAGTGTCTGCGCCAAAATGCTGTCAACACACTGTACAAGATATTTCTTTACGTTATACACAGGTACAATTACACTTACTTTTGGCAAAATCAGACCTCCCGTCTTCCTGTGGCGGTGAAATCAAGAATACGCTTCATGATTACCCGCCAGTCATAATGTTTTTCAGCAAACTTCCGTTCTGTCAGCGTCAAACGCTGGTTCAAACGGCAACGCCACACAAATTCACCTATTAAAGCGATGTTGATCGGTGAATCGTTATTCGCCAATTTTAAGGCGAACGGGGTATTATTGTCAAGGCTTATATCCTCATAGGCATAGATAAACGGAATACCTGCAGCACAATACTGCTTTGTACTGTGGGAAGTAAAATAGTTTCTGTCAATCCGGTAAAGGCCCAGGCAAGAAACAGCAACTGTGTGGGAATCATAAAGTTCATTCATCTCATCAACAGATTTTTTGCCGAGAAAACGAACACAGTCGGTAAGCTGATTTTCCTGCACCATTACTTTGAATTCCTGCACATCCGCATCGTCGCCTACGATATCAAAAACGATCTTATCCCTGCGTACATTCGTTTGGTAGGCTTTCAACCCGCGAATCACACGATCGTAACCGCAAATTTTCGGGTTCTCAACAACACCCAAAATAGAAATTGAATCGCCATGTGCTTCAACCTTTGTGCGGCATTTAATCGTACTGACATCAATTCCGCTGTCAACAGTGATAGAAGGAATCCCCCATACATGTTCAGTCGGAACGCCAAACACCACAATCGTATCAGCTACCCCTGAAAATTTGGATTTTAAAAGGGAATGATGAATCATCTTTGAACGAAGTTTCTGATGCTCTTTAAAATCACCGCTGTTTTTATAGGTTTGAAGCAGTTCTTCGCAAGCGTCCTTAAGCGGAAACCTCATTTCCTCAAAAATTACTTTGGCGCCAAATTTTTTGGACTTGGCACAGGCGGCCACTCTGAGCAGCGTTTTATTAATCAAAAACCCTCGCAAATAGACAAAATCGTATTGGTTTTTTTCAATACCGTCACAAATAAGCCGGCAAGCAGTTTCTTCGCGGTTTGCGTCTGAAATTGGAAGAGGAAAACGTGTAATTCCGTCCTTTGTGCAATATAAAAGTTCATTACCATGAATACAGGCGCCTTCCGCTATATTGCCAAGCTGCCTAACACCCAAAATCTGACCGAGAATTGTATTGAAAAACAAGTCCGATTGATCGGGCTCAACACTGACATACAGGAATTTCATTGTTCTCCCCCATTTGGATTATTTACAGGCGCGACAAATCCGTCCTCATAATGATCGTACATCTGTATTACACTATGAAACTAAAATATTATTAATGATTATAGCATTTATTGTGATTTAACACAATAATGAATTTATATTTAGAAATACTATGTTGAAAAGTTAAATTTAGTATGCTATTCTTTATACATCAATTTATCAGGAGGCTCTTTAAATGAAGGACTGCCTATTACTTTTAACAAAAGTTTTCCCCTTTGATAAAGGGGAAGAATTTATAGAAGACGAAATTTCTGTCCTTGCAAAAAAATTTGAAAAAGTGATTATCATTGCTACAAGTACAACTGACCATCCTGTGCAAACCAGAACTGTTCCCGAGAATGTAAGCGTTCACTACATCCGTGCCTCAAAAGTCAAGCGTAGCCTGCCCGGCGCCATTTCCAGGCAGTTCCCTTTTAAAGACTACAAGGGATATTCAGGAAAAGATGAATGCAAGGTCGTTAAAGGTTCTTTGAAAAAGAAGCTCTATCTGAGCTATTTTATCGCTAAATCAGAAATTGTTTATGACGAAGCTGTAAAAATTCTTTTGCAGTACAAACTTGAAGAATACGACGGAGTCACCTTTTACAGCTACTGGTTCCATGACATCGCTATGGTTGCTCTGCGGCTGAAAAGATACTGCGCTGCAAAGGCGAAGCGTGCTGTCAGCCGGGCACATGGCTATGACCTGTATGCTTACAGGAATTCAGCCGATTACCTGCCGCTGCGGTACTACATACTAAAAAATATAGATAACGTATTCCCCTGCTCAGAAAACGGGAGTAATTACTTAAAAGAGCGTTATCCCGATTACAGTGATAAAATTCAAACCGCATACCTTGGCACGAGAGATTTCGGGACCGGCAAAGAAAGCAGCGGAAGCACGATCCATATTGTGAGCTGCTGCCATATTACGCCGATTAAGCGTGTAGAATTATTAGCACAATCTCTTGCTCAATTAAGCAGCAGTGGCCTCAATTTAAAATGGACACATTTCGGTGGCGGTGAAGCATTAAATGAGCTAATCAAATATTCGGAACAGAACCTAAGTTTTATGGAGTATGATTTTGTCGGAGAAGTGAAAAATAGTGAATTGATGGATTTTTATAAAAATAACCCCGTTGATTTATTTATCAACACCAGCAGTTCCGAAGGTCTTCCGGTCAGCATTATGGAAGCCTGCTCGTTTGGAATACCGACGATTGCAACTGATGTTGGTGGCACCAGCGAAATCGTTAAAGATGGCGAGACCGGTTTTCTGATTAACGCTGACTTTACGCCGGACAAGCTCGCGGAAAAAATCAAATCCGTAATTCTTCTCCCTACTGAAGAAAAAAAGAAACTGCGCGAAAACTGCCGATCACTCTATTTGAGTGAATTTTCAGCCAATGATAACTTTGCAGACTTCGCCCAGAAAATTAAGCCATTTTAATTTATTGTTAAAAAGACCGCGATTGAATTGATTTCAGTCGTGGTCATTTTTTTGCACCATCTCGCGCTATCTGCGTTTAAGGCAAGTTTGATGCATAAGCGCCTTATAGTGGGATAATACTATTTGCGGTGATAAAAAAATGACAATATCTCTTATAAGAACCTTGCTGCTCTACATAGTCATTATTGTAGCGGTAAGGCTGATGGGCAAGCGGCAAATCAGCGAACTGCAAACCAGTGAGCTTGTTGTAACGCTTTTGATTTCGGATATCGCAGCAATTCCAATGCAAAACACAGGTCAGCCTCTGGCAAGTGGCTTTATTCCAATTGCAGTACTGGTAATGTGTGAAATTGTGGTGTCGGCATTAATGCTCAAAAGCTCAAAATTTCGTAAAATAATATGCGGAAGACCGATTATCGTAATCAACGATGGAAAAGTAGACCAGAAGGAAATGCGCAGACTGCGCATGAGTACCGAAGACCTTGCCGAGCAGCTTCGGCAAAAAAACGTCTTTAGCTTTGAGGATGTCGCTTATGCGATTATCGAAACAAACGGAAAAATGAGCGTCATTAAGAAGCCTGATAAGGAGCAGCCGACCGCGGGAATGTTAGGGGTAGCCTTGCCTGATACGGGCATTGAAACCGTGGTAATCAGCGACGGTGAAATTTCCAGCTTTTCGCTGCAGCTTTGCAGCAAAAGCCGTGACTGGCTTGAAGGCGTGCTGCGTGGAAAAAATGTGAGCATTGATCAAGTCTTTATCATGACGGCTAATAAAAAAGGGGATTTTACGATTATTAAGAAGGATGAGTACAAATGAAACGCTTGTGGGCTTCGGCAATTATATTGGTCGTTCTGTTAGCTGTATGCATTTTTGGAGCAATAAAGACGCAGCAAATCAGTGCAGACATGACTCAGACCGTCAACAGCGCAAAAGAGGCCGCTAACAGCGGTGACATGGAAACCGCCTTAAAGCTGAGCGAAAAGGCCGTGAAGGACTGGCATGAATGTCACAAAGTATTGTGCACTTATATGCCTCACGATAAACTGGAGGCCATTGATCAAACTCTTGCCGGACTGCCGATGCTGAGCTACTACGGATCAAACGACCAATTTGCCGCGGATTGTGACCGCAGCATAACCCAAATCAAGTATCTTAACGAATCAGAATTTGCCAGTATTGAAAATATTTTTTAATCATAAAAAACGGCGGCAGAAATTTTTCTGCCGCCAAAATTATTTTAAGTTAAGCTTTGTTCTTGATCATGCGGTTCAATTCGTCCATAAAAGTATTAATATCCTTAAACTGACGGTAAACCGATGCGAAGCGCACGTAGGCAACTTCATCAACATCCTTGAGTTTTTCCATCGCATATTTTCCGATTAAGCTTGATGGAACCTCACGGTCAAGTGAATTTTGAAGCATATTCTCAATTTCATCGACAATACGTTCAAGCGTATCAAGAGACACCGGCCGCTTCTCGCAAGCGCGCAGCAATCCATTCAGAAGCTTGTTGCGGTCAAATGTTTCGCGTGATTTATCTTTTTTAATAACCACAACGGGTACCGTTTCAATAACCTCATACGTTGTAAAGCGTTTTGTGCATTTTAGGCATTCCCTGCGCCGACGAATGCGCTCTCCTTCATCAGTAGGGCGTGAATCGATCACTTTTGATTCTTCATAACCGCAATATGGGCACCGCATCGTATCATCACCTTTGTTATTTTGTGTAATTATACCATATTTTATAAAGGATTATCAAGTATTACATTAAATAAGTGTTTCAATAAATCGTTTTGAACACACTAATTCATCCAAATTAACAAAATTGCGCCGGTAAACTTCAATAATGAAGTCACCGTCGTAACCAAATTGTGCCATTTGGCTTTTCAGCGCACGAAAATCCATAACACCCCGTCCTGGCAAAAGACAATCCGCTCCTGGTTTATTGTCATTTATATGCACATGCACAAGCCTTTCCCCCATTGCGGCACACATCCCGTAAGGGTTCTTACCCGCGCGAACAGCCTGTTTAATATCCAGTACAAATGCGCAGTCGTCGCCCAAATATTGCCTCATTCGTGTGATAAAATTCGGGTCATCGCTGCGAAATAAATTGACGTTTTCCTGTGCAACGGTAATCCCGAAGCTCTTGCCAAGCGCGTAAAGACTCGCATAATGCTCAAAATATTTCTTTTCCGAAACCGGGCTGCGTTTATCGTCGCGCTGACCGTGAAGCACCAAAATTTGAGCACCTAACAAATTGGCAGATTGAAAATATTGCTTGTAGAACTCCAACCCATCGTTGAAACGCCTGTCATAATCAGAAAAAAGCAAAAAACTTTCAAAACCGGAAGTAAATGGGTGAATTGACTTAATCGTACTGCCGCTGTCGTCCGTCATTCGCTTTAATTCTTTTATATATTCCGGCTTCATTTCACTGACTGTATTTATAAATATCTCGAAAAGATGAAAGTCCATTGATATTAGGGTTGGTAGAGCCCGCTCCAACTCCATTGGATAAAGGCAGGCTGTTGAAATGCCACAATGCATAAATAATCACCTCTCATTGAATTATATCTTTACAACATAAAAATGTCCAGTTTAAATCCTCATTCAATTGGATATCATAGTGTTGCGTGTACTACAAAATAAGACAGGAGGAACAAGCAAAAAATGGAAAATGAAAATGCAAAGCTCCTTGATGAGATTTACAAAGCTACTAAAATGGGATTGAAAGCAACACAGATGATTATTCCAAAGGTTCACAACGAGCCGCTGCGTGAACAAATTGAGCGTCAGGGTGAAAATTATAAGGGAATGGCTGTAAAAGCGAAAGAAATGCTCAGAAACACCGGAAGAATGCCCCAAGGCGTGGATGAAATGAAAGAAGCTATGCTTTGGGGTTCAATTCAGGTGAACACGATGATTAACAAAAAGCCCGTACACATTGCCGAACTAATGATTAGCGGCACAACAATGGGAATTATCGATATGACAAAAAAGCTGAATCAGCTTGATGCGGCGGATGCGGGTTCAAAAAAATTAGCAGAGGAATATATTATAAACGAGCAGAAAAACATTGAAGAATTAAAGAAGCATCTTTGAACTGCTTGATTTAACTTGGTTATTTCATTATAATATGTGAGCGGGGCTTTATGCTCCGCACTTTACATACAAGGAGTACATCTTCATGAGTTTGCTAAACGCAAGCAATCTAAATAAATCTTTTGGTACCGATGTGATTTTCAGCGGAATTTCTTTTGAGATACAGGAAAATGATCGCGTAGGTCTGGTAGGAATTAACGGGTCCGGCAAAACGACGCTGTTTAAGCTGCTGACCGGCGAAATGCAGCCGGATGCCGGCGACATCTCCAAGTCCAATTCCGCCGTGCTCGGTTACATGGAGCAGCATGTATGCCGCGACCTTGAACGCAGTGCGTACAGTGAAGTGCTCACGGTATTTGCCTCCCTTCTGCAGCTTGAAGAAGAGTTGAATGGAATCAATCTGCAGCTGCAGACGAAGCCAAAGAATATCGATGAATTAATTGAAAAGCAAGCGCTGCTGAACGACCGTTTTGTGGCGTTCGGCGGTCTGACCTGCCGCAGCAGGGCACGAGCTGCGCTTTTGGGACTCGGCTTTGATGATGAGCAGATGGGTATGCCGATCGGAGTTTTAAGCGGTGGGCAAAAGGGCAAGCTGCAGCTTGCAAAAATGCTGCTCAGCGGCGCAAATCTGCTGCTGCTTGATGAGCCCACCAACCATCTTGATATTGCCTCTGTAGAGTGGCTGGAAGATTTCCTGCGCACTTACAACGGTTCGTTCATCGTTATTTCGCATGACCGGTATTTTTTGGATAAGATTACAAACCGCACGTTTGAAATGGAAAATCACAGGCTCACATTATATAAGGGAAACTACTCAGCTTATCTTTCACAAAAGGACGAAAACAATTTAGCAATTCAGCGCAAATTTGATAATACGCAGAAAGAGATCAAGCGTATTGAAGGAATTGTGGCACAGCAGCGCCAATGGAACCGCGAACGAAACATTAAAACCGCTGAAAGTAAGCTTAAGATGATCGACCGGCTCGAAAACACGCTTCAAAAACCGGACGAGAAGCTCGATAGCATTCATTTTGATTTCGGCATTAATCAGCGCGGCGGCAATGACGTCATGATAACGGACAAGCTTGCTCTAAGCTTTGGTAATAAAAAGTTGTTCCAAAATGTGGATATGGAAATACACAGGGGTGAAAGAATATTTCTGATTGGTCCGAACGGCTGCGGCAAGACCTCCCTGTTAAAGACGCTTTTAGGGATCAACTCCCCTACCGCCGGAGAATTCCGCTTTGGCGCGGGAATTGATGTCGGCTATTACGACCAGATTCAAGCCGGACTGCACCCCGAAAAAACAGTAATGGACGAGATTTGGGATTCCTATCCAAAAATGACGCAGACGGAAATTCGCAATGCGCTTGCCGTATTTTTATTTAAGGGCGATGACGTCTTTAAATCTGTAGCGGCTTTAAGCGGCGGTGAGCGCGCCAGAGTTTTACTGCTGCGGCTGATGCTCTCCCGCGATAATTTTTTATTGCTTGATGAGCCGACAAACCATTTGGACATTGACTCCTGCGAGGCTCTTGAAGCGGCGCTGCAAGGCTATGAAGGTACATTGCTGATTGTTTCGCATGACCGGTATTTGATGAATAAAATAGCAGATCGCATTTACTGTCTGGACCAGAACGGTGCACAGGAATACATTGGGAACTACGATGACTACATAGAAAAAAGTCATAACGAGGCCATTGAAATCAGCGAAAGCACGCCTGTAAAACCCAACGAATACAAGCTTCAAAAAGAGCGTGATGCAGCAGCTCGCAAGGAAAAATCCGAGCTGAAGCGCTGTGAGGCACAGATTGACGAGACCGAAAAGGAAATTTCCGAACTACAGGATGCGCTTTTGAATCCAGATGTTTCAAGCGATTATGAAGCGGCAATGGAAATCACTCAAAAAATTGAAACTTTGAAGCTCAAAAATGACGAACTGTTCCAGCGTTGGAGCACGCTCGCACAAAAAATTGAGGAATAAAAAAAACAGCCCGATAAAGCATCGGGCTGTTCAAAACAAAGTTTGTTTTATTGTTCTACTTCAAATTGATGAAGCTGTGAGATAAACTCCTTGGCATCATCACCTTCGACCTCGATATTAACCGGCTTGGACAAATCAAGGCTAAAAACGCCCATAATGGATTTTGCATCAATTTTGTACTTATCGGTAGTAAGGTTAATTGGAAAGCTGTAGCTGTTTGTAAGGGTAACAAATTTTTTTACAGCCTCAATGCTGGACAATAGAATAGAAGTCGAATACATATCATTACCTCCGTATGCTCATAATCACTAAACCATAATATAGCAAGCTGAAAGATTGGTCAATATCAATTATTACCATACATTATGTCAATTACTAATTTTAAATATGTAAATTTATAAAAGGTGGAAAAATGAAAGTTTCTGTAATTACACTTGGATGCAAGGTAAATCAATATGAATCACAGGCAATGCTCAGCCAACTTGTTACTGCCGGGTTTACAGCATGTGATTCCGAAGAGGAAAGCGATGTTGTGCTGATTAATTCCTGTACAGTAACGGCAATGAGCGACCACAAGGTGCGCCAAACACTGCACCGTGCAAGGCGAAAGAATCCAACTGCCGTGGTGGTACTGACCGGCTGTATGCCACAGGCTTTTCCCGAAGCGGCAGAAGGCCTTCACGACGCTGACATTGTTTTAGGCAACTCGAACCGCTCTTCGCTTTTACCGGATATCCTAAAATATCAATCCTCACGTCAGCGCATTGTGGACATTGTACCGCATGAAAAAAAGACCGGTTTTGAGAGTTTGAGTGTGAATAATTTTTTTGAGCGCACGCGTGCTTTTATTAAAATTGAAGATGGCTGCAACCGCTTTTGTTCTTACTGTATAATTCCCTATGCGCGCGGAAGGGTTCGCTCAAAGCCAATTGAAGAATTAAAAAATGAAATCAGAGAAATTGCTGCCAACGGCTACAGGGAAATTGTTTTGACCGGAATCAACCTTTCCGCTTATGGGCAGGATATCGGTCTGCATCTGTGCGACGCTGTGGAGGCTGCCTGTGCCCCTGACTCCGTTGAACGTGTCCGTTTAGGGTCATTAGAGCCAGAACAGCTCAGCGAGCCTGTAATCGCCCGTCTGAGCCGACAAAAGAAGCTTTGCCCACAATTTCACCTGTCGCTTCAAAGCGGCTGTGACGAAACACTCCGGCGCATGAACCGGCACTACGATACACAGGAATACCGCACTATTGTAAAAAACCTGCGTGCCGCTTTTACAAACGCTGCGATCACCACAGATATGATGGTTGGTTTTCCCGGCGAAACTGAAGAGGAATTTCAAAAATCACTTGCTTTTGCAAAGGAAATCGGCTTTGCGAAAGTACATGTTTTCGCCTACTCGCGCCGTCCCGGAACAGCAGCCAACGATTCGCCTGATCAAGTGGTGCAGGCGGTAAAGGAACAGCGCAGCCACCTTTTGATTGAAGCAACTCAAGAAACCAAGCAAGCGTTCTTCCAAAAACAAGTCGGCTTAACCGAATCGATTCTGTTTGAACGCGAATGTGCAAAGGGTGTTTACGAAGGATACACCAATAATTACACGCCGGTTAAAGCAAGCAGCGGCAAAAATCTTTGCGGCCAAATCATCTCCGCGCGCATCACGGAAGCCCTGAGCGACTTCTGTATTGCGGAAATCTGTGGGTAAATTCAATTTGGTTCCTCAATGCAAATAGCTCCTAAAGTTCATCTCTTTTCACTTCTTTTTTATAAAATTGACAAGCCTGCGCCATTTGTCATATTATATAGTGACCCACTTGAAAGGGGTGAAGGAATGAGTTTGTACTCCTGTTCGAATAATAATCAGAACAATGACGTTTTTGATATGCGAGACAACGACAGTGATCTCGATAACAGTAATTCATCGAGTTCCAGATGTCTGAACCAAATCATCCGTAGTTTGGATAATTTGAATAACTGTGACCTGCGCAAATTGGATAGATGCATTGATAAAATTTTGAACTGTCGTTAGTATTTAGGGATTGAATAAATAATTAGGGCGCTCACCGTTGAGGGTGAACGCCCTTGTTTGTTAATTGTAGACCTCAGTCAGCACTTCTGTTATAAATAGTACTTTTTCTTTTACAATTTGTCAATTCGCGTAAAAAAACGTAGTGTCATCTACTGCTTTACACCATGACGCACTTTCCAATATTCTTATAATATCACTGCGTTTGACTTTTTTCCCGATTGCTTTTGAAATATCTGAAATATGAATGAGTTTATCAGAATTGCTTTGAAAATATACTTCCAGCTCTCCTTCAATTTCCGCATCCGGCACTGCGCTTTTTGACGGCTTTGGCGCAGCCCTTTTGATTGGCATGAATTCAGCAGCATGCTGTTTGCAATACAAAATATAGATTGTTTTGATTCTGCTTAATAGTGACTGGGAAATTTCCGGTTCACCCTGTAATTTGTGAAATTCACATTTCGGCAAATCCGTCATATCGCTATACCCATGATTCTCACAGTATAAGATGAACGGATAATAGGCGTCTTTACCATAAATTTCTTTAATTTTCGCCATATCTAAACCCCTTTTCAAAAAAATAGCGCGAAATAATATTATACAAGATTTAGACAAATAGCACAACCCACAATTAAAAAATTATTGCAATTGTCAAATAGATATCCTTGTTTGTAATTGAATTCTTTGTATAAATATTACGTTCTCATTGCTGATTATTTTCTTTTTTAAAATAAATTTGACAACCGGTTTTGTTTCGTATATACTTTATATCAGTGCCAAACCAAATTAGTGCGGCATATATTTTTAAAAATGAGGTACGCCAATTTGTTAAACCAAGACAAGACCCTGACATGCAGAGACTGTGGCCAAGAATTCGTATTTACAGTGAGCGAGCAAGAATTTTTTGCTGAAAAAGGATTCACCAACGAACCTACACGCTGCAAAGATTGCCGCAACGCCCGTAAAAACAACGGCAGCCAATCTGCTCGCAGAGAAATGTTCCCTGCAACTTGCGCTTCATGCGGCAAGGAAACTCAGGTTCCGTTTAAGCCAAGAGAAGACAGACCTGTTTATTGCAGCGAGTGCTTTTCCAAGCAGAGATAATTTTATTAAAAAATAGTGTTTTTCAAGTACGCCTTTTGAGGCGTACTTTTTTGTTTTTGCTGTGAAAATGGTCGACTCGAAATTGATTCAAAAGATGAGAACAAATAATGACACCGTCCGGATTTTGTGATATAATTACATCAATTTGTATTATTGTAAATTCAGGAGGCAGCCATGAATTGTTCCCCTTTTGTAATTGGTATAGCAGGCGGCACCGGATCGGGTAAAACAACACTTGCCACCAAACTAAAGTCAGCCATTCCCGAAGATTCGATTATTTTATCCCATGATTTTTATTATCATGCCAACGCAGACATCCCTTTTGAACAGCGCGTTATGATGAATTATGACCATCCCAATTCCTTTGACACCGACCTGATGATTAAGGACATTAAAAAACTAAAAAGCGGCCAAGCGATCGATTATGGGCAGTATTCCTTTGAAACGTATACTAAGACAAGCAAAACGGTACATTTGGAGCCGACACGCGTGATTATTGTTGAGGGTATTCTGATATTTGACAATAAAGAACTTTTGGATTTGATGGATATCAAAGTCTTTGTCGATACCGATGCGGACATCCGGCTGATTCGCCGCCTTACCCGCGATGTGAAAGAGCGCAACCGTAGCCTTGATTCTGTTATTTCACAATATATGAGCACTGTAAAGCCCATGCATGAGCAGTTCGTAGAGCCAAGTAAAAAATATGCGGATATCATCATTCCGCAAGGCGGCGAAAATTTAGTTGCCTTGCATATGCTGGTTGACCGTATCAACGCTTTGATTAATCACACAACCGAAAATGAAATAAACTAAAAAATGCCCCGTGGATCTATCCACGGGGCATTTAATGTATTCACATAAATTAAATATCGGTTGTTACAAATCCAATCACATTACCGCCGGATGTCCCAAGGCGATGATAGGAATCCTTAAATTCGTGGTATGGCGTTGAACCGTACTTTGCAATCATGATAACTGCGTCAAAAAGCTTTGCAATATTGTCGGCATCAGCGTAGCGCACTTCGGAAGGAACATAGCTTACAATATAATCATATTTTGGGGAAAGTTCTTTGACGAGCTCTTCAAACTGGGCAGAGGACAAAATATCAGAAGAATTGAGAGTATTATTCTTGGTCCCGGAAAGAAGGCTAAGCCCGGTTATTCCTGTTGGACAAATCGCCTGTTCCGAAGAACACACGCCGTCAAGGATATCCGAAAGACTTTGTTTGGGCTGCACGTTAAGAGCAACAGCCAAACTATGCATATGCAGGTCGGTATCCATCAAAAGTATGTTTTTGCCGGAAGAAGCAAGTACATTTGCAAGACCGACCGCGACAGAAGGCGCGCCGTTGTGTTCACAAACATCGGTTATTAAAAAGCTCTTTCCCCCATTGGCCTGATTAAGAGCCGCAGCACGTAATTTGCGGAAACTGTCCTGTTTTTTCTCTTCCCCACCCTTTTGCGGGATCATGCCAAGCAAGTTCGTTTTTAGTGCTTCACTGACATAATGGCTGTTTCGGATTGTTTTATCCATCAGTACAACAACAATTCCGAAACAAACGCAAACAATAAAACCAAAAATCAAGCCTAATATACCGGCTTTGAGCATCGCTGACCGGTTAGATTGCGGCACAGGTGGAATGGCCTTGTCACTGACTACCGCAGACAACTTCGGCGACGGAAAAGCGTTGGTAAGCTTGTCTGCAAGAATTTGTGCCGCTGTGTTGGTCATACTTTCTACTTTTCCTGCGTTCGGGCTGTTGGCTGTAAGCTTTACGACCGGCGCAGTGCCTACCTGCACAGCAGTAATAGAAGTAATTTCCTTTTCGTCAATTTGCAGCATATCCGCGGTCTGCTTAATCATATCATGACCGGAAGCGATAGCGACTGCTGTTTGTACCCGGCTATTTAAAATGCTTGTGTACTGCAGCCTGTAATCTGTTTGCGCATCCTCTGGTACCACACACGACAGTACAATAGTCGTGTCGCCGGAGTACTCGTGCTGAACAAATTTCAATGGCATTAGCCCGAAGACAATCCCGAACACTGCCACAACCACAATGAATTTTACTATGTTTCTTTTAAAATATTCCATAATTTCCGAAAAGCTCACGAAAAGTTCCATAGATAAACCTCCAATAATTTATGATTCTAATGATTATTACCCGCGGCAAAATTCAGAATTTGTTTCATCATGATTTCCCAATCATAATTTCTCACTGCAAACTCACGTTCCTGCTGCGCAATAGTCGGGTCTTTGCGGCAGCGCTGAACAAAATCCACCACTGCATTCATATCAACCGGCGTTTCGTCATTTGGCAGCCTTAGTGCAAAAGGAGTTTCACTGTTGATTTTTGCATCATCATAGGCGTAGAGAAACGGGAGTGCCGCGGCACAGTACTCGCGTGCCTTCAACGAAGAACAGCTTGTTAATCCCCTGCGGTAACAGCCAAGCGACGAGGCGCCGACATCGACGGTTTTATAGATATCGCTAAGTTCTTTGCCCTTTTTAAAGCCACAAAATGTAACTTCATTCGTTAAACCAAGCTTTTCCACTAATGCGCGGAATTCAGGCATTTCGGTTTCGTCCCCTCCGACAAGCACGAATTTCAGCGCGGGCTGATTATCAGCTTTGTTTTGTTTATAGGTGTTCATTCCTTGTAAAATTCTGTCGTAGCCCTGCCACCAAAGAGTGCCGGCCACCCCGAGAATGGCAATGTCCTTTGAGACATCGCCGCAGTGAGGCACAGGTTCTATGCTGTTGATATTAATGCCGTTATCGCCATTCATAGCTTTCACACCAAAAAAGGTATCCGCTTTATTACCGTACAAAACAACCGCATCTATATATTTTTTAAGTGATAAACCGGAAACCCGGTCTATTGCAGCTGTAACGGCAACCTTTGCGGAAGTAACAACACGAGCCTGAATGGTTTTAGCGTATTTCGCATTGCGCATATAATCAAATAAATACGGATAATTCGGTATTTCTACGACGATTGTTTTAACGCCATTCTCGCGGGCGGTTTTACAGATCTGTATCATATCGAAACTGATGCGGTCAAGGCGGATATAAAGTACCTGAAAGGAATGAGTCTTTAAATATTCATTCGCAATCTGCGTCAGCTGTTTCATTTTGCCTTTTTGTGAATCTATCTTTCTGTCAAAATTGTCCGCTCCCCAAAAATGGAAATTGTCCCCCTGCCACATGGAGCAGGTCACTTGGTAGCCAAGCTTTTCAAATGCGTTGATTTGTCCTTCGATTTTATTCTTGACGCCCATGTACAAAGGAGCATCTTCCTGAAAAGTGAGATACATCAGATTCATCGACTTATTTCCTCATAAAAATTCTTATAATTTTGCGGTGCGTTAAACTTTTCCGCCCAGATTTTACGGGAGTTTTCACAAAGCCGGGTATATTCCGCTTCGGGAAGTTCTTTCAAGAAAAGAAGCTTTGCAAAAAGAAGATCGGGATTCAAGTCCGCCGGAAGAAGAAATCCATTTGTACCATCAATTACCGCTTCCGCGGTTCCGCCAACATCAGTGGCGATTATAGGAATACCGAAAGATGCAGCCTCCATGACGGAAACAGGGATTCCCTCACTTGAGCTGACGTTGACAAAAGCGGAAATGTCATGCGAATTGTAATATTCCATAATAGCCGCATTGTTCATTTGGCCGGTAAATTCAGTTTTTACGCAGTCCGGCAATTTTTCAGCCATGTTTTTAATTTCATTCTCGAGCGGACCGGAACCGATGTGTGTCCAGCAAACAGGGAAATCTATTTTGGAAAGCGCCTTTACAATCAAATCCAGCCTTTTAACCGGAACCATAAAGGAACACGAAACAATATGCATGCCATTTTGCCTGCTTCCAAACTTTTCACCGTGGTCTACAGTACCAAGATAAGAGGGGGTAATTTTATCTGCATATTGAGGATATAGTTTTTGTATATAATCCGTACCTGACTGTGAACAAGGAAACACCTGGTTAATATGAGCGAGCAAATAGTTTCTCATTGGAATATAGTTGTATTTTGCAAATTCACAGTAAATATCAAAACGATGAGCCCTTGAAATCTGAAACGCCTTTTTTCCGCGCTGCTTTAAATCATTCGCAAGCAATACACCTGCCGCCGCCGCATCATAAAACCAATAGCTGTAAATCGTAACTTCGTCAGCGGAATATAATTCAGAAATTTTCGTTAGCGAAACATAAATTTCAAGCGAACGTTTCACAAAAAAAAGCATTTGGTGCGCTTTCGCAGTGGTAAATGAACCGGATTTTAGTAAACGGCTCAATTCATTCAGCACATGGGGCTTGAATAGAATCCTCGCATAGGAGAATTTCCCACTCAGCGCGGCCTTTAAGGGAACACAGGTTACAAAAGACGGAACCTTTTTTGTAACAATGGAGCTTTCCTTCAAATTACAAGGACAGACGAGAATTTTGTCATACCCGCTAATATAATCCATTTCATTCAGTAAAAATTCCTCTCCGTTATCGTAAGGAAAAGATGAGGTAAGAATAAGCAGCAATTTCATAGACGTTCCTCCATTCCCGCCAACGAACCCCGGCCGTTCTTGTTCGGCAAACGCAGATGGTTACCCACCTTTGCAATCAAAAGAGCCACAACAAAGATCGCCACGAAGAAGCAAATATAGGTAATGTTAAATACTTCTGTAACCCATAAAAAAGCAAAGTTACGCGGAATATAAACAAAATTCTTAATTCCTATCAACGTACAGGCGATAACCACCCACGAACGCGTCAGCATGGAGGAAAAGAAACGGAATATAAAACCAATCATAACACTAATCATAATGACACCAATAATTCCGTAAGCCACGTAAGCCTCCGCCACGTAGGAGGTGCCAAAACCGCCGCCACTCAGGTAGCGGTCAGGATCAACCATATAGGTTAGGACATGTCCAAAATTATGAGTTGTCTGAACAAACTCCGAAGTCTGCACTTCAATAATCGGTGTTAATCCAAAAATAGTACGCGTAATCACATTGTTATGGACAAACAACTCGAACGGATAAAATAAATACTGATATGATGTGGATGGATTAAATAAATCAATATTATTTATAGTCTGAATCACCACACGGAAACTGGCACCCTGAGAATCAAAAAAGCTGACCAGCATTTCGCCAAGGCCTCTGTTTGTGTTAAGGCCAGCACGCACAAGCGCCAAAAATTGCAGCAAATACATGGCAATAATTCCAAAAATGCCAGTGTAAACAACCGTCTTCTTCTTTAATATCCTTTTATCCTTACTTAAAAGGTTGTCGCGCATAACAAAGTAAATAATCAGCATCAGTGCTTCTGTAACAAGCGTATTTCTTCTTCCTGTAAAAAGGGAGGTAACCATATAGATACCATAAATCAGCAGGGGCAGTTTCATCTGCTTTTTATCGGGCAAAGTAGCGAGAAAAACAGCAAACGTAGGAACAAAAAACATGGACAAACGGCTGATAAGTGCCGGAACACTCACAGTGTCGGTAAACGAGTGAAGATAACCGTGCTTCAGCACGTTAATTACCGTTTGTAATAAGATATAGAAAAATGGAACCGAACTAATTAGCAAGATAATAACGCTAAGCTGACGAATAATCGGAATAAGCTGATCTTGACGGATAGCTTTAGCACCTTTTTCATCAATCGCCGTTTCTCTTTTGTTGAAAATCGGGCCAACTAAGTGGTAAGTCATATAAACGCAAAAAAGTGAAACAGCAACAATTTGCAGCGCCTGAAAAAGCTGGGGAAAATCCTTTGCTTCCAGCACCAGCGAAAACTTATGATGATAGCCAATCCAGTTAACGTAAACGCGCCCTAAAAGGAGAATGTTAAACGTAATTACAAAAATCAACAAAGCGAAATCACGCCTGATATGTGCAATCAAACTACTGACAATCGAAATATTCAGCAGAGTAATTCCAACAAGCAATACATCAACTGCCGTTTTCCAGTAGTTTCCTCCGAAAGCAGTCAGCAGGTTTGCGGCTAAAATCACTAATATGGTAAGGCCAAAAAGGATCGCATCTCTTATGAAATCCAAGGATTTTATTTTTATCATTCACACACTTCCCTAATATACATGCTCACTATTATAGCATGGTTTCCTCTTGTTTTCCAATTTAATTTGCTTTCAGCTTTTCAGCCAAAGAGAAGTCCGGCGTGACATAAACCGTCTTGTTGTTTACATAAATCACCATTCCGGGCTTTGCGCCCTGCGGTTTACTGACACTGCGCACCTCGGTATAATCAACAGGAACCTGGGAGGAATCTTTGCCTCGGCTATGAAAAGCAGCCAGCATAGCTGCTTCATAGATTGCTGTTTCGCTTGCTTTTTTCCCTTCCGTCAGGATGATTGTATGAGAACCGGGGATGTTTTTTGTGTGAAGCCAGATATCATTGTTGTTGGCCTGCTTCATGGTGAGGCGGTCATTCTGACGGTTGTTTCGCCCAACCAGTATTTTAAAGCCATCCGAAGAGGTAAACTCCATTGGCCCCATCAGCGCCGATTGTTTCTGCTTTCCCTTTGGAGCGCGGATATAACCCTGTTCCATCAGTTCAGCACGTATTTCAGATAAATCGCGTTCAGTCGCGGCACGGCTCAATTCCTCAAAAACCGTATCAATGTAGCTAAGTTCCTGTTGCGCCTGTTGAATTTGGACAGTCAGCATTTCCTCAGCGGTGCGGGCTTTGCGGTATTCCTTGTAGTATTTCTGCGCATTCTGCGACGGCGTCAGCGCAGGATTCAACTTGATTTTGACCAAGGGCATGGCTTCATCGTAAAAATTTTCGAGTTCAGCGGACGCAGCACCCTTTTCGAGCTTGTACATATTCGCACTGATCAAATCACCGCAAATCCGTTTTTCGTCGCGCTCGGCACAATGTACAAGCTCCGCACGCTGTAAATTGACCTTGCGGCTCAAGCGGTCGGAGGTTGTCGTTAAAACGCGGAGCAAATCCTGAGAGCGCACTCTCATCCGGTCAATACGGTCACGTTCATCGTAAAACGCATCCAAAAGCTCAGAAAAGCTTTCCTGTTGCTTGACTACTGCGGTTAATCCGTATTGCTCAATATTTAAAAATGAAAAATCCATTGGTTTTTGCTTCGGGTCAGTAATCATAAACGGCTTTCCGTCTATATTTTTAATGGTGTCAGAAATGCGTGTTAAGAAAAAGCGAAGACGTTGAAACTGCTCTTCTGTCATCGTCTTCACCGTGATATCGCTACCGTGACCGGTTAAATGCTCAAGTTCGCGGCAAACTACCGGGGAAACACCCTGCAATGTATTTAAAAGTGCTTTGGACAGTTCCATATCTGCCGGAATCTGCCTGATCTTGTCAGTTATTTCCTGTGCAGATACCGTCAAAAAGCAAAGCTTATTCTGCGGCGGAGGAAGCTGATAGGTCAAGCCCGGCAAAACGAGACGCTCGGAGGACATCTCCGCATCCACACGTTTCAACGCATCAATCATTTTGCCGTTTTCATCCACGAAAATAATATTGCTGTAACGGCCCATAATCTCCATGACGAGCGTTAAACGGATTTGGTCGCCTAATTCATTGGTCGCGTCAAAATCGAGGCAAAGTACTCGCTCAAGCTCCGGCTGACGAACCGCCGCAAGGCGAGCTCCCCCAAGGCGCTTGCGCAGAAGCATACAAAGCATCGGCGGCGCCTTGGGGTTTTCCGGCACGGTGTGAGTGAAATGGATTCTCGCGCTGTTTGCCCTTGCGGACATCAGCAATTTATAATGATCACTGCGGGTACGCAGGGACAAAACCATCTCTTCCCTGTTCGGTTGATATATTTTATCAATTTTTGCGCCGATTGCGTTATCTTCTATTTCTTTTTTGATATGTCTTAAAAATGCTCCATCAAGAGCCATTGGTATTCCTCCTGTAAATGCACATTAAATATATTTTGCCGGACTGTGCATTTGCTTCGATTTCATAAAGCGGATATTTGGAAACTGCCTTTCAAGTTTCCGCAAAAGCGGCAGAATTACAACGTCCTCTGTATAAAAATGACCGGCGTCAACCAGCGTCATCCCCTTGTTTTCCGCATCAAGCAGGATGTTGTGCTTGCTTTCACCGGTTACAAAGGCCTGGCAGCCGTGTTCTGCGGCAAAATACATCAAATCTGCACCTCCGCCGCTGCAAAGACCCACGTGTGAAATTGCGTGGCCGCCGTCAGTATAACGCAGCCCGTCACAGCGCAGAACAGATTTTACAAATTCTGCAAATTCTTGCGGAGCGTACTCACGGCTCGTTTCGCCCATTAAAGCTTCCGGCAAACCGGATGTTTCATATTCCTTCAGCATGTGCACATTTTGCAGTCCCAAACATTGGGCTAAACAGGAATTCACTCCACCCACAGCCATATCAAGATTGGTATGAGCGCAGATGGCCGCGATGCCATGCTGTGCAAGCAAATAAGGAGCGGAATCAGTGCTGATACTTTTTAACGGATCAAAGATAACCGGATGATGACTCACGATCAGTTGAGCACCCCATTTTACTGCCTCACGCACCACAGCCGGCGTGATATCCAGCGATAAAACCGCCGTATTCACCTCTACATTTGAATCACCCACCAACAGGCCGGCATTATCAAAGCTCATGGCTGACTGAAATGGCGCGAAGCTGTCGATATAATCATAAATATTAGCGATTGAGTTCATTCGACCGCCCCATTTCTATTATTTCACTTATTTTTTTAATAATTCCACCCAGTTCAGCAGCTTCGCCTTCTTTTCCGGAAAGAGAGAGTCCGCGCGCTTTTTTCTCAAGATTGATTACGCGAAGGCGCATATACTCGCGATTTGCCTCGGTTTGATTGTTTAGATTTCCAATATATGGGTAGAGTTCTCCCGTACTTATGCCTGCAGAATCATACTGCGCCAAAATGGCTGTGTACACGCGGCCGTCCTCAAACACAGCTTGTTCGTCACGAATTGCGAAACACTGCACCGCCAAAAATTCCCGAAGCGACTGCACAGAGGTCATTGGCTGCAAAATCAGTCGCTTCTGCGGATCTTTCAGCCACGGTGCGGCAGTAATGATTTGTGATATCATTTCCCCGCCCATTCCGGCAATGACAATATCGTCCGCTTCAAACGGAAAAATTGCGTTAAGGCCGTCAGAAAGCCGAGCGGAAACGATATTCTGTACACGATACCGATTAATATTGTGCTGTGCCTTTTGCATTGGCCCAAGATTGATATCAGCTGCAATAGCACGTGCAATTAAATCCTGCTTTGCAAGCCAAATCGGCAGATAGGCATGGTCTGTACCAATATCCGCTAAATTTGCCTTTGGACGCACCATAGAAGCGCAAAGCTGCAGCCGCGCTCCTAAAGTAAATAAAGGATGTAAACTCACTGTTCGCCTCTCTGTATCAAAGTATCATTTGTCAACTTTATTGCATGACTGCTCGTCGCAATAGTTCCTATCTGAGTTAAAGTAAGGACGACAAGCGAAATAGCCTGCCACAACAGTTCACTGTTGAACTGGTCAATCAGTAAAATGATAAAAATTCCCAAACATCTTCCTGTGGCGAGAAAAAGTTCTTTCTGGGCAAAAAGCTCCGGTCTCATATTTTCCGCGCCCGGCACAGTCTGGATGATGTCCAGAAAAATACCAAAAGCAGAATTTGAAATAAACCCCGAAAAGAAAGAATTTACAATCGTAAATAGTATGAGAATAAACGGATTTATTTTAAAGACCACAAAAAGGCTAAAAATAAGCAAACTAAATACCGCGATTTTCATATACTGTACACGGTTTTTTCCTCTTATTTTCCGGCTGATGATCAAAAAAGATGCGATGGCCGCGGCAGAAGACAAAAGGGTATTAAAGCCAACCAGTACTTCGCTGTTTACAAGCCGATAAAGTAAAATGCTTAAAATAAAGCCAAATGCGCCTTCCCTGATACCCATGAATCCTTCACTCAGCAGACTGTAAAACAAAGCCTTATGGCGAAATGAAAATCGAAATGACTGCGTATGACGCACCCGCGGCGTATTACTCGTAGATTTGGGAAGCCGCATCGCACCAACGGCCGTAACGACAGCGATTACAAATGCAATCCCAAATACAATATTATAGCCAGAATCTCCACCAACGGAAGAAATAATTGCACCTGCAAAAAAAGGTATGATTAAATTGATAGCTGACGAAATCATGCTGATAATCGCCATACCGCTATCGCGGTTGCTCAGGTTCGTGTACTGCGTGAGCCGCTCACTGTAGCTCATCCAATAAAATGCACCGGCAAGCCCACTGGTGATACCCAACAGCACAACAAAGTCTGCCGCCCGGGCATTGAACAGAATAAGCTGCAAATACAAAAGGTTATACCCGATCACTCCGAATACAGATACGATCCCTGCATGGAAACGATGCACCGCCGCAGAAGAAAACAACATTCCTATTGCTGTACCGGAAAAATTCAGACAGTTAAAAATAAGCACAACAGTCATACTCCCGGTTTGCTTCATCAAAAAAGTGTTGATAAAGACGCCTGGGAGAGCACTAAAGAGCATAAACTCTGTATGTACCAACAAAAACTGATAGTAAGTAGCACCCAGTGAATCGCCGCCTACCATTCTGCGAATATGACTAATAAATGATGTTTTCGGCATATGTTCCTTACATTAACAGCCGCCTAACAACTTCATTGTCGGGCGGCCTAATTTAAATTTATTCAGATTTGATATACAAGAATTATTTGTATACAGAACACAGATTCCCAATTATTTGGAAGAAATATGTCCATTTAATTTTGCAACCATCTCATCTGCGTTAATGCCATGTACCATGCAGGCTTGCTCAAGAGTTTCGCCGCGTGACGAGGGGCAGCCCAAACAGTGCATTCCCATTTCCATAAAGAAAGGAGCAGTAGTCTTATCCATTTCAAGAATTTCCCCGATTAGTGTATCTTTTGTTATAACAGCCATTGTTTTAATCCTCCAGCATTTTAATAAATTTTATACTGTTATTATAATACCCGTGCGAAAGCTTTGCAATACATTTCTATTTTTAGACAAAATAAATGCCCCGGAATGAAATCATTCCGGGGCATCTGGTCACGAATAAGAAATTATATGCTTATTCTTCCCTCATCTTTGCAAAGCATTCGCTGCAATACACAGGACGATCTTCGCGTGGCTTAAAGGGGACCTTTGCTTCTTTGCCGCAGCTTGCGCAGATAGCGGTATACATCTCGCGCTCAGGCTTGGCAGCGTTCTTGCGGTTGTCACGGCAGGCTTTGCATCTTTGTGGTTCATTTACGAAACCCTTGGAAGCATAAAATTCCTGCTCGCCGGCGGTGAAAATGAATTCAGCGCCACATTCTTTGCAGATGAGAGTCTTGTCTTCGTACATTTAATTTACCTCGCTTTGGATTATAGATATTTGCCCATAGACGGATTTGCACCGCCGCCTTTGATTACCAACGCTCTGCTTAAGCTACTAGGGCATATAAAACAAAATATATTAACAAAACAGCTATTTCAACTTTAAACGAACACGCTGTAGGGCATTGTCAACCGCCTTAGCCGTGATCCCAAGCTTTGCCGCAACCTCATGGTAGCTGCAACCGCTTAAATAAAGTATGAGCACCTGCTGTTCTATTTTAGAAAGATTTTTCTGAATACGCCGTTGAATTGCAATGACACTCTCCCTGTCCATTAATATTGTTTCAGGGTCCGTAGTGCTGTCAGCCATGTCAATTTGTAAACCGTCGTCGCTCAAGGAAACAAAATCATTAAGGGGAGAATTTTTACGGCTTGCTGCAGCTCGAAACGCCATTATAATACGATTATTGATACATACACCGGCATAAGTACGAAATGCGGCTTTTCCGGTTGCATCATAAGTACGCGCAGCACACAAAAGACCCCAAAGACCTTCCTGACACAAGTCATCCGCCTCAAGCATTGTGCACCGAAAGGGTGCAGCTTTTACTCGAATTAACGACATGTAACGTGCGGTAAGTTCAACAAAAGCATCTGAATTGCCATTACTCACAAGGCAAGCAAGCTGACTATCGGTATAATCTGCCATTTTAACAAAATGGTTGCTATCAACCAAGCCTAACACCTCATGGCTTTACAATAATTGGACACTATAGATATCATAACTCATTGTATCTATTAAGTCAACAAATATTTTGCTTTTGAAGCTAAATATTTGTTTTAATTAGTTAAAATTTACAAAATCGGTGCTTGTATCGAATGAAAATAGTTTTGCTTATCAAATAATATACGAAAATTTCTCCCCTATTGTTTAACAATCATCTTGTAACGTTATGGAGCCATTTCCCGCTTTTAAAACGATAGAGGCACAAAACGACCTTAATCATTTCGTCACATGACATACACAGGTATACAAACGGCGGTTCAAGCTTGAAAAAGTACCCGGCCAGTAATCCGATCGGCAGAGAAACAAACCAGAGTGTGCAGACATCGATCAGCATAGCGACGCGGGTATCCCCGCCTGCTCGCATAATTCCGACGATATTGGTAGCGCTGATTGCCTGCAGAAAAACAAACACTGCCGCTCCGTAAAGCATAATGTGTACATATCCCTCCGTCACAGAGGTCATCGTAAAAACGCCGGATGAAATTGCTGCACTGCCAATAGCAACTACAAGCAAAGAGGAAAAAAGGCCCAAACATCCGCTGAGTATAACAAAGGTATTCGCGGCCGCCTTTGCACCTTTTTCATCGCCGGCACCGATCTTTTTGCCTAAAAGTACAGTAGCGGAATCACAAACTCCGAAAATCAGAACAGTCGTCAGACGCTGTACCACACTCACGATATTTGCTGCTGCGGAAGCATATTTGCCAAGATTACCTATAATGGCCGCCTGAACGGATATCCCCGCACCCCAGAGCGATTCGTTCAAAATTACCGGCCCGCTGTATCTTATGTAGTCTTTAAAAAGTGCCTTGTCGTTGGTAAATAAGTGATGAAAATGAAAATGAAAATTTTTGTTGATAAAGGTAACATAAACGACAGCAAGGGTAAATTCAACTCCTCTTGCAATCAGTGTAGCAAGAGCTGCGCCGGCAACTCCCATTTTAGGCGCGCCAACCAGCCCGAATATAAAAACGGAATTTAGTATAACATTGACCACAAATGAAATACCGCTTGTAAAAAGTGATATCCTAACGTTTTCCATGCTGCGCATGATTGCAAGGTAAATCACGGATATTGAACTTAAAACATAAGAAGGGGCGACAAAATGCAAATACCTTACGCCGGCCGAAATAACCTCGGCATCCTTTGTGTAAAGCGTCATAAACTGCGCCGGAAACACAAGACCAATAAAAGTAAACAAAATACCGATAGATATGGAAAACCGGAGCGTAATCCCCATAACCTTACTGATTGTTATTTTATCGTCTTTGCCCCAGTATTGCGCGGCAAGTACAATGGAACCGCCGGAAAGGCCAAATAAAATAAATGTAAAAATAAAGAACAACTGATTAGCAAGTGCGGATGCCGAAATTGCCGCCTCACCAAGTCTGCCGAGCATAACGGTATCTGTCATGGCCACGCCGACGGAAATTAAATTTTGCAGTGCAAGAGGAAAGGCCAGCTTTCCCAACGATTTATAAAAACTCTTTTCACGGATGATGTTTATCATGATTTCCTCCAATATTTTGACATGTTTTTTCATTATATCATATCAAGAATAAAACATCCAATAAAAAGTCTATTTTTTCGCTTTATCTTCTGTTTCCTTTCCATGAGAGCCTAAAAACGACTGTTTTTCTATAAACACAGCGCGTTTCACGGCAGATTTCCCGTATTTCCCCCTCAATGATTCCACCCGGCTTTCAAGCAGCTCGATTTTCTCATCCTGTACAATATTGTGAAAAAAGGACGCCTGTTGTGTACCTGATTCGGGCAGCAGCGAAAAACCGCTGATGCCGAGCGCACGCACCGGGCACTTCCAATCGTAGCTTTGAATGAACATTTGCCGCGCAGCACACGCCAAGTCCATTGTAAGCCGTGACGGAGAAGAAAGCTGCCGCTGATGCTGATAAGTATGCAAACGGTTATCTTTGACAGACATCTGTATTCCCGAAGCAATCACGCCACACTCGCGCATTCGGCGTGAAATTTTTTCGGAAAGGTATAGAAGCACAGGCCAGATTTCATCAATACTATATAAATCCTGTGCACATGTGATACTATTTCCAATGCTTTTAGGTGGGACATCAATATCGTTTGGCTTAACTTCGGAAGTATCCAGCCCGTTCGCATTAATCCACAGACTTTGCCCGGCCTTGCCAAATGTAGCAGTAAGATACTTTGGGTCAGTTTGAGCCAGTTCGCCAACAGTATGAATCCCCATACTGTTGAGGTGTTTTACTGTTGCCCCGCCTACGCCCAACAGGACAGCGGCCGGAAGCATCCAAACTTTCTGTTTAAAATTCTCCTGAGTTATGATGGTTGTGGCGTCCGGCTTTTTCATATCACTGCCCAGCTTTGCAAAAATCTTATTAAAGCTTACGCCAACAGATGCAGTCAGGCCCTGCTCTGACTTGATACGCGCGCGTATTTGTTCCGCTATATCGGCTCCGCTGCCAAACAGGCGCATACTGCCGGTAACATCCAGCCAACATTCATCAATTCCGAACGGTTCCACTTGGTTCGTGTAGCTTAGATAAATTTGGCTGACCACATTGGAAAAATACATGTACCGGTCAAAATGAGGCGGCACAATTAATAAGTCAGGGCATTTCCTTTGTGCCTGCCAAACAGGCTCCGCTGTTTTTACGCCAAAACCTTTCGCCAGTTCATTTTTAGCAAGAACGATGCCATGCCTGTCCTCCACACTGCCGCAAACGGCAACCGGGTGACCGTTTAATTCCGGATGGTCACGACATTCCACCGATGCAAAAAAATTGTTCAGATCACAGTGCAGGATACTTCGCTCCATTTCACAAACCTTCTTTCATACATCGGCAATTATCGAACACATGTTCTTAATGATTATACATCAAAACATACATTCTGTAAAGTGATTCAAAAAATGTAATCCTATTATTGAGATTACCCGCCTTGATGCGGTAGAATACATTAGGCATAAAATTACTTATTACATAAAATAACTGCCAAAGCATTTTATTGCTAAGGCAGTTATTTATGGCTTTACTAAAATTATATTCCTTGATATTTTCCTATCCGTACGGGTTCATTAAGTATTTTCGTTCTTGGACAGTTTAAACTTATTAACCTCAGTATGGAGCAATGCAGACTGACCGGACAATTCCTCACTGGCAGCAGCACTTTCTTCTGCAGTAGCCGAATTGGATTGAACCACGGCGGATATTTGTTCCAATCCTTGAGTGATTTGTGCGATTGCAATTGCCTGTGCTGATGAAGCGCTGTCAATTTTACCGATGATACCCTTTATCTGTGTTGCTTTGGAAGAGACATCTTCAAGCGCTCTCGCGGTATTTTCCGCAATTTTCGAACCTCCGGCAACCGCTTGGATAGAGCCTTCAATCAGCACGGTCGTTTGCTTCGCAGCATCGGCAGACTTCGTGGCGAGATTGCGCACTTCGTCAGCCACAACAGCAAATCCTTTTCCCGCATCCCCTGCCCTGGCAGCTTCTACAGCCGCATTGAGAGCAAGAATATTCGTTTGGAATGCAATATCGTCGATAACCTTTATAATCTTACCGATTTCACTGGATGATCTATCAATATCATCCATGGAAGTCAGCATCTGCTGCATATATGTATTGCTTTCTTCAACTCCCAATACCGTCTGCCCAATATAGTCTGCCGCCTGTTTGACGTTAGCGGCATTTTTACGCACCTCCCCGGATACATCAGTAATGGATGCTGAAAGCTCCTGAATGGTACTTGCCTGTTCTGTAGTCCCCTGTGCGAGTGTCTGAGCACCATTGGATACCTGTCTTGCGCCTGAATCAACCTGTTCAGAGGAAACGGCAATAGCAGACAATGTTTGATTGAGTGACGATGATATCCTTAGCAGTGCATCCTTTATGGAAGCAAATTCACCGTTGTAGTCATTATTCAACGTAATTCGCATATCGCCGCTTGCCATTGTATCCAGTACCTGTGTGATTTCGTTAATATAGGATACATAACTATTCAGCTGCATGAGTATTTGCCCTGTTGCGTTGCAAAGCTGCCCAATTTCGTCACGTGTTATTTTTGTTTTATCAATTTGGATTGACAGTTCCCCTTGTGCAATCTGCTTACTGATATTGGTAATATATTTTATATTATTTTGCAAATAGCGAACAATCAGTGTAGAAAGAATAAATATTAAAAGAATAATGCTTAAAATAATGATTACTGAAGCTATAATACTGTTTTTTACATCATTTTGGATTTCAGTTGATCTTTTGTTCGCATATTTTTCCAGCAATTCAGTCATCAGATTTATTTTTTCTCTTGCAGTGTCGAAGTCGGAGAGTTTGGCGTTCATATCCCCTGTGCCATCTTCCAAATTATACGCACTCTGCCATGATTTGAACTCTGTTTGAAACGCTTCGCCAAGTTGCGCCAATGTCAAATTAGCCGTAGGATGGGTAAATCCGCTGTAGAGTTCTGGGTTCCCTTTTACATTGTTGAGAGCCGAATTGATACGGTCCTGTACCTGCTGCACGTTTTCATTATAAGTAGCAATCAATTCCTTCTTCTTGTCAGCGGTCACATCCTTACCGCTTAGATAGAGTTCCTTTTCTGCAATTTCAGCTTGATAAAAATCCCTGTCGGCATTTAGAATAGCTGCCGTACTAACATAGGTTTCATCATACAGCGCTTTTTTTGATTCCTGGCTGATTTCATTAGAACGATAGATAAAGAAACCAAGAAGTAGAATTAATGCAAAAATTGCAGGGATAACAATAAGCCATAGTTTTTTAGAGACCTTTAAGTTTTTTATAATCGACATTTTTTAACCTCACTTATTCTTATTAATTTACGTCAATATTGATCAAGGATAATTGGGGTTCTATTTCATTCAATGTATGTCTAATCACCCTTTCTAACCATTTTAACAGTACATGCTTTTCTGAGTGAATGTTACTTAGTAAAGCCAAACACAATATTGCGATAATGCAATAACGTCCGCTGCCATTACACCTGTTGAGAACTAATAAGTAACAATTCGTTACAAACTTTTGTGAATTGCACAGAATATGAACATCAATTTTCTTATTCTATTATTTATCGTCATATTTTGTTACTTCTTTATTGCCTATGCTAAGTTTCGTCTTTATTTCCAATATACAATTATTTTGTTTCTTCAATATATTTTGTTTGTTCTTGATTCATGTTTATAATAAGTATATAATTGCAATATGTAAAATTGTTGGAGGAATTGAAATGGTATCTCGTGTATACAGTATGGGACTGTACGGTATGGATGCCTTTATTGTTGAGGTGGAGGCAGATATTTCGGTTGGTTTACCCGGGTTTGATGTGGTAGGATTGCCGGACGCGGCGGTTAAGGAGTCCCGTGACAGAGTTCGCTCAGCGATGAAAAATTGCGGTTTTGATTTTCCGGTTCATAAAATCACGGTAAACCTTGCTCCGGCCGATAAACGCAAGGAAGGTCCTATTTATGATTTGCCGTTGCTCGTTACGCTCATGAAGGCAAGCGGTCAACTCAATGCGGAACTGAGTGACAGCGTATTCCTCGGCGAGTTGTCACTCACCGGCGAAACGCGGCCAATCAAAGGCGTGCTGCCGATGGCGATTAAGGCCAAGGAGCAGGGCTTCCAAAAGCTTTATGTTCCCGAAGCAAACTCTACCGAGGGGGCTGTGGTCGAGGGGATTACAGTGTACCCCGTCAGTGACTTACTGACGCTAATAAAGCACCTGACCGGACGTGAAGAAATTCAGCCCGCCTTTGCCAGCCCCTATACACCGCAAAACCAAATGCCCTTACCTGATTTTTCAGAGGTACGCGGTCAGTTCGAAGCAAAACGCGCGCTTGAAATTGCAGCGGCAGGTGGTCATAACGTCATCCTAATTGGCCCGCCGGGTTCCGGAAAAAGTATGCTTGCAAAAAGGCTACCATCTATATTACCGGACATGACCTTTGAAGAAACGATAGAAACAACTAAAATCCATTCCATTGCCGGCTCAATGCCGGATGGTGCTTCCTTGATTAGAAACCGCCCGTTCCGTTCGCCGCATCATACGGTTTCTCCTGCCGGCCTTTCCGGAGGGGGGAGCGTACCCCGCCCGGGTGAAATATCCCTTGCACACAACGGTGTACTGTTTTTAGACGAGCTGCCCGAATTTTCACGCAGCGCCATGGAGGTTCTGCGCCAACCTATTGAGGATGGAAAGGTAACCATTTCACGTGTGAACGGTACGGTTTCCTACCCTTGTACTGTGATGCTGATTGCCGCGATGAATCCATGCCCATGTGGTTATTTTGGGAACCCCACAAAGCCTTGCACCTGTTCCGCCAACGCTGTTTCACGTTACCTTGCCAGAGTTTCCGGCCCGCTTCTGGACAGGCTTGATTTACATATAGAAGTGCCCCCTGTGGAGTTCGATGAAATCGACTCGGTTGAAAAGGCAGAAAGCTCGTCGGCTATTAAAGCGCGTGTCAACGCTGCAAGATCTATTCAGAATGAACGGTTTCGTGGAACACAAATCACCTGCAATGCGCGGATCACTCCGGATACCTTGCACGAAGTATGCCATTTGAGTGACGCGGGGCGCGAATTGCTGAAAAAGGCGTTTGAAAAACTCGGACTTTCAGCCAGAGCCTATGACCGAATTTTGAAAGTTTCGCGCACAATTGCCGATCTGGACAAAAGCGAAACAATTGAATCCCGTCATGTGGCTGAAGCAGTACAATACCGAAGTCTTGACCGAAAATATTGGATGAAAGAGCTTTAAGTTTCATCCATTTGCCTATTTAAAAAACCTCCAGCGGCTTATTTTACGAAGCTGCTGGAGGTTCTTACGTTTTACTGAAATTTAATATTTGCTGTCATCCACATTGAATTGTGATTGGAAGTTACCGCTTGGTTTACTATTTTTAGCCGGTTCCGGCGCAGTCTGAGCACTGCCGGATCCATCCTTTAGCTTCAAAAACGCCAACGTGTTTTTCAATACCTGTGCCTGACCGCTTAGTTCTTCGCTGGTTGCTGCACTTTCTTCGCTTGTTGCAGAATTCGTCTGAACCACCGCGGAAATCTGATCGACACCCTGTGTAACCTGATTGATTGCAGTTGCCTGCTCATTGGAGGATTTGGATATCTCTGCAATTAAATCGGAAGTCTTCTGTACACTCTCAATAATAACACTAAGCGATTTCCCTGTTTCGTCCGCAATTTTTGTGCCGTTTTCCACCGCTTTTATGGAACTTTCAATTAGGACGGTAGTATTCTTGGCTGCTTCCGCACTCTTGCTTGCAAGATTTCGTACTTCATCTGCGACAACTGCGAAACCTTTTCCCGCTGTCCCCGCTCGTGCCGCCTCAACCGCTGCATTCAGTGCGAGAATGTTCGTTTGAAATGCGATATCTTCAATGGTTTTAATGATTTTACCAATTTGCTTTGATGAATCACTGATTTCTGCCATTGCACCTATCATTTGCTGCATTTGTTCATTTCCGTGGGTTACTTCATCCGACGCCTCAATAGAAGTCTTGTTTGCAGCCGCGGAATTGGTTGCATTTTGATTCACCTGACCGGCTATTTCTGTAATTGACGCGGACAACTCTTCAATGGAACTTGCCTGTTCCGTTGCACCCTGAGATAACGCCTGTGCCCCGGAAGAAACCTGGTCTGCTCCGCTTGCAACCTGATCGGCAGACTGATTAATATCCAAAAACATTCTATTCAAGTTTGAAACAATGGTATTCAAGGCAGTTTTTATTGTTACAAAGTCACCTTTATAGTCCTCATGCGTTTCAACGGTACAATCGCCCTCCGCTAAACTGTCCAACACGATTGAGATTTCTCCAATGTACGCGACAAGTGTATCAATCGTATTTGAGAAAGCTTGTGAAAGAACGCCTATTTCATTGTTCTGGCGTATGACAGGAACCTCTGTATGTAAATCTCCTTCTGCCAGCAATTCAATTCGTTTAACCAGGTTGACAATCGGCTGTACAATTGGATTGGAAACCTTTAAAGCGATGATGCAGGATAAGATAATAAAGAGAAGCATTAAGCCAGCCGTAATCCAAAGGGTGACATAAAATGAACCCATCATATCGGAAACTTTGGCAGTTGATGCAATCGACCACCCGTCCGTACCGGCAATGGGGGTATATGCTACATAAGATTCACTGCCATTCAATGTATATGTTTGACTGCCCGTTTTTCCGGAAATCATGTTTTGGGTTATGTTTGCAACAGTGGAAAGGCCGCTGTCCTTTTTCGCTTTTTCAATATAATTTGTAAAATTGGCAACGACATTTCTGTCCTTATGTGCAATTATGGTTCCCGTTTTGTCGGTCATAAAGCTGTATCCTGTTTGGCCTACTGTTGCGTTGTCCACCATAGAGCTAAAGGTATCACTGCTTAAACCAACAAATACAATTCCATTATAGCCGCTTGTATTGCTTATTTTAGCAGCAAGATACAATACCACAATATTATCTTTTTTACTGGCGACCGGACTGCTAATATATGTTTTTCCGGTGATTGCTTGTTTAAAATATTCACGGTCACCTATGTTGACGCCTGCTGTATCAGATTGCCCTGTTGCATCCGCTGTGCTAACCGATAAAAATCCATACTGCTTGGCAAGTTTGTCCTTCTCCGACTTCAATTGATCTGGAGATAAGCTGCTGTTGGTAATGGCATCGCTCTTTGCAATTTGTTCAACAGACAGTTTGTACATGTCAATCTTATTCCGCACAGTTTGACTGTATGCATTGGAAGCAAGCGTCACTTCATCCTGCATACTCTTGTAACTGTTTTGATAGAGCATAAATCCCGATACCGTTCCCAAAGGGATACTGATTGCTACAGACAAGCCCACCATTCCGATGAGAAGTGTCTTTTTCAAGCTCTTCTTCTTTAAGATTTTATCTTTGATTTTTTTGCGTTTGGTCATATCATCCTTTAAACCTTTTTTTATCTTCATCAACAACACACATCTCTCTCAAAATTTTCATTTTATATATTGAACTGTTTTTGTGTAATCTTACTTGTTAATACAATTTTCGCAGACGAAACCGGTAATTACTTGTTTAGCTTCTGTATAATTATTCCTGCGATAGACTGACAGGGAGCCTGCTTGACCACCGCCCCAATATCATATGCAACCATTGGCATTCCATAAACAACACAGGACTGCTTGTCCTGCCCAATGGTGAAGGAACCATTTTTTCTCATTTCAAGCAATCCGTTCGCTCCGTCTTTACCCATGCCGGTAAGAATAACGCCCATGGCATCTTTTCCGGCTGTCTTCGCCACCGAATGGAATAGTACGTCCACGGACGGGCAATGGCCGCTAACCTTTTCTCCTGCAACGCACTTTACATAATAACCCTTAAAGTCTTTTTCCAAAGTCATATGTTTATCTCCGGCTGCAATAAGCGCCTGTCCTTGTTTTACACGGTCACCGTTCTGTGCTTCAAGAACAGAAAAATTGCAGATTCTGTTCAGTCTGTCCGCATACATTTTTGTAAAACCGGCCGGCATGTGCTGAACAATCAAAATTCCGGGAATATTGGCAGGCAATTGTTTTAATACTTCAAGAGTGGCTTCTGTTCCGCCGGTCGAAGCACCAATGGCAATAATATTCTCACTTGTACCACTATGGTTTAATGCAGGAAGCGGCAGTGAGGCAGTCGGCGCAACACTTTTCTTCACCTTCGCAGAAGAGGCAATTTTTATCTTAACGCTTAATTCGCGGCAAAAAATCGTAAAATCGCTGCTGCTTTGAATGTTTGGTTTCTTGACATAATCGACAGCGCCTGCACTTAATGCCTCAAATATCCCAATGTTAAGCGAACTTACCAGTACAACCGGTAACGGATTCTTTGGAATCAGCTCTTTTAGGAAATCCGTTCCTTTCATATCCGGCATCTCAACATCCATTGTAACAACATCCGGCGATAGCTCTTTGATTTTTTTCTCTGCTTCAAACGCGCTGCCGGCGCTTCCAACTACCTCAATATTTTCATCACTGCTAAGCGCTTTTTGCAAAGCAGTTCTGAAAAAAATGGAATCATCCACTATTAAAACTCGTATTTTGTGATGTAAGGGCATTTTTTATCCTTTCTGATAAACAGAGGGTTCGATATACAGAAATTGAGAACTGTCCCTCTGCACTGTTTCGGAGTGCCCGATGAACAAGTATCCGCCGGGTTTCAATACATCATAGAATTTATTGATTAACGCATTTTTCGTTGGCTGATCAAAATAGATCATGACATTTCGGCAAAAGATTAAGTCAAACGGCTGTTTAAACGTAAAATTCTCCATCAGATTTAATGGTCGAAAAGTAACCTGTTCACGAACTTCTTTATTCAGTTCAAAAAGATCGTTCGGCTTGCTGGTGAAATACTTCTTCCCCCACGCCTGCGGAACATTTTTGAGTGATTCTGCACTGTATAAACCATTCTTTGCTGCATCCATCGCTTTTAAGGAGATATCTGTTGCAAGAATTCTGTAATCCCAACTTGATTTTTGCAGCCCAAAATAATCCATCATAACCATGATGGTGGTATAGGCTTCTTCCCCCGATGAACACCCCGCACTCCAAATGCGAATATCCTTTTGGCGATTAGTTTTTTCCTGTTGGGGAAGAATCGTATTTTTTAAAAAATCGAAATGGGCAGGTTCCCTTAAAAAATAAGTGTGATTGGTTGTAAGTTTATTCAGCATAGCCGTGATTTCAGTGGAATTGTGCTGCTTTATCAGTTCAAAATAATCGGTAAAGTTCGTAAATCCCTTTTCTATTAAAACGGATTGCATTCTTGATTCAATCAGCTGTCTTTTCTTGGCTAAATTAATGCCATAGTTGTTTTTTACAAAGTTTACAATATCATTAAATTCCGGATCGGTTAGACGTATCATTGTTTTCCTCCATGAATCACCGTGCGGCAATTATAAAAGTTAATTGTCATTATAAAGATTGAGAATATCGAGAATCAAGCTGATGCTGCCGTCCCCAAGGATTGCACAGCCGGTAATTCCGGTTTCTTTTACGTCATACTTATTAAGATAAATTGGCAGGGATTTAACAACCACCTGCTGTTCACCCAATAACGTATCCGCAAATATGCAGTATGCCTGTTCATGTGTTTCCACTAAAATAACGATTCCGCTTTCAATATCCGTAATTTCTGTCTGGATTCCAAACACTTTGTGCAGCCGAATAACCGGATAATACTGATTGCGCACCATAATAATTTCATGCATATCAGGATCAAAATGAACACTTTCCTTGCTCACCTTAAAGGACTGCTTAATATTATTAATGGGGAGCGTAAATACGGTTCCGCCTACGGAGACTTTCATTCCGTTTACAATTGCAAGCGTCAGCGGAATTTTAAAGAGTATCTTCGTTCCTTTTCCGTATTCGCTGACAAGTGACACATCTCCGCCAATTTTTTCGACATTCTTTTTCACAACGTCCATTCCGACGCCTCTGCCGGAAAATTCCGTTACAACCTCGTTGGTAGAGAATCCGGGCATGAGCAGGAAGGCATAAATCTCTCTTGTTGAATATTCACTTTCCGGCTTCTTGAGCATACCCTGTCTTTTGGCTTTTTGAAGTACACTCGTTTTGTCGATTCCCTTGCCATCATCCTGCACTGTAATCAAAATTTCTCCACCCGTGTTCTGTGCGGACAATGTAACGGTTCCCTTTGCCGGCTTTCCCGACACAGCACGCTCTTCTTTGGTTTCGATTCCATGATCCATTGCGTTGCGTACCAGATGCATAAGCGGGTCGCCAATATTATCAATGATTGTTTTATCTACTTCAGTGTCTTCGCCGATCAGTTTCAGTTCAACATCCTTGTCCAGTTTTTTAGTCATATCTCTCACAATGCGGTTCATCTTCTGAAACACACCGGAAATTGGCACCATTCTGATAGACATGACGACTTCCTGAAGCTCATCTGTCAGCTTGCGAAGCTGGCGGGATGCCTTGGTGAAATTGTTGTCAACACTGACGTTTTGCCCGGATGGCATCGCGGTTACCATGGATTCAGTAATGACGATTTCGCCCATCAAATCCATTAAGCTATCAAGTTTGGAAAGATTTACATTGATTAAGTTCTGTTTGACGGCAGCATGAGCAGCCCCGGTTGATTCCTGCACCTGCTCATTTTCAGTCGGCATAACTTTTTCACCCGGTACTGCTGTTGGTGCAATATTCTCTCCGCCAAAAACAGTATAATTTTTAGTGTACACGAAATTTTCAATCAGTTTGAGTACGCTTTTCAGCCCGCTCTCTTCTTTAAATGAGATCAGAAAACCGTTTTTGATAATTTCATCTGCGCTGGCCGGATTCGTTTCAATATCATGTGGCTGGTAGGTAATGTCCTGATAGATATCGCTGATAGAATTAATGAGCATGACCGCACGAAGATTTTCCATCTCCGTCTCTTCTTCGAAAAACACCCGTACCGAGTAAGGAAAATTCGGGTCAAAGCTCTCGGTATCCATCACCAAATTGGAAACAGGCTCAACCTCAGGCGTGTTTGACTGATTTTCAGAAATCTTTTTCAGAAAATCATTAATTTCCTTCTCAAAAGTGCCGATATCTGTAGTTAAAGGCTCATTGTTTTCGACCTTAGATACTTCTGACTTAATAAAATCACTTGATTTGAACATCAGGTCAAAAAGTTCGCTGTTGTATTTCTCGTCAATTCCATTTTCACGCACGAAGTAGAACAAATCCTCCACCTTGTGAGAGATAGTCATCAAGCTGTTAAACTGCATCATTGCAGAGGAGCCTTTGATTGTATGCATAATCCGGAAGATTTCATTGATGCTGTCGGTATCAAAAGAATTTGCTTTTTCGCAATTGATTAAGATTTCGTCAAGGTGTTCAAGCAAATCATTTGCTTCAAACAGATATACTTCGAGCATTGATTCCATATTGTTATCCATTAATACTTCACCGCCTAATAAACTTTATATGATATATATCGTTCCAACTTCAATTAAATTAACGTTAAAATTTATTTTAGAGGTGTTTTTATGCCCGATCGCTTAACAATAACCACTCCTATTACCGGTAATGAAAGTATCAACAAGATTCCGTCGGCTAAACAGTCGCAAGCAATCCCTCCAATTGACCCGTCGAAAGTGACTCAGCCGAACACAGACAAACAGTCAGAGCAAAACACAAATTTTAATTTTTTGCTGAACCGCAACTCTGTTTTTAATAAATTTTTGGAGCAGTTAGGCAAAACTCCGGCGCTTTCGCAAACACTGCAAAAAATTATGTTTGATGCATTTAACCGTGCAGATCGCGTCAATGACGAAAGCCCCGTAGCCTTACTAACGAAACAGCTTTCAGCTGCTATGAAAATGGACCAGGCGGATATTGTAAAAAATCTAATGTTCCAAAGCAATAACCAGACAAAATTTTCCGGGCCGGTCTTTGATATTTTTCGAAGCCTTATGAATGAATATTCCGATAGCGGTTTAAAAGAGCACCTGTCCGCTTTTCTGAAATCTTATGACGCCTATTTTTCGACGCCGGACAACACAGCTACTATTGTAAAAGAATTGAACACGCTTGTTCCACAAATGACAAGTTCTTATGGTACAAAGCTGCAGGCGCTGACGAACCAACTCATGACTGAACAGCCTTTCAACAGTTTGAATGCAAATTTATCCATTTTAAAAGAAAAAGTTCTTCCCCTTTTAAGCGAATACGTTTCAACAACCAATGATTTTGGTTCATTGAGAGATGGCATTACCCTCCTTGTACATAATATTGCGAGGTTAAACATCAGTTCACACCAGGAATTAATTGACCAGCTTTCATCTTTAATGGACTATTGCAGGTATGAATTGAACTTGCCTCCCGAAAAAATAAACCAAATCAAATCTATGTTTTTAAAAAATCTTACAGAATCTTCACAAAAACCGGAAAATCAATTTTATGATTCTCTGATAAAAGCGCTAACAGAAAACCTCAACCAGAGTTCTTCAAATGTAACGCAATCGCTATACAAGGACGTGATTTCTTCCCTTCTGCTGAATAACAGTGTATATATGCCTTTTACCCATCTTTTTTTACCGATAAATTATAATAGAAAATTTATGTTTTCAGAGATTTGGATTGAAAAAGATGATGACGGTAACCCTTCTTCGCCGCATGGTGACCAAAACAAAGAGCCTAAACCGCTTAAATTGTTTTTAACTTTCGATATAAAACAGCTGGGTTATTTTGAAGCTTCCGTTGTTCTTTCTCAAAAAAATGCTGAAATAAAATTGAACTGCCCTCCTGTTTTGGCAACAAGCAAACAAGAAATCGGGGACAGAATTTCCCAGATATTTTCACAAAACGGACTGACGGCTCAAAGCATTGAACTGTCAACGGACAACATTGCCAAGGTGGACAAACAGATTATGAAAAAAGTATACGAAAGGAAGAATATAATCGATGTTACCATATGAAAAACGTTCGCAGGCAGCTGCTTTAAAGTACTCGCAGGACTCGTCCCACAACGCTCCTGTAGTCGTTGCAGCCGGCCTTGGTTATGTTGCGCAAAAAATCATTGACGTTGCACAAGACAACAATGTCCCGGTTTTTCAGGATGATGCACTTGCCATGCTGCTTTCACAACTCGGCGCAGGAAGTGAAATCCCACCCGAATTATATCAGGCGATTGTGGACATCTACGTATATTTTTTAAATTATTCCCTTGATGGTAAAGCCAATATGATACAAAGCGAACAGACGGATCCTATTTAAGAAGCAAATAAAAAGATATTTTCTAACATATTTGGCTAATTTTTTCAGAAACAAGCCGATATATAATAGAGAAATATTTTAGAGTGCTCAAACTTATGCTGCCAAAATAATGCCGGAATCGGCAGCATTAAAAATATTTTACCGATCGGCAACGGTAGAAATGGTGGACGATATGGAAAATACGGCAGAAAAAAATTTTTCCGAGAACAGTAATAAAGGCAATGAAAACATTTCCAAGGAGAAGTATCTTACTTTTTTTATTGATGAGCAATTGTTTGCAATCCCAAGCAGCCAGGTGGTTGAAATTATTCGGATGCAGCCCATCACCTATATTCCAAAGTTGCCGCCGTTTGTAATCGGAGTCATCAATTTGAGAGGAAAAATTGTTCCCCTGGTTGATTTAAGACTGAAATTCAATAAGGAACCAAGGGAATATGATGATTACACCAGTATCATCGTGGTGGAAACAGGCGACTTAAGCGTTGGATTCATTGTGGACCGGGTAAACGATGTTACAGACGTTTCCAAAAATCAAATTAGTGATTCACCCAAACTTGCCAAAGATACCACTAACGGTTTTATCGTAGGAATCGCAACTCTTTTGGGAGAAGCGGTTATGCTGTTGGACACAGTGAAAATTCTATCCGATGATGATGAAACAAGCAATCAAGTAATGTGAATTCATGAAATAGAAAAATTGCTTTTCTTAATTGATAGTGATTTTTTAATTTTATATCTTCGATACGGTTTTATATATCATTTTGGAGGTATTTCCCATGCTGCCAATTTCTGAACAGTATTTATACTCAATGTGCGAAATTAAGACACTTTCAAATAAATTAATTACCACCGGGTTTTTAGGAGATATTTTGCACGGAGCCGTGCAAATTTCCAACAACACGGATACTTTGCCTATTTTGCACTGCAACACCCCGGTTAAAATCAACATCTATAATAACACGCTGGGTTTTAAGGTTTTGATTGGTAAGGTTTTTCTTTCAACTTCAGATATGATGCAAATTACCAATATACAAAGTTTGGCTGACTTTGAACGCAGGAATTATTTCCGCTTGAAGGTGGAAATCAGCACACAGGCATATCTTATTGAAGAGAATGTTCCCGACAGGGAGCACGCTCTCGATGTGATTGTGACGGATTTGAGCTTAAGCGGTATTTTTATTGCCACGCCGGAGCATTTTGAGGCTGGACAGAAATTTGTTACCACGTTGCCATTGTACGATATGAGTGTTCCGTTTCGCTGTCAAGTGCAGCGGGAACAGTTAGTCGACTATTCACACAATGGTTACGGCTGTGCATTTCTGGACAGTTCCAACAGGCAGTTTGACTTGCTGTGCAATTACATTTTTGATAAACAAAGAGAACAAATTAAGATGGCAAAGGAAACGAATTCTTAATTTGCCTCGATGATATTATAATTGTTCTAATTTAATAATGAGGTGATAGAAAATGGAGAATACAAGAGATTCAATTGAAATGGAAGAGGAACTTGATTCAACTGAAATGAAAGGCAAGTACCTTACTTTTTGGACAGATAAGCAGCTTTTCGGCGTTCCAATCGCTGATGTGGTACAAATTATTGGAAACCAGGAAATTACCTCTATTCCAGATTCCCCGCGTTATGCAAAGGGTGTCATTAATTTACGCGGCAACATTATTCCGGTCATTGACGTTCGGCTGCGATTTGGCAAGGAAGAAGCGGACTATGACGAAAAGACCTGTATTATCGTATCGAAAATCGGAGAAAGCCACATTGGCTTCATTGTAGATTCAGTTGATGAAGTAACCATCATCGATGATGATAATATCTCCCCACCTCCAAGGATGTCAAAAGATTGCACCAATGCTTATTTGACAGGAATTGGCAAGATTCAAAATAAAGTTGTTATGTTATTGGATACAAGTAAAATTTTGAATCAAGATGAATTCGAACTGGTAAATAGTGCAGTACAGATTTAGTTCGATTCAAAAAAGGAAGTAAAAATGAAGCTAATTGACAATATGAAAATTGAGAAGAGATTGATCCTTGCGTTTATTCCATTAACAATTATCTGCTTACTCTGTGGTGGATTTAGTGTTTATTTTTTTACAAAAGATAACAATTGGATTCCCGGGGTTGTTTTGCTATGTATAGCCTGTGCGCTGGCTCTTTGGGTGGCAATCCGAACCGCAAGAAAAGTTACCCGCCCAATTAATAAAATCGCGGAAGCAGCAGCCAAGATGGCGCAGGGCGATTTAAGCGTAACAATTGAAGCAGGATCTAATAATGAAATTGGACAGCTTGCACAAGCTCTCTCGTCTACAATCGACGCATACAAGGAATATATGGGTGGAATCACTGATGTTCTGAACACACTGGCAGCCGGAAATCTGAATGTTGAAATTGCAGACGGGTATCAGGGTGATTTTCTGAAAATCAAAACCGCACTTGAACATATCGTATCGATGTTAAACAAAAATATTTCTTCAATCGGCCGTTCCGCCAATGAGGTATCAAATGGTTCGGAACAAGTTGCAAATGCTTCTCAGGCACTTGCACAGGGTGCAACAGAACAAGCAAGCTCTATTCAGGAACTGTCTGCTTCAATCATGGAAATTTCCGAACAGGTTAAGCAAAATGCGGTCAACGCTGCCGATGCGAACCGAGCTTCTTCTGATGCAGAAAATAAAATTAAAAGTGCATCTGCGGAAATGGATAAGATGCTTCAGGCGATGAGCGAAATCAGTGAAACTTCCACGAAAATCGGTGATATTATTAAAACCATTGATAACATTGCCCGCCAAACAAATATTTTGGCATTGAATGCCGCCGTGGAAGCCGCAAGAGCCGGTGCCGCAGGCAAAGGCTTTGCAGTAGTTGCCGATGAAGTACGAAACCTTGCAGGGAAAAGTGCAGAGGCCGTAAAAGACACTACTTCATTAATTGAAAACGCACTGCAAGCAGTTGATAATGGTCGAAAAATTACAGATTCCACAGCCAAAACATTGACTGAAGTGATTTCCGCTAATTCAAAGTCCACCGAATTGATTAATAATATTGCGGATGCTTCCAATGCACAGGCAACTTCAATCAGCCAGGTGACGTATGGAGTAGAGCAAATTTCCGCCGTTGTTCAGACAAATTCTGCAACCGCGGAAGAAAGCGCGGCTTCAAGCGAAGAAATGTCCGGCCAAGCACAAACTCTCAAGTCTTTGGTTAACCATTTTATTATCAAGCCAACTGTGACAAATGCTGCCGTCTCCCCTGCCCATGCAGCAGCGAAAACGACAGATACCGAAACTATAAAAAACAGCTACGCAGGAAGCAAGTATTAATATTATAGTGAAAACCGGGTAGTCCAAAAAATCTTGGACTACCCGGTTTTTGTTGTTAGACCCATATCAAAACTTACTGAACAGCAGCAGCTAAAAGTCTTCGCTGGTGGAAACATTACAAACATCTTCAATTACAGTGCTCTGTAAATTGCGCTGCACATACAAATCCAACAAAACATCAGGTCGATTAATCGGCCTGATGACAGGCCTCAAGGGATTATGTTCGTTTTGCTTTACGATAATCGCAATTTCATCGTTATTTAATTTGACACACGAGCCAATCGGATAAGGGGAAACCTTATTTAAAAAGGCCTTTACAATCATAAGGTCAAACGCAATCCCACTTGAGCCCATAATGTATTCAATCGCTTCTGATGGCGGAGACGGCTTTCTGTATGGCCTTACAGAGGTCAATGCGTCATAGACATCCGCAACTGAAATAATTCTTCCGAATAAAGGAATATCTTCACCGGAAAGTCCGCTTGGATAGCCTGTACCGTCATATTTTTCATGATGCGTCAGCACCCCTTCACAGATTCTGATATTAGCCAAATTATGTTTTGAAAAGAACTCAGCTCCCTTTTGCGGGTGCTGCTTAACAATGCTAAACTCTTCTTTGGTCAATTTCGCCGGTTTTGCAATAATTTCTATCGGCACCGACATTTTTCCAATATCATGCAATGAAGCACAAAATCCAAGGTCGTACAAATCCTGCGTCTTTAAGCCGAGTTCCAACCCAATTGCAATGGAAAGAATAGACACACCAAGCGAATGATTGTAGGTATAATCATCATACAGTTTTAAATTTGCAATACTGATTTTTGCTTCCGCATTGTTTTTTAATGAATTCACAAGTTGCTTTGAAACATTCATTGTTTGGTTAATGCTGCTTACATTAATCTTCTGTGCAACTTGATTAAACATTTGGTAAACCTGATGTACACTTGCAATAGCCTCATGTTTTAATTCTCTTTTAATCGGCTGCCTGACAGTTGTAGTAACTCTGATTGTCTTTGTCTCTTCTTTGGAATGAATATAAGCACCCAGGATATCCAACTCACCGAATTTATCAATATATAATTGAGTTAATGTTTGGCCAGATCTTAGCATAATGATTTTAGATGTTACGCAATCAAATAAATATACGTCTCTATCCAATACCATTCCTGCTTTTAATTTATCGGTTGGAATAAAAGTCATTCTAACAACCATTCCCTCTTACATTTTTTGCTGATTTCCAAAATACATATATTATCTTATAAAACAATATATGCTACTATAATAACACAATATAGTATATATCGTCAAAACAAAATACTAATTAATAAAAAATTTTAATTTAATTATCTTTTGTAAAATTTTCTAAATTTTTTCTCTGTTCGGTACGATATATATCATGAATAGCTTTATTGTAATTATGATTTATATACCTGTTAGGAGGCTTTCATCATGCGAGCTACAAATTCAACCAGTTCAGCTTCTTCTATCAACGCAACTTCGACCTCATCTAAAAGGATGAGCGGTCTAATCTCTGGATTGGATACCGATACTCTGGTGAAGCAGCTGACTTCCGGAACCCAGAGCAAAATTGACAAGCAGATGCAGAGCAAGCAAATTGCCCTGTGGAAACAGCAATCCTATCGTCAGGTGACTACAGCCCTGTCGGATTTTAAAGCTAAATATTTTTCATCTTCGACCAGCAGCGCCAACATCTCAAGTGCAAACTTTTTCAATTCCACATCGATTAATAATACTTCGTCATTTTTAAATATCAGCGGTAACGCGAGTGTTGCGAAAAATATGGTTGTCACTAGTATTTCGCAGCTCGCGCAACAGGCCAGTTTTGTTTCAAACCATAATGTTTCGAATGAAACGATTGGCACGGGAACCATTTCTTCCACTTGGGCAAAAAGCTTGGTTTCCGGTAACTCACTGACCATTAACTACGACGGAAAAGACTATGCTGTTAAAGTAAACAGTGACTTTGCATTTTCGTCCACCGATCCAGCAGAGAACACGAAAGCTTTAGCCGCCGAACTAAATGCCCAAATTGCTAAAACAGATGGATTAAAGGGCAATGTAAAATTCGATAATAATGGTCAATTGTCAAAAACCGGAACTTCAACTGCCGACATCATTGTCAGCGCCGGCAGTACAAATCTTTTAAAAGGCCTTGGCTTGACCGTCGGGGCTTCCGGCAGCACCTCTATTACAGGAGGACCAATCGTTCCGGACAGCCTTTTTACCACTCAGGCATTAGCGGATTCCCTTTCAGGGTCTACCGTGACGTTCAGTTTGAACGGGCTTACTAAAAATATTACTTTTAAAGAAACTGATAAAAGCCTTTATTCCGATGTCACGAAGCTGAAAACCTATTTGCAAAATGGTTTGAACAGTGCCTTTGGCACGGGAAAAATCGAAGTTGACAAGCCTAATGGCACAGACGACAGCGGAACTTTATCTTTTAAAATGACAGACAAATTTGACACAGACGGTAAGGTAATCGAGAGCACGGATGTTCTTTCAATTGCTTCCTCCGATGTAAGCGGAATCCTCGGCGCAAATGGTGCACTACATGTCTACGCAGGTGAAAGCAACCGCATTAATACCAACAAAACCTTTGCGGATGTCCAAGTCAATTTGAAGGATGCGGACAAATTCACTTTAGATTCCTATGCTGACCCAAAGCAAACAACGGGTGACTTTGATGCTTATGGGTTAACAGTCAATGGTAAAAAATTTACATTTAAAAGTACGGATACGATTGCCAATATCATCTCCACAGTAAACAACGATGCGGATGCCAATGTAACCCTTTCCTACTCTGAAACAAATAATACGTTCAGTGTAACTTCCAAAAGCGGCGGCAGTACCAGCAAAGTCGACATTGCGGACAGTGGCCTTGCAAAAGCTTTGTTTGGCAGTGCCGGCACTGATTATACTGTACAAACCGGTCAGGATGCTAAGCTAAAAGTAAGCTTTGACGGTAACGCAGCAAACGCAGTTGATATTGTGCGAAGCGATAACAAATTCACACTCGATGGTGTTAATTTTAGCCTTTTGGGTAAGACTGACGCCACCGTTACCGCAGATACTCCGATTAAATTTACCGTGGACAATAAAACCGATGATTTATATACGAAAATCAAGGGATTTGTCGATGACTACAATGCGTTAATTGTATTGGCAAACGGTAAGGTCAGTGAAAGTAAGCCGACAGATGCTTCCTATCCCCCACTGACCGATGCACAAAAAGCGGATATGACCGATGCTCAAATTACCGCTTGGGAAACGAATGCAAAAAAAGGATTGCTAAAGGGAGACTCCATTCTAAACTCTCTCAGCCTTGATTTGCGCCACTCCATGACTGACATGATTGACTCCATGAAATCTTCACTCTACGATATCGGCATTTCATCCCCGGCCAACGATTACGCAGCCAACGGCAAACTCACCATTGATGAAACGAAGCTAAAGAATGCTTTGAACAATGACCCTGATAAAGTTTCATCTTTATTTACCGGAACAGACGGTGTTGCTACCCGTATGCAAGCGGTCATTGATAGGAACATCAAAACTACCGGCGGCGACGGCATCCTGATTGCGAAGGCCGGTGTTGAAAACAGTACTAAAGTCGACACAAGCTCCATTACAAAAAGCTTAGCGGAATACGATACCCAAATTAAAAATCTAAAAGCTTTGATGGAAACTCAGCAGGAGCAGTATTACGCTAAGTTCACAAAGCTGGAACAGTATTTGAGCACCATGAATTCGCAGTCAAACATATTTACATCCAATACAACTTCAAGCTGATGGTGATTCAGATATCTTAAGGAGAGGAAACCGAACCATGCCAAACAATCCAATCATGCAGTATAAGGAACAGGCAATCAACACCATGTCCAAAGGAGAGCAATTAATTACTCTGTTAAATGAAACATTGAAAAACCTTCATTATGGTTCTATGATGTTAAAGGATAAAAACTATGCAACAGCAGAAAAATGCACGGGAAAGTGCAAGAATATTATCAACTATCTTTCCTCCGTTTTAGACCGCCAATATGATATTTCTACCGAATTATACGAGCTATACTATTTTATAAATCAGCAAATTATCAAAGCTGAAATTAAACGTGACGGAACCATTTTAGATGAACTGGTTCCGTTGGTAGAGCAGATGAGGGACACGTGGGAAGAGGCCGAGAAACTCAGCCATATGAAAAAATAATAAACAGCGGATCCCAAAAGTGACCTGCACTGTATGGAGGCTTCAATGAAGGAGATTCTTACCTGTCTTGAGCAAAAAGTTATTTTGCTCACTGAAATATTAAATCTGACCAAGCAAATTGAGGTGCGCAGCAAGGAAAACGATATTGAACTGGATAATTTTCTTGATCAGCGCGGCATCTATATTGTCAGAGTAAATAAATGTGACGATTTGATTCTCAGCTTATCTAAGTCCTTGCCCCTTGAGCAGCAAACCCGTTTGCAACAGATTTTGCACGCAGAATATTCCGAAAAGGAATGCAGCAAAGAGGAACTTTCCCTTTTAAAGCTGTCAAAGGAATGTACTGAGCTTTTGCAGAGAGCTGCTGTGCTTGATAAATCCGCGCGTGATGCGATTCAAGAGCAATGCAATGAACTAAGAGAAAAAATAAACACAACCCGAAAAAATGGTAATCAGCAAACAATGTATAACAATATTCATTGATTTTCCATTCACTTTTAAAATCTGTCCCCACAGCACAACTAAAGGCTTTCTTTCAAGAACGGACAAAACCGCTTTATTGAAAGAAAGCCTTTAGTTGTAATCATCGGATGATTAATATGTTTTTACGCCGTTTGAAAAGGATTTGACGACCATTTTTCCGTCCTCCGCATAAAAATAAACGGTTCTGCCATAGTTTAATCCGGTATCCTCTGCGCAAAGTCTAATTTGAAATTTGCTTAAACTTTCCTTTACCGCTACAATATTGCGCTGGCCGATATTGCCGAAAGAGGAGTCACCTGCAACCTCAAACATTTTCGCTCCTCCGGCAATTTTAGCCACAATCCTTCTGCGATTACAGCCCATTTTTTCCATTTTCTGAATCATTTCGGGAATACAGGTATCGGCAAAACGATGTATATTATTTTCCTTTGGATTATTTTGTGGGAAGGTTGGCAGCATGATATGCCCCAGCCCCCCAATTTTCATAATAGGATCATATAAGCAAATTCCAACGCAAGAACCTAATGCGTAGGTAACAAGCGAATCATCACTCCTAACTATCTGCATGTCCGATATCCCAATTGTAACCACATTACTCATAGTGCAATACCCAATTTCCCCATTAATCTATTCAAAGAATCAATCGTTGGTACCAACAGCATATTTGCGCTGACATCCTTATTACCGCTTAAAAAATCATCTTCAATAAATATAATTTTATCCGATACAGAACCCATCTCAATTGCTGGCACGCTCAAAATGGCGCCCACCATGTCCACAGTAATTGCCGGAACTGAAGCTTTAATCAGCATCTGTGACAAAACACTAATAGAGCCTGTGTAAGCAGCTATCATAATATTGCCGAGTTCTGATATGGCGGAAAGTTCCATATCTGAAAGCTTGTCGCAGCTTACCTCTTCTTCACCAAGTAACGATCCAAGTACGGACTTAGCAAAATCCTGCTCGATGATAAACATCATGATTCCCTCAATATCGCCGCCAAGTTTTGCTAAAATGCCGATAACCACGTTTTCCGGGCCGCCTAACGCACTTGCCGCATCATTAATATCTAAAATTCGAACGGTCGGCGTAGTCATATCCACTGGCGTATTCAACATTTGTGACAGCGAAGTGGCTGCGTTGCCGGCACCAATATTTCCAATTTCCTTCAGAACATCAATATGCATTTCATTAAGTTGTTCTAAATTTTGAATCGACATTATGAACTCCATTCCGCCGCATTTCGGTTATTTACAAAATCGGCTTCCATTCATGCGGTTTTATTTGGAGAGCCTTTTATTTATCCATACCATCTAAAACAATATCACATTATATCAGAAGGTAAAACGGGTGCAAGGACAATTTTTTCAGAGGTAGCATAGAATTTGGTGTTGCTGTTATCATCGTTCAAATTAACTGTATGCGGTCCAATTGTCATTTTTGTGCCTGCATAAACAATGTTTGTTCCGATAATTTTATAATCAGTGAGATTGTTTTTTACCTCAGAAGCTTTTTTCAGCCTTGCTTTTATAACTTCCACTGCCTCTGTCAGCTGACTCTTTTTTAAAGTCGCAGCTTTCATAAGCAGGCCCTGTTTTTGTGCATCATTTTGACCGTGAAACAATACTTGCTTGGACAGAATTAAAAATTGTTCCTGAAAATCATTTAGTGCTGTTTGTGCTTTCAAAAGCTCATTTTCCAACTCGGCCGTACCCTCTTCTTTGTCGGCCACCAACATGTCAGTAAGTTCCTTGGAACTGATTGATACAGATGTGACTGTACGGGAGGAAGATCCGATCGTCTTGGCAAAGATTTTTTGTGCGGCTTGATAGCTACCGCCGATCATCAATGCCTTATGGCCTTTTAGAACGATGGAACCTCCTACTGTTACTTTACAGTTCATAAGGACATCTGCATAAATATCATTGTCGGAAAAAATGATTGCATTTTCAAAATACTTTCCGACAACATTCCCACCGGCACGCAGAATACCTTTTCCCATTCCATTCATTCCATTGGAAATGGAAATCGTTCCTTTTGCTTCTATTGTAGCCCCCTCAGCCATGCCGCGAATCGAGATATCTTTTCCCGCTTTAACGAAAAATCCTTCTACAACGTCACCCTGTACGATTACAGAGCCTACCGCATTAATATTTCCGGATGCACTATCCACATCGCCGCGAACAATAAAAACATCACTCACATTTACTGTGGATTTCGTAAATTCAATACAACCATCCACATTGGCGAGCAAACTAAGTCCGTCCTCAGAAATAACCGTGTTGGTTCCGCTTGGAAACGTAGGGCGCCTTCCCTCAACAAAAGGAACAATCTGATTGTAAATATTCATTCCGTCTTTTCCGGGCTTTGGAGGAGTCATTTGACAAAGCACGCCGCCTTTGGAAATATTTTTTACAAGCCCTAAATCGCGAAAATCAACCGTTCCGTCCTCGCGTTCCTTGGGTTTCAACCCGGCGTCATGATCGAATTTGTATTCTATAAAGCCATCAGTTCCATCCACAGGAGGATCTCCTTTGGCACAAATTAATTCGGAATAAAACTTTTTGTTTTGGCAAAAGGAGCGTATTGCATCTTCACAAACACCATATGTAATTTCGTTCTGTGTTAAATATTCAATGATATCATCAAATAAAACAATCTGGTCTGGATAAGCCGGTGTAACCCTAAGATAAGCCGCCATATTGTCAGTGGATATCTGAAGTTGAAATTGGGGTTTTAGCTCCTCTTGAGCCGGATCTGCTTGCTCTGAAGCAGCAGCATTTAAATCGGTCGCACCGTCAATAGCATCAATACTCATTTTAATTTTTCTCTCCCCTCAAAAAAATTGCTTGATCATCTCACCTTAAACCGTTTACCGTCTGCATGATTTCATCGGAAACCTGTACTATTTTAGAGTTTAATTGAAATGCCCTTTGCAGTTCGATAACAGAAACCATTTGATCCGCAAGGTCAACAGCAGAATTCTCCAAAGAGCCTTTTTTCATTTCCGCATTGGTTAAAGCGGTTGCCGCACCGGAATTGTTACTGGGCGTAAAATAGCTGCTGCCTTCACGCACAAGCCCATCTGTATTTTGAAATGAGAAAACGCCGATAGCCGGGCTGTCATCTTCACTGTTCAGGGTGATTTTTTGACCCTTGGCATCCAGCACATAGCCTTTATCCGCAGAAGTCAAATAGTTTATACCATTCTCCAATGATATGTGAAAATTACCGTCACGGGTGTATTTTACTTTACCATCCGTCTGTACGGCAAAAAATTCATTGTTAGCTGTAAGGGCATAATCCAGCGGTCTGTCCGTCTGTTTTAAACCGCCCGGTTGAAAGACAGTATCCGTTTTTTTCAGTTTAACACCATGACCGCTTTTTAGCTTTGTATTGGCACCCTGTGCAGCATCAATGTTGGTGTACATCAAATCAGCAAAAGATGCCTCCGAGGTTTTGTAACCGGTTGTTGATACGTTTGCTATATTGTTGGCTGTAACGTCAAATCCCTTTTGCAAATTGATCGTACCGGTAGCTGCAGTATAAAAAGAACTAATCATCATAACACCTTTTTCTATATGAATTTATATTTTTGCAATATCGGTTACTGCCTTAGCCATAATTTGATCATACATTTTAATCGCCTGAGAGCAGGACTGTAAATTACGCTGCACTGAAAGAGCATTAGTCATTTCTTCGGCCGCATCCACGTTTGAGCCTTCAATTGTTTTCCACATTAGGCTTGGTTCCTGCATGAGTGTGGGCGCCCCACCTGTCGAAGTAAACATTCCTTCTCCTGCTGTTTGCAGATTATTGTAATCCGTAAAATTATAAATAGCGATTTTATCAACTGTCTGCCCGTTAACGGACAGATTTCCCTGTGCGTCGGCAGTAAACTGGTCAGTACCGATGTGGATCGGGCCGTTTTGTCCCATAACGCGCCCCACGCCATCCAAAGCAAGATATCCTCCCTGATCGACGTTAAAACTTCCATTTCGCGTATAGACTGTTCCGTTTGTCCCCTGAACAGCGAAAAAGCCTTCCCCTTTTATTGCAAAGTCCAGCGTGCGCTGCGTATCTTTGAGCGTCCCCTGTGAATGAATCGTATCCATTTTATCTGCAACGGTAGCCAAGTTCATACTGCCAATCGGTGTATTTTGTGTATCAACACGGTTAATCACCATTTTGCCAAATGTGGTCGCGGATACTTCTTTCTTTTTATAACCCGGAGTCGCAATATTCGCCAGATTATTACTAATCCCGGTCAAAATTCTGCTCTGTGTCAGCATACCTGAACCGAGTGTGTAAAAGCCTCTTTCCATGATTTCTACTCCCCCATCAATTATAATATTCCGTTAGATATTTTTTCAATTTTCTGAGCGCGCAGGAATGGATTTGCGATACCCTGGAATCGCTGATCCCCATCACACTGGAAATTTCTTTAATTTTGAGCTGTTCTTTATAATATAATGAAATCACAATTTGCTCTTTATCATTCAAAAGCTCAATATCCTTTGCAAGGATTGTTTGCAATTCCTTTTCAGCTACCACCTGTTCCGGACCGTGAATGGAATCACTGCCAAAACCGATCTGAATATTTTCGACTCCCTTTTCATAAATCATTTCTTCAAAGGAAAGCATATTCAGCGCACAGGTTTCAGCCTGCATTTTTTCGTACTCAGTCAAACTAACTTCTAAAAATTCAGCAAGCTCTTTGTCAGAGGGGGTTCGGCCCAATTGATGGCTAAGAGTGTTTTCCGCCTCATTGATATTTTTTGCGATACGCTTTAATCTTCTGGGAAAACAATCTTGTTTGCGGATATAGTCAATCATGGCACCGCGTACTTTAATGGACGCATAAGTTTCAAATTTAGCTTTTTTTTCAATGTCAAACTTTTCAACTGCATCTAAAAGAGCAATCAAACCCTCGTTGATGATATCATCCATGTAATTAAAATACTGGTAACGGCCAACCGTTTTCAATGCGATGCATTTTACAATATAACTATACTGCACGACAAGCTCATTGCGAACTTCCGGATCTTTTGACTGTTGGTACAACAGCCATAAATCTGCTGTTGGTATCTGATCAATCTCCGTATTCTTCATCTCAGCCTTCCTCCCTTCCAACACAAAATTTATTGGAATTCTATACAATATAATTGAAACTATTATTCTAATGTAACATTGGCAACCGCCTGAATCTGCACACTGGAATGCAGCTCATTGAATGACAAGACCACCGCATTGGGATAAAACTGCTCCAACATTTTGCTGAAATAAATTCTCACCAAAGGAGATGTTAAAATAATCGGAACATTGATAGCGTCTTTCACCTTCGTAATACACTCCAGCAATTTAGAGACAATCTTTTGCGTTGTTTGTGGATCCATGGAAAGAAAAGTCCCCTGATCATTTTTACTGATCGAGTTAACAATTACTCTTTCTACTTCGCTGTCAAGCGTAATGACTCTGATTTGGCCGCCGTCGGACCATTTCCTGGTAATTGTGCGCTTTAGCGACTGACGCACGTACTCGGTCAAAATCTCCGTGTCGTGGACAGAAGAGGCATAATCTGAAACAGTTTGGAGAATCGTCACCATATCCCGAATAGGGACGCCTTCTTTCAATAAATTGCACAGTACTTTTTGCAATGCACTCAAAGAAACCAAATTTGGAATAACATCATCAACAATTGAAGCATCTGTCTTTTTAACAGTTTCAAGCAACTGGCTTAAATCCTGCCTTGTAAACAGTTCATGCGCGTATTTCTTAACGGTTTCAGACAAGTGCGTAACAACAACAGAGAGAGGGTCAATAACTGTATAACCATAAATTTCAGCCATTTCTTTTTTATCCTTTGTAATCCATTTACTCGGGATTCCATATGCCGGCTCAATGGTCTCAATACCGTCAATACCGCCGGTCAGGTTTCCAGGATCAAGAGCCAGATAATAATCGATCAAAATCTCCCCCCTGCTGACTTCCTCACCTTTAATTTTGATAACATATTGATTTGGATTCAGCATACCGTTGTCTCGCAATCGCACAGCGGGAATAACCATCCCCATTTCCATGGCAAACTGCTTTCGAAATGTAATCAGCCTCTCGATAAAACTGCTGCCGCTGTTCTCATCAACGAGGGGAATTAAGCTGTAACCGAACTCCATTTCGATTGCGTCAATCTGCAGAAGCTCATAAATGTTATCAATATTTTTAAAGTATGTGGACTCATCCTGAACCGCGGCAGACTGCTCTGATTCAAGCGCCGCTTCCGGTGCGGCAGCGGCAAGTTCTTGTTTTTTCTTCACAGTGAATCCGGCAATCAAAAGTGCAGCCGCCAATATAATAAGCTGTATGATAGGCATACCGGGAATAAAACACAGCCCGATGAGTGTAATTCCGGTAAGTATCAAAACAGTCGGCTGCGAAAGAAATTGCTTTGAAACATCTGAACTCAAGCTTGAGTCGGACGCAGCACGAGTCACAATCATGCCGGTTGCAGTCGAAATGAGCAGTGCGGGAATCTGGGCTACCAAACCGTCACCAACTGTGGCAATCGAATAGATATTTAAAACATCTGAGAAGGAACCCCCGCCTTGAACCATACCAATAATAAGACCTGCAACAAAATTTATGAACGTGATAACGATGGACATAATCGCATCGCCCTTGACGAACTTCGTGGCACCATCCATAGAACCATAAAATTCAGCTTCACGCTGAATGTCATTTCTGCGGTTGCGCGCCTGTTCCTCAGAGATAAGCCCGGAATTCAAATCGGCATCAATTGCCATTTGCTTACCGGGCATCGCGTCCAATTTGAATCTGGCGGATACTTCGGAAACTCTCTCCGCACCCTTTGTAATAACCAAAAATTGCACCAAAACAATAATAATAAATACGATGAACCCTACAACTACGTTGCCTTTTAGAACGAAGCTGCCAAAAGTATGAATTACCTGCCCTGCTTGTCCAGATTCGGTAAGAATCAAACGTGTAGAAGAAATGTTAAGGGCCAGCCGAAACAGGGTCGTAATCAAAAGCAGTGAGGGAAAAATAGAGAATTGCAGCGCATCCTTGACATACATGGTCATCAACAAAATCGTAATTGACAGCGTAATGTTGATGATAAGCATCATATCCAATAAAAACGGAGGTAGTGGGATAATGATAAAGCCGATAATTAGAATTACGAAAATAGATACAATGTTATTTAGGAATTTCAATCTCACTTATTCTCCTTTTTTGTAGAATATACCCATGCCATGATTTCGGCAAGAATTAAGTAGTATTCCTGCGGAATCTCTCTATTGATTTCAACTGTACTGTATAGAGCCCTTGCAAGTGGTCTGTTTTCTGTCATTGGAATATGGTGCTGTTCAGCTATCTCTATAATTTTAAGCGCTGTATAATCCTGTCCCTTTGCGACTACGATAGGAGCGCTGTTTTTTTCAATATCATATTTGAGCGCGACCGCAAAATGCGTTGGATTTCTGATAATAACATCCGCAGTAGGCACCTGCTGCATCATTCTCTGCGTTGCCATTTTTCGCTGACGGTCACGTATCTGGCCTTTAATTTGTGGATCTCCTTCGAGTTGCTTGTACTCTTCCTTAATTTCCTGTTTGGACATTTTAATGTTTCTCTCGTATTCCCACCACTGATACAAATAGTCAAAAGCCGCAATCAAGATAAATGCGAGAGAAAGCTGAATGACGATATCCATGATAGAATTTAAGATAAAACTCACTGCACCAAAAATATCTTCAAACATTAATTTTGTGAAACTCTTTGAAATGTTGAGAAACGCGGAATAAAGAATATATCCAATCACAGAAATTTTAAGCATTGCTTTAATCAGCTCAGTAATGGAACGAAGCGAAATCATTTTTTTAATTCCCTGAAGCGGGCTTAACCTTGAAAATTTTATTTTAAGATTTTCTTTTGAGATTTTAAATCTGGTTTGCATTCCGGTTGCGATAATACCAACAGCTATCGATACCAGCATCACTGGTCCTGCCAAAAGAAGGACTGCAATAAGAACATCTTTTGCCACACTCATCGCAAAGGCAGTTGATAAGGTGTTCACTGTTTTCATATAACCAATGTACTTGATGATCACCCCGGACATATGCTGGTAAAGAAACGGAAAAATAATTTTCAATGTGTAAAAAAGTGCCAGTATTGAAAGCGCGCTGATTACGTCGCTGCTTTGAAATATGTTACCTTTTTTTTGTTCGTCTTCTCTTTTTTTAGGGGTAGCTTTTTCGGTCTTGCTGCTGTCTGCCATATCATCCCCCCTAAAATCAGATTTGGCGTAAAAGAAAGACTATGCAAGCATTTGAAAAATGTGATCGATATTGTCGAACATCAGCGTAATCAATTTTTCAAGAAAAGTAGCAAGCGGCGATACCATAATAAGAATCATAATAAAACCAATAATGACCTTAAGCTGAATGTTCAATGAAAAAACATCAATTTGCGGAACGGCCCGCATAATTAAGCCCACCGCGATTTCCGTAATAAACTCGGCCGCCAGAACAGGGAGCGACATTTTAACCGCATAAATTAAGATAAGAGAAAACATGCTCACAAGCTCTTGAAACATAGCCGGTTCAAAGTGGAGAGTGCCGTACGGAACCAATACACAAAGTTTCGTAAAAATCTGTATCAGCGTTAAATGTCCATTCACGGCAAAGAAAATCAATATAAACATCGCATTAATAAACGATGCCGAAAGTGCCATAGAAACATTGCTTTGAGGATCATAAATTTTTGACATTGATATACCGATTTGCATATCAATGCTCTCCCCCGCAATTGGCATAATGGATAAAAACAGCTGAATCACATATCCAACCATGTACCCAATCAGTAACTCCTTCATCATAGAAACAAACAAGATGATAAAAGAAGAAATTTCAATGGTCTGAGTCGGAACCAACCTGTAAGAAAAGATGGAAAGCATCAGCGTAAGCCCAACTTTAAGGATCACCGGAATATTTTTCCTGCCGAGGATGGGGTTAAACATGATACACCCGGACATTCTCATGAAAACTAAAAGCAGAAGAGTAAAATCATAGTCCATTTCCATATTTCACTTATGACCACACCTTTCCGCCGTCTTAGAAAAATCCAAGGAACCCGCTAATTAAATTTTATTATCAGCCCAAATATGTAGAGCGTAAAATCATTCATGGTTTCAATCATCCACGGACCTAAAATTAATAAAACCAACCCAATCGCAATCAGCTTAGGTACAAAGGTAAGTGTTTGTTCATGAATTTGCGTAGCTGCCTGAAAAATAGACACTACCAGTCCTAATAGAACGCTGATAATCAAGATGGGCGCCGATACTTTTAGCGCTGCAATCATTGCAGCATGGAAAAGTTCACTAATATCAGATGTCGTCATAGGTTGACCTTTCTCCATTTTTTAAGAATAGGCAACTTGAAAATTACATGTTAAAACTAACGGCCAACGTCTTAAACAAAAGCCCCCATCCATCTACCAGGATAAATAGCAAAAGCTTAAACGGCAATGAAATCATCGCTGGAGGAAGCATAATCATACCCATTGACATCAGTGTGCTGGCTACAACAATATCGATAATTAGAAATGGTATGAAAATCAAGAATCCGATCATAAAAGCTCTTTTTAACTCGCTGGTCATAAATGCAGGGATAACCACAGTAATCGACAGTTCATCGACAGACTTTACAGGTTTTGCTTTTGACAAATTAATGAATAGATTTAAATCGTCTTTCTTCGTTTGCTTAAGCATAAATTTTTTCATAGGTACAGCTGCTTTTTTAAGGAATTGTTCCTGTGTGATTTTCTGTTCTTTATACGGCTGGTACGCTTCCGTATTAATCTGAGTAATAACAGGAGACATGATGAACAGGGACAAAAATAAAGCAATACCAATCAGCACCTGATTAGGCGGGGTCTGCTGCAGCCCCAGTGCATTTTTCAAAAATGACAGAACGATAATAATTCTGGTAAAGCAGGTTGTCATGATGAGAATAGACGGTGCAAGCGCCAGCACAGTGAGCATTTCAATAATCTCAAGCGTGTCTACTCCCTTGCCGTTAACATCGACATTCACCGACGCCGCTGAAGCGCCTAACGGCAGCAAAAACACAAAGACTAAAGAGATTACAATGACAACCAAAATCTTTTTACTGACTTTTCTTTTCTTCTTCATCTTTGGCATCGTCAGTTTTATCGGCGTTTCGGTTATTCTTGTCACTCATCTTCACATCCCATCTGCTTTTTATTGTTGAATTTAAGGCATCAAGAAAACTATCTTTCAGAGCGGATTTAGGAAGATTCAACTCTGACCCATCCAGTTCCTTCAAAATCTCAATATTGTTGTTTGCAAATCCAATCAGATAATATTTACCGCAAACCTGAATGATAACGAGCCCTTTATCCTGTGCCAAAGCCACCCGTTCCACTACCTTGATATTGTTGAATTTTGAAACGTTGTTCACCCTGTTTGCCATAAATTTACTAAACAGGTAGCAAAGATACAACACCAGAGCAATGGCAAACAATGAGAAAACCAACGTCAAAATATCTGAAGAAGCACTGAGCGGCAAAATATCTAACGCAAAATTCAATATGGTTCCTCCCTCTCTGAATGCTGTGAGTATTAAGCCTCTAAAATGCTATGAACGGTTTTCATAATACGGTCCGGTTTAAACGGTTTTACAATGAAGTCCTTTGCGCCCAATTTCAGCGCTTCAACAACCATCGCTTCCTGTCCCATTGCTGAACACATAACGACTTTAACAGTGCTGTCCATCTCTTTTAAATTTTTCAGTGCCTCTAAGCCATCCATAATCGGCATCGTGATATCCATCAGGATGAGGTCCGGTTTTTCTGAGCTGTAAAGACTGACTGCGCGTTCCCCATTTTCTGCTTCTACAATTTCCGTATATCCATTCTGCTGCAGTGTGTTTTTAATCATCATTCTCATAAAAGCTGCGTCATCGACCAACATAATTTTTTTACTCATTATTATTGTTTCCTCCTAATAGGCACCGCTTAGGTGCTTTTCTTCTAAATCAGTTTCATAATCTCGCTGCTTAGTACTTCTGTGATTCTTACTCCGTAAAAATCATCCACGACAACAACGTCGCCTCTTGCGATTCGCTTACCATTTACATAAACATCTATCTGTGAACCGGCTTGCTTGTCCAACTCAACAATTGTACCCGATGTAAAGTCCAGAATATCTTTAATTGGTTTTGTTGTGCGGCCGATTTCAACCGAAATTTGCAGTGGAACCGACATGATCATGTTTAAGTTGTTATTTTGATCATCTGTAAGCACCACTTCATCCTCATCAAAACTCTGAT
>Ga0183096_1000218_pt1 | contig 102239 bp, 79 predicted proteins | sample Biomet5_FD_127791 | JGI IMG/M metagenome (GOLD analysis project Ga0183096, IMG submission 127791) | Microbial communities from bioreactor (seeded with sewage sludge) at LBNL, California, USA - Biofuel metagenome 5 (version 2) (version 3) | ecosystem: Engineered > Bioreactor > Anaerobic >...
TCCCATTCCGAACAGAGAAGTTAAGCCTGATCACGCCGATGGTACTGCGTAACAGTGGGAGAGTAGGTAGCTGCCGTTTTATCTAAGAGTCCTGTTCATTCAATAATGAACGGGACTCTTTTTTTGTATATATGCGTATTTTCGATCTATCTCTCATCTCCCATGATCTAAAAATTAGTTGATATTTTTATGCAAATGTCATTTTTCTTATTTGCCATAACCTTGCTCGATAAATAAACTCAAATAAGTTAAGATATTCCTCATCAAAATAAGTTTCTTTGTTCTTATATTATTGGATTGCTATTCGTTCTTTGGATTATATTTAGCTCTTAATATACTCGCACATAGATAAATTCACTACACATTAAAATATAATTTGTAATATTGCGTTTTATATTTCAATAAATCTTTTAATAATGATAATTGGGGATAGAATAAAACAAATAAAGATAGCACTAGTGTTGATTGCAATAATAATTGCTTTTTCATCACTAGTTATTTCTCATATATTAATTAAAGATTTGTCGGCAGAGGAAAAAAACAAAATGGAAGTCTGGTCTGAAGCCATGAAAACTTTTAATAATGCAGATGAAACTACAGATTTAACTTTGGTACTTAAGGTGCTGAATGGAAATAATACAATACCTGTAATTGTAGTAGGCAAAAGAGGTGAAATACAAAGCTATAGGAACATTTCAGTTCCTTCTTCAAATTCTGATAAATACTTGCATGATAAGGTTAATAGCTTTGGATATAGTAATCATAAGATAAGGATATATCTAAAGTCTGATGAGAGAATAAATAGACAAGCACAAACTGACTATATTGATATTTATTATGATGATTCATTAATGCTTAAACGACTTGCAACTTATCCATATGTTCAACTAGGAGTTGTTCTTGTTTTTGTTGTAATTGCTATTTTTGCACTGCTGAGTTCTAAGAAGGCTGAGCAAAATAAAGTCTGGGTTGGGCTTTCTAAAGAAACGGCTCATCAGCTTGGCACTCCCATATCTTCATTGATGGCCTGGGTGGAAATATTGAAATCAAGATATGCAAATGATGACTTGATTTCTGAAATGGATAATGATGTAAATAGATTGCAACTTATTGCTGAACGCTTTTCGAAAATAGGATCTATGCCCGAGCCTAATCCATGCGAACTTATTTCAATACTAAATAATGTTATAGAATATCTATCAAAAAGATGCTCAGGGAAAGTTGTCTTTGTTAGAGAATTTGATGATCTACCGATCTGGATTAAACTAAATTCTCCGCTTTTTGAATGGGTTATAGAGAACTTATGCAAAAATGCAATTGATTCGATGGAGGGGCAAGGCATTATAACATTTTCTATTTTTAATACAGAAAAGAAGGTTGTGATAGATATCTTGGATACAGGAAAAGGAATTCCAAAATCTAAATATAAAACCGTTTTTCAACCAGGATATACAACTAAAAAGCGTGGTTGGGGACTAGGTTTATCTTTAGCTAAAAGAATTGTGGAAGAATACCACCATGGAAAGATTTATGTAAAACGTTCTGAAATAAATAGAGGTACAACTTTTAGAATTGAACTGAAAAAATAAAGATTTAACCCTCATTTATATATTATGAGGATTATTATTTGTATCTTTGTCGCCCGAATTGTGTTTAATGGCATGTTCTTAAGGTAAAAATTATGCATTAAACAGGATTGGTTTACACTTTTTTTGTACCTTTGCAAAAATTATAAATTACTAGTTTTGGGAAAGTTCGATAAATATAAAGTTGATTTAAAAGCAATGCAAGCAGATTCATGTTCATTTGAATTTGTGCTTGATAATATATTCTTTGCAAATATTGACGGACCCGAAGTTCAAAAAGGCAAAGTCAATGTTACACTTGTCGTTAAAAGAACGGCGGGAACCTTTGAACTCGTATTCCAAACAGAAGGAGTTGTAATAGTTCCCTGTGATCGTTGTGTTGATGATATGGAAGTACCTGTAACATCTACAGATAAACTGTTTGTCAAATTTGGTAGTGACTATGCTGAGGAAAATAACAATGTGGTTATTATTCCGGAAGATGAGGGATATATCAATGTGGCTTGGTTTATGTACGAGTTTATAGCTTTGGGTATTCCAATGAAACATGTTCATGCTCCTGGGAAATGTAATAAAGGCATGGTAAGCAAACTAAATAAGCATCTTCGAACAACACCTGATGATGAAGAGGGTATTGATGAAATAGATTCTTCAGTTGCAGAGGAAATAGAGGACGTGGAAGAAGATTCTATTGATCCTAGATGGAATGAATTAAAAAAAATATTAGATAATAATTAAAGTTTAAGAAAATGGCACATCCTAAAAGAAAGCAATCAAAAACGAGAACTGCAAAGAGAAGAACTCATGATAAAGCTGTAGCTCCAACATTGGCTATTTGTCCAAATTGTGGTGAATGGCATGTTTATCATACAGTATGTGGAGCTTGCGGTTATTACAGAGGCAAGCTTGCTATCGAAAAAGAAGCTGCTATCTAAGCAGAAAAAGTTCTATACTATTAAAATATAGCCAGGGAGATTACTCCCAGGCTTATTTTGCGGTATAATTACATTAAAATTAAATTAATGGAAAAAATTAATGCAGTAATCACAGGTGTTGGTGGATATGTACCTGATTATATCTTGACTAATGAAGAGATATCAAAGATGGTAGATACCAATGATGAATGGATTATGACGCGTATAGGGGTTAAAGAACGTCGTATTCTTAATGAAGAAGGATTAGGTACTTCTTATATGGCCCGTAAAGCAGCAAAACAATTAATGCAGAAAACTGGTTCTAATCCAGATGATATTGATTTAGTTATTGTTGCTACAACTACTCCGGATTATCATTTCCCATCAACAGCATCAATACTTTGTGATAAATTAGGGTTGAAAAATGCATTTGCTTTTGACCTTCAAGCTGCTTGTAGTGGTTTCTTATATTTGATGGAAACTGCTGCTGCATTTATTCAGTCTGGTAGATATAAGAAAATTATAATTGTTGGAGCAGATAAGATGTCTTCAATGGTAAACTATACAGATAGAGCAACTTGTCCAATCTTTGGTGATGGAGCGGCTGCTGTTATGGTTGAACCAACTACTGAAGATTATGGTATCATGGACTCTTGCTTACGTACAGATGGTAAAGGTCTTCCTTTCCTTCATATGAAAGCTGGTGGTTCAGTTTGTCCTCCTTCATATTTTACTGTTGATAATAAAATGCATTATCTGTATCAGGAAGGACGAACTGTCTTTAAATATGCAGTATCTAATATGTCTGATGTAACGGCTCATATTGCAGAAAAAAATAATCTGACAAAAGAAAATATTGATTGGGTTGTTCCTCATCAGGCAAATATGCGTATTATCGATGCCGTTGCTAACCGCCTGGAAGTTCCTATCGAGAAAGTACTCGTAAATATTCAGCGATATGGAAATACAAGTGCTGCAACATTACCTCTTTGTCTTTGGGATTTTGAGAAAAAACTAAAGAAAGGTGACAATATGCTGTTTACGGCGTTTGGAGCTGGTTTCACATGGGGAACCGTTTATGTGAAATGGGGTTATGACGGAGCTGAAAAGTAAACATATAAATAATCTGATATAAAAAACGCATCCCATTTTCGATGCGTTTTTTTGTCTCTTTCAATAATATAAAAATATGCATAAAGCAGGATTTGTAAACATTGTGGGTAACCCTAACGTAGGAAAGTCTACATTGATGAATGTACTAGTTGGAGAGCGTATCTCTATTGCTACCTTTAAAGCGCAAACAACTCGACATCGCATCATGGGTATTTTGAATACTGATGAAATGCAGATTGTGTTTTCAGACACACCGGGTGTTTTGAAGCCTAACTATAAATTGCAGGAAACAATGCTGAATTTTTCAACGTCAGCATTATCTGATGCAGATGTACTGCTTTATGTAACAGATGTAATTGAAACAGGAGACAAGCATAATGAATTTATTGAAAAAGTTCGTCAACAGTCTTTTCCTGTATTAGTCCTTATTAATAAGATAGATCTTATTGATCAACAAAAACTGGAAACTCTTGTTGAAGAGTGGAAGGAATTACTGCCTCAGGCTGAGATTGTGCCTATTTCTGCTATCTCTAAATTTAATGTAGATTATGTGATGCGCAGAATAAAGGAGTTATTGCCTGATTCTCCTCCTTATTTTGATAAGGATCAATGGACTGATAAACCTGCTCGTTTCTTTGTTACAGAAATTATTCGCGAAAAAATATTGCTCTATTATGACAAAGAAATACCTTATGCTGTCGAAGTAGTAGTAGAACAATTTAAAGAAGAACCAAAATTGATTCGCATCAATGCGGTTATTTATGTTGAACGAGATTCCCAAAAGGGCATCATTATTGGCAAACAAGGTAAAGCCTTGAAAAAAGTGGCTACGGAAGCACGCCGCTCATTGGAAAAATTCTTTGGTAAATCTGTATTCTTGGAAACTTTTGTGAAGGTCGATAAAGACTGGAGAAGTTCTGATAGAGAACTAAAGAATTTTGGCTACCAATTGGATTAGTATTCACCGACTGTGATAGTCGTAAATTAAAGTTGTAATATGGGAAATTTAGTAGCAATTGTAGGTCGTCCTAACGTTGGAAAATCTACGCTTTTTAACCGCTTGACCAAGACGCGTCAGGCTATTGTTAACGACGAAGCAGGGACCACCCGTGACCGTCAATATGGAAAATCGGAATGGTTGGGACAAGAATTCTCGGTTGTTGATACTGGAGGATGGGTTGTTAACTCTGATGATATTTTTGAAGGAGAAATACGTAAGCAGGTAATATTGGCTGTTGATGAAGCAGATGTAATTCTTTTCGTTGTGGATGTAATGAATGGAGTTACCGATTTGGATTTACAAGTTGCACAAATTCTTCGTCGTGCAAAAAGTCCTGTAATCTTAGTCGCAAATAAGACAGACAATGGTGACCTTCAATATAATGCACCTGAATTTTATAGTCTAGGCTTAGGAGATCCTCATTGTATATCTTCCTTGTCAGGAAGTGGAACAGGAGACTTGCTAGATGTTTTGGTTAGTAAGTTTAAGAAAGATACATCGGAAATTTTGGACGATGATATTCCTCGTTTTGCAGTTGTAGGTCGTCCTAATGCAGGAAAATCTTCAATTATCAATGCATTTATTGGTGAAGATAGAAATATTGTAACTGAAATAGCCGGAACAACCCGCGATTCTATTTATACACGTTACGAAAAATTTGGATTTGATTTTTATCTTGTTGATACTGCTGGTATCAGAAAGAAAGGAAAGGTTAATGAAGATCTTGAATATTATTCGGTAATACGCTCAATTCGTGCTATTGAAGGGGCTGATATTTGTATTCTGATGTTAGATGCCACTAGAGGAATTGAAGGTCAGGATCTTAATATATTTTCTGTTATTCAGAAAAATGCAAAAGGTATCGTTGTTGTTGTTAATAAGTGGGATTTAGTTGAGAATAAAACAGATAAGGTAATGAAGGAGTTCGAAAATGCTATTCGAAATCGTTTTGCTCCTTTTGTTGATATCCCTATCATCTTTACTTCAGCTCTTACTAAACAACGTATATTTAAGGTGCTTGAAGCTGCAAGAGAGGTTTATGAAAACAGATCAATTAAGATTTCTACTGCAAGATTAAATGAAGAAATGCTTCCATTAATCGAGGCTTATCCACCACCTTCAACAAAAGGTAAATATATAAAGATAAAATATGTGACTCAATTGCCGAATACTCAGGTTCCTTCTTTTGTATTCTTTGCTAATTTGCCACAGTATGTAAGAGATCCATATAAAAGATTCCTGGAGAATAAGTTACGTGAAAAATGGAATTTGACAGGAACTCCGATAAACATATTTATTAGACAGAAATAAAACGATATTACAGAGCCGCTAACAAAGTTTTAGTGGCTCTATTTTTTTATATGTTTGAAGAAAAGGATCTGTCTAAGAAGTAAAATTAGTTTCAAAGTTTTGAATAACTAAAAAACGTTCTTAGTTATACTCCTAAATAAATGATATAAAAAAGTAAGGGACTGTTCAACTTTGAACAGCCCCTTGCTTTTTTATGTAGAATTGATTGATTATTGTTCTTCTGACAGACTCTGAACTTCTACTTCTTTCACTTTACGGAAGAAATCAGAAGCAAAGATGAAGTCGTTTAATCGCTTGTTGTTTACTGTGAAAATCTCATCTTTTGTTCCTTCCCATTCCTTGTTACCCTGATATATATAATATATCTTTTCTCCGATACCCATAACAGAGTTCATATCGTGAGTATTAATGATGGTAGTCATGTTGTACTCCTTAGTGATGTCCTGAATAAGTTCATCTATAAGAAGAGAAGTCTTTGGATCAAGTCCCGAGTTTGGTTCATCACAAAATAGATACTGAGGATTTAGAGCAATTGCACGGGCAATGGCAACACGCTTTTGCATACCACCACTTATTTCTCCAGGAAAAGCAGAATGAGCTTCTTTTAGATTTACACGTTCCAAACAGAACATGGCACGCTTAATTCTGTCCTTTACAGAGTCATTAGAGAACATGTTCAATGGAAACAGAACATTGTCCAGTACGGAGAGTGAGTCGAAGAGTGCTGCACTCTGGAAAATCATTCCCATTTCACTCCTTAACAGTTTCTTCTCTTTCTTTCCCATAGTTACGAAATTCCTGTTATCATAGAGCACTTCTCCTTTTTCCGGAGTAAGCAATCCAACCAGGCATTTCATTAATACGGTTTTACCAGACCCACTTTGTCCGATAATCAAATTGGTTTTCCCATTTTCAAATACGGCATTTATATTTTTTAAAACATCTCTGCCGTCAAATGATTTATATAGTGATTTAACTTCGATCATCCCATTAACAATTTAGTAAGAATAATATCTGCAAATAAAATTAATGCGCTGCTACAAACTACCGAGTCTGTACTAGCCTTACCTACCGCAATGGAACCACCTTCGACTGTGTATCCAAAGAAAGCCGATACAGTAGCGATGATGAAAGCAAAGAATAGCGACTTTATAATACCACACCAAACATACCACTCAACGAATGTGTATTGTAAACCAAACTCGAGATTGGTTGATGTCATTATGCCCCCAAACCAACAAGTGGCATAGGCGCCGATAATTCCCGAAAAGATACTGAAGGTTACCAGTACTGGGATAAATATAACCAGCGCTGCAATCTTGGGCAAGATGAGGTAACTGGCTGAATTAACACCCATTATCTCAAGTGCATCAATTTGTTGAGTAACTCGCATAGTTCCTAGTTCGGATGCAATGTTTGAGCCTACCTTACCAGCAAGAATTAAACACATAATTGAAGATGAAAACTCCAGCAACATAATTTCACGGGTAACATAACCTACGGTCCAGCGCGGCATCCAGGGGCTTTCAATATTTAATTTGATTTGGATAGTAATAACCGCTCCGATAAAAAATGAAATCAGTAAAACGATACCAGCTGAGTTTACTCCCAATTGTTCTACTTCTTTTACTAATTGCTTTAAATACATCCTCATACTTTCAGGGCGTGAAAAGATTCGGCCCAATAACATGATGTATCTTCCAAAAGTCCTTAATACTTTGAACATATTATCTTATTTGTCGGCAAATGTACATTAATTTATGCATATTTTTGCTACATTTGCCCCCAAAATAATAGAATAACAATGGCTGAAGAAGGATTTACTGAAAATCAGGTTGAGCTTAATACTGCTGAAACTTTGGTTGAAGAAACTGAAGTTATCTCTAATGAACCACAAGAGGAACCTAAGATGGTTCTTCGTACTGAGAATCTTGTAAAGAAGTACGGGAAGAGAACGGTAGTTAGTCATGTGTCAATTGATGTAAAACAGGGAGAAATTGTAGGATTGCTAGGTCCGAACGGTGCCGGAAAAACCACATCGTTCTATATGACTGTAGGATTGATTACTCCGAATGAAGGCCGCATTTTTCTTGATGATCTGGAAATTACCAAGTATCCGGTATATAAAAGAGCGCAGAATGGAATTGGCTATTTGGCACAGGAGGCTTCTGTTTTCCGGAAGATGAGTGTGGAAGATAATATTATGGCTGTATTGGAGATGACCAATACTTCAAAAGAATATAAAAAAGAAAAGCTCGAAAGCCTGATCGCGGAATTTCGTTTGCAGAAGGTGCGTAAGAATCTGGGAGATCAGCTCTCTGGAGGTGAGCGCCGTCGTACTGAGATTGCCCGTTGCCTTGCCATTAATCCAAAGTTCATTATGCTTGATGAACCATTTGCCGGAGTAGACCCTATTGCGGTGGAAGACATTCAGCACATTGTGTGGAAACTTAAAGATAAGAATATTGGAATCTTGATCACTGACCACAATGTACAGGAAACCTTAAGTATTACAGACCGTGCATACCTTTTGTTTGAAGGGAAAATTCTTTTCCAGGGAACTCCGGAAGAGTTAGCCGAAAATAAAATTGTGCGTGAAAAATATCTTAGTAACAGCTTTGTACTCCGCAGAAAAGATTTTGAAAATAGAGAATAATATAGTTCAATATATAAAAAGAAAGCCGGGAATTACATTAAAATTTCCGGCTTTCTTTTTGTCTTTCAACTTACTTATTATTCATCTAAAACAGATAGTGCAGATTGTATCTGATAGTACTTCCAGATTCTCCACATACAGAATGTGAAAACAAAGATTCCTGCAACGATGTATCCTATGCTGTTTTGATTATTAGAAACTATTTTAACCAATTCATTCCCTTTATTGAATGTGTTTGGAGTAAAGGTTACGGTTAATGCGTTGTTGATTGCATGTGCAATTACAGGCACCCAAAGGCTTTTGCTCCATATATATAAGTATCCCAGTACCATACCTAATATCATACGTGGTACGAATCCATAAAACTGAAAGTGAATTGCACTGAATATAATGGCAGTGTATAATATGCCAAGATGGATATTTTTTGTCCAACCAATTAATATTTTCTGAATTACTCCTCTGAACATAAGTTCCTCTCCAATGCCTGCCATGATGGCTATAATTATTATGTTCATAATGAATCCTCCCCAGCTATCTGTATTTAGCAGGGTATTAGTTGCTACCTCGGCAGCTTTTTCGGTATTGATCATCCAGTCTTCTATAGACCTCAAAGATTCAGGCAGCTGTAACCCTTGGTTCCATGTACTTAGTACATCTATTAGCGGGCTAATTGAAATTATAGCCATTACTCCAAGAATCAAGATGATAAGATTGGGCGTTCTTAGTTGTAAACTCTTCTTTGTGGAATCTTTCCATAGGAAGAATTGTGTAAGCAAAGGGGTTGAAATAAATATTATTAAATCCTGAGTAAAAACTGTTAGCCTTAATAGATTTCCTTCCTTCATTCCTGAAAAGGATAACACTTCTAATTTTAAAACGATAGCACAAAATAATGTAAAAAAAATAAATACAAGCGCCAGTAAGGAGATCTTGGCGAATCCGGAGTAATTTTCAAATGTACCTCTTCTCATTTGTTGGCTGGTTAGGTTTTTTATTATTTAATAGACAAAGCCTTCCGTCGTAAAAATCGACAGAAGGCTTTCCTTAATTTCCTAATATTCTATTTAATTAGAATTTTGGTCTTGCTTCTTTAACAACTAATGCGCGACCCTCAAATTCTGCGCCGTTAAGTTCTGCAATAGCTTTAGCAGCTTCTGCATCGTTAGGCATTTCAATGAAACCAAAGCCTTTTGATTTTCCAGTTTCACGGTCCATAATAACTTTTACAGAAGTTACAGTTCCGTAATCTTCCATAATCTGTTGTAAATCTGCTTCCCTAACTCGGTAGTTAAGGTTTCCTACGTAAATGTTCATAGTTAAACGGGTAATAATAAATAAATAGATAAAACTCTCTAAAAGATGATCTAGATTGTAAGGATTTTAAATGACAGAGAGATTACAAAAGCGCTATTATAACGAAAGTAAAAACCATGTAATCGAAATCGTAAAACTAAATATCATCAATTCATAGCAAAGAAAAACAATTATTTTTAATCGACAATCTTTTTCTTCACATTTTTTGTGCTGGAATGTATTTTTTTGTTAGAAATTTATAAAATGAGATGTCGTTATTTTGTTTTAAACAAATATTTGATACTAAACTATCTCTTTTTTCCCTTTATAAAGGGATTTAAGCCAATTTGTCTCTAGAGTTAAGGTTTTTTTAGGCGGGAGATTATTTTTGTTATTTAGACCATAATTGCAAAAGGAGTACTTCTTATATAATTATAGTCTACACATAATATTTAAAAGGTGTACTCCTTATTTAAAACCTTCCGTTTTATTTTTCCTTAGCAAACCTTTAAAATTGTACAAGCTATTGGCTTAAAAGAATATAACTCCGGAATAATTTATCATATAGAAATTTGATAATTGAAAGATTAACACTAATTTTGCACGCTCTTTAAAAAGATAAAGTATAAATCATATAAATAATTGTCAGAATGAACGTTTCATTGCAAAACATTGACAAAGTAAGCGCGTTGCTTACTGTAAAGCTTGAAAAGGCTGATTACCAAGAACAAGTTGATAAATCGCTGAAGACTTTCCGTCAAAAAGCTAACGTTCCGGGTTTCCGTCCGGGAATGGTTCCAATGGGCCTTGTTAAGAAAATGTATGGAAAAGCTGTTAAGGCTGAAGAAATCAATAAAATCCTTTCAGAAAAGGTATATGGATATATCAAAGAAAATCAAGTAAATATTTTGGGTGAACCTCTTCCAAACGAAGATAAACAACCAGAAATTGACTTCGATACAATGGATGAATTCGATTTCTTGTTCGATATCGCTTTGGCTCCTGAATTTAAAGCAGAACTTTCAGATAAAGATACTGTTGATTACTATACTATCGATGTAACAGACGAAATGGTTGATCAACAAGTTAAATCTTATACTCAACGTGCTGGTAAGTATGACAAAGTAGACGAGTATCAGGATAAAGACATGTTGAAAGGTCTGATTGCTGAACTTGACGAAGAAGGTAATACTAAAGAAGGCGGTATTCAGGTAGAAGGTGCAGTTTTGATGCCTGCTTACATGAAGAACGATGATCAGAAAGCAATCTTCAACGGATGTAAAGTAAATGATGTATTGGTGTTCAACCCAAATACAGCTTACGATGGTCACGAAACAGAAATCGCTTCTCTTCTTAAGATTGAAAAAGAAGCAGTTGCAAACTATACAGGCAACTTCAGCTTCCAGGTTGAAGAAGTTACTCGTTTTGTAGAAGCTGAACTTAGCCAGGAAATCTTTGATCAGGTTTATGGTGAAGGAGTAGTTAAGACTGAAGAAGAGTTCCGCGCAAAAATCAAAGAATCTATTGCAGAACAATTTGTTGCTGATAGCGATTATAAGTTCTTACTTGATGTTCGCGATTTCTTGATGAACAAAATTGGTAAATTAGAATTCCCAGAAGCTTTGCTTAAACGTATCATGTTGCTTAACCACCAGGATAAAGGTGCTGATTTCGTTGAAGAAAACTACGAAAAGAGCATTGAAGAATTAACATGGCACTTAATCAAAGAACAATTAGTTAAGGAAAATGAGATTAAAGTTGAACAAGAAGATATCGTAAACATTGCAAGAGAAGCTACTAAAGCTCAGTTTGCTCAATACGGAATGTTGAATGTTCCAGAAGATCTTTTGAATAACTACGCTCAGGAAATGTTGAAGAAGAAAGAAAGCGTTGAAGGCTTGGTTAACCGCGCCGTTGAAGCTAAACTTGCTACAGCATTGAAAGCTAAAACTACATTGAACAACAAAACAGTTTCAATGGAAGAATTCAACAAAATGTTCCAGTAAAAACTGGTAGAAAGAAGCATTTAGCTAAATCTTCATAAAAGAGGAGGCTTTTGACTTTAAAAAGAGCTACTTACTGATAATAAATAAGATTAGTCTGATTTATTTTTGTAATTTTGTTAGCTCTTATCAAGGATGGTCAAAAGCCTCCTTTCTATGTATTAATTTAAAAATATCAATCATTATGGATGATTTCAGAAAATACGCAACCAAGCACATGGGTATAAGTAGTATGGTTTTGGATGATGTAATCAAATCACAGAACGGCTATTTGAATCCTTATATCCTGGAAGAAAGACAACTAAACGTAACACAACTTGATGTGTTCTCTCGTTTAATGATGGATCGTATCATCTTTCTTGGAACACAGATTGATGACTATACAGCAAATACGCTTCAGGCGCAGCTGCTTTATCTGGATTCTGTAGATCCGGGTAAGGATATCTCTATTTATATCAACTCTCCTGGTGGATCTGTATACGCAGGCCTAGGAATTTACGATACAATGCAGTTTATCTCCAGTGATGTAGCTACTATCTGTACAGGTATGGCAGCATCAATGGCAGCGGTATTACTTGTTGCCGGAGCCGACAAAAAGCGCTCTGCACTTACACACTCTCGCGTGATGATTCACCAGCCAATGGGAGGTGCTCAGGGACAAGCTTCTGATATCGAAATTACTGCCCGCGAAATTCAGAAAATGAAAAAGGAACTTTATACTATTATCGCGGATCATTCTCATACAGACTTTGATAAAGTATGGGCCGATTCTGACCGCGACTACTGGATGACAGCTCAGGAAGCAAAAGATTATGGTATGATCGACGAAGTTCTTATGCGTAAACCTGCGACTATATAATTAAAGGTATAAAAGACTAAAACGAATAACTAACTTTGGAAGATTCAAAACCATCAAAAAATAAAAAGAGATGTAGCTTTTGTGGACGTCCCGAAAGCGAAGTCTCTTTTCTGATTACGGGAATGAATGGTTACATCTGCGATAGTTGTGCCACTCAGGCTTACGAAATCACTCAGGAAGCAATGGGAGCTGGTAAACAATCGGGTGCCGGAAAACCATTAAACCTTAAAGATTTACCTAAACCTATAGATATTAAGAGCTTTCTTGATCAATATGTAATTGGGCAGGATGATGCTAAACGTTATCTTTCGGTTTCGGTTTATAATCACTACAAACGCTTGCTTCAGAAAGATAGCGGAGATGATGTGGAAATAGAAAAGTCTAACATCATAATGGTTGGAAGTACTGGTACAGGCAAAACTCTTTTAGCAAGAACTATTGCTAAATTACTGCATGTACCTTTTACAATTGTCGATGCTACCGTATTGACAGAAGCCGGTTATGTTGGAGAAGATATTGAAAGCATTCTAACTCGCTTATTACAAGTTGCAGATTATAATGTGTCTGAAGCTGAAAGAGGTATCGTGTTTATTGATGAGATAGACAAAATAGCTCGCAAGGGAGATAATCCTTCTATTACACGCGACGTAAGTGGTGAAGGTGTTCAACAGGGATTACTGAAATTGCTTGAAGGTGCTGTTGTTAATGTTCCACCTCAGGGAGGACGTAAGCATCCAGATCAGAAAATGATTCCGGTAAATACCAAGAATATTCTTTTCATCTGCGGCGGTGCATTCGACGGAATTGAAAAGAAAATCGCTCAGCGCTTGAATACTCATGTAGTAGGATATAGTGCTTCGAAGGCTACAGCTGTGATCGATAAGAAAAATATGATGCAGTATATTGCTCCTCAGGACTTGAAGTCTTTTGGGCTTATCCCTGAGATTATTGGTCGTCTGCCGGTGCTTACTTATTTGAATCCACTGGACAGAACCGCTTTGCGTGCAATTCTAACAGAACCGAAAAATTCAATTATCAAACAATATGTTAAGCTCTTCGAGATGGACAACATTAAGTTGACTTTCGAGGAAGAAGTCTTTGACTATATTGTAGATAAAGCTGTTGAATATAAACTCGGAGCACGTGGATTGCGTTCAATTGTGGAGACAATAATTACAGATGTTATGTTTGAAATTCCGTCGCAAGGTAAGACAGAATACAACGTAACACTCGAATACTCAAAGCATCAGCTCGAAAAAGCAAATATTGCTCGCTTGCAAACAGCTTAATATCAGAAGTAAAACAAAAATAGTAGTGCAAAGCATTATTTTTTTTGAAAAATATTCTGTGGAAAATACGTATTATTTAAGAAGTTGTTTATAACTTTGTTTGAGTTCATTAAGGTGAATTCGAATCTTATACGATGAATGGCCAAAAAACAACTTAAAAACAATGGCAGAGAAGAATAATTTAACGGAACATCTAAAAGCGTACTTTGGATTTGATAAATTCAAAGGCAATCAAGAGGCGATTATTAGAAATGTATTGGCCGGCAATGATACGTTTGTACTTATGCCCACAGGTGGAGGTAAGTCGCTTTGTTATCAGTTACCTTCTTTAGTAATGGAAGGAACGGCTGTCGTTATATCTCCTTTAATTGCCTTGATGAAAAACCAGGTAGATGCCATGCGTAACTTTAGTGAAGAAGATGGGGTAGCTCATTTTATCAATTCTTCATTAAATAAAGCTGCTATCGACCAGGTGAAATCTGATATTCTTTCCGGGAAGACGAAGCTGCTTTATGTTGCTCCGGAATCTTTAACGAAAGAAGAAAACGTAGAGTTCCTTAAAAATGTTAAGATCTCCTTTTATGCTGTTGACGAAGCTCATTGTATTTCAGAATGGGGGCACGACTTTCGTCCAGAATATAGACGGATTCGTCCTATCATTAATGAAATAGGAAAAGCTCCTCTTATTGCTTTAACAGCAACGGCAACTCCGAAGGTTCAGCATGATATACAGAAAAATTTAGGGATGATTGATGCGCAAGTTTATAAGTCTTCGTTTAATCGCCCCAATCTTTACTATGAGGTACGTCCTAAAACAAATAGTATAGATAAAGAAATTATTAAGTTTATTAAAGCAAATACTGGAAAATCGGGGATCATTTATTGCTTAAGCAGAAAGAAAGTTGAAGAGCTGGCAGAGATTTTGCAGGCAAATGGAATTAATGCGCGTGCATATCATGCCGGAATGGATTCGTCAACGAGAACCGAGAATCAAGATGATTTCTTAATGGAAAAAATCGACGTAATAGTTGCGACTATTGCGTTTGGTATGGGAATTGATAAACCTGATGTTCGTTTTGTTATTCATTACGATATTCCAAAAAGTCTGGAAGGCTACTATCAGGAAACTGGTCGTGCAGGACGTGACGGCGGAGAAGGTCAGTGTATTACATTCTATACCAATAAAGACTTGCAGAAACTGGAAAAATTTATGCAAGGCAAACCTGTGGCAGAACAGGAAATAGGCAAGCAGCTTCTGCTCGAAACCGCTGCGTACGCCGAATCTTCCGTATGCCGAAGAAAGTCTTTGTTACATTACTTTGGCGAAGAATATACGGAAGATAATTGTGGTAATTGTGACAATTGTTTAAACCCTAAGAAACAAGTGGAAGCTCAGGATTCATTATGTGCGGTGATAGAAACTATCATGGCAGTAAAAGAAAACTTTAAAGCAGACTATATTATCGATGTATTACAAGGAAGAGAAACTTCCGAAGTGCAAGCTCATCTGCACGAAGACTTGGAGGTCTTTGGGTCAGGAATGGGTGAAGAAGATAAAACATGGAATGCTGTTATTCGACAGGCTTTAATAGCTGGATATTTAAGTAAAGATGTCGAAAATTATGGACTATTAAAAGTAACGGATGCAGGACGCAAATTCCTGAAACATCCGAAATCATTTAAAATAACAGAGGATAATGACTTTGAAGAAGTAGAAGAAGAAACTCCTATGAGGGGAGGTGCTTCATGTGCGGTAGACCCGGCTCTTTATTCAATGCTGAAGGATTTGAGGAAGAAGCTTTCCAAGAAACTGGATGTTCCGCCTTATGTTATTTTCCAGGACCCATCACTGGAGGCTATGGCAACAATTTATCCGGTTACATTGGATGAATTGCAGAATATACCAGGTGTGGGTGCAGGAAAAGCAAAACGTTACGGTCAGGAATTCTGTGTTTTGATCAAAAAGCATTGCGAAGAAAATGAAATCGATCGTCCGGAAGATCTACGTGTACGCACGGTTGCAAATAAATCTAAGTTGAAAGTTTCTATCATTCAAAGTATTGACAGAAAAGTAGCCTTAGATGATATTGCTCTTTCCAAAGGAATAGAATTTTCCGATTTGCTTGATGAAATTGAAGCAATTGTTTATTCCGGAACAAAACTGAATATTGACTACTTCCTTCATGAAATTATGGATGAAGATCATATGCAGGATATTTACGACTATTTCAAAGAATCTGTTACAGATAAAATTGATGATGCTGTTGAAGAACTTGGAGGTGATTATTCCGAAGACGAAATCCGTCTGGTGAGAATTAAATTCATCTCTGAAATGGCAAACTAGCAGAAAGAATTTTCTTTTAAGGCGCAGGCTATACAAATTGTTATAAGATTATAATTTCTTATTAATCTGATTAAGTTTGTATATTCTGCGTCTTTTCTTTTTATAATTATTCAAAAAAAATGGGATAATACTCTTACTGAAAAAAGAATTCTTTGTATATTTGCACGCAATAATTTCTAAAAGTAAATCCTATGTCATTTATTGCAGATAAAATTGTCATGGATGGATTAACGTACGACGATGTACTTTTAATCCCTTCATATTCTGAGGTATTACCCCGTAACGTCGATCTCTCGACAAAGTTCTCACGAAACATTGAATTAAAAATTCCTTTTGTAACTGCAGCAATGGATACTGTAACCGAAGCAAAAATGGCTATTGCTATTGCTCGTGAAGGTGGTATCGGTGTTATTCACAAAAACATGTCAATCAAGGCTCAGGCTAAGCAAGTTGCCATTGTGAAACGTGCTGAGAATGGAATGATTTATGATCCTGTAACTATAAAGCAAGGCTCAACTGTGCGTGATGCTTTGTCTTTAATGGCTGAATATAAAATCGGGGGTATTCCGGTTGTTGACGATAACAAAATGTTAGTAGGTATTGTTACGAACCGTGATTTGCGCTTTGAACGTGAAATGGATAAGCGTATTGACGAGGTTATGACAAAAGAAAACTTAATCACTACTAATCAATCAACCGACCTGGAAGCTGCTGCTCAGATTCTTCAGAAACATAAAATCGAAAAATTACCAGTTGTAGACAAAGATGGTAAATTAATAGGATTGGTTACATATAAAGATATTACTAAGGCTAAAGATAAGCCAATGGCATGCAAGGATTCTAAAGGAAGACTTCGTGTTGCTGCGGGTGTAGGTGTAACAGCTGATACATTTGTTCGCATGCAGGCATTGGTCGATGCCGGAGCTGATGCTATTGTTATTGATACAGCACACGGCCATTCGAAGGGCGTAATTGATGTTTTGAAAGAAGCCAAGAAGCGCTTTACAAACATTGATATTGTTGTTGGTAATATTGCCACTGGCGAAGCTGCTTTAGCGCTTGTAGAAGCTGGTGCCGACGGCGTAAAAGTAGGTATTGGTCCTGGTTCTATTTGTACAACCCGCGTTGTTGCCGGCGTTGGCGTTCCTCAGCTATCTGCTGTTTATGAAGTGTCAAAAGCATTAAAGAATACAGGTGTTCCTTTGATTGCCGATGGTGGTTTAAGATATTCAGGAGATGTTGTAAAAGCATTAGCTGCCGGAGGTTGTTCTGTAATGATCGGCTCATTAGTAGCTGGTGTTGAAGAAAGCCCGGGTGAAACAATTATCTTCAACGGAAGAAAATTCAAATCATATCGTGGTATGGGTTCTCTTGAAGCAATGGAAAATGGTTCAAAAGACCGTTATTTCCAGTCTGGAGAAACAGACGTGAAGAAGCTTGTACCAGAAGGTATTGCTGCTCGTGTGCCATATAAGGGAACACTTTTCGAAGTAATTTATCAGCTATGCGGCGGACTTCGTTCGGGTATGGGATATTGTGGTGCTGAAAATATTGATACACTTCACAATGCTAAGTTTACTCGTGTAACAAGTGCAGGTGTACTGGAAAGTCATCCACATGATGTTACAATTACAAGTGAGGCGCCAAATTATAGCCGTCCTGAATAAGTAGATAATAATCAGTATAAAGATAAAGGGGAATAACTTCAACAGAGGTTGTTCCCCTTCTTTGTTTAATCAAAACCTGTGTTATTCCCTATTAGGAAAAGAATAATATCGTGGCTTGTTCCCTTTCTTTGTTTAAATGAGACCTTTTTAACGTTAACCTTTTATTTTCTCACAGAAGATTTCTGTTGTTTATTAAGTGCTTATTTTCTCTCTTGACGATAAAAACAAATGAATTTCATAATAGAATATGCAATTTTTGCGTATTTTCGCCGTTGAATTATTGATTGTTATGCCAATCTGATTTTTATATGTATCTAATGAAACACCAATAATGAAAAAAGAGATTATTTTATTTGTAGGTTTAACTCTTAGTACTTGTGCTTTTTCTCAGCAAAAAGATCAAATTCTGATGAGGATAAATAACAAAGATATAACACGATCAGAATTCGAATACATTTATAACAAAAATAATTCAAACAATGAATTGGACAAAAAGTCTTTAGATGAGTATGTCGATTTATTTGTAAACTTCAAGTTGAAGGTTGCTGCTGCTGAGGGTGAAGGAGTGGATACAACAAGAGCTTTTCGTGATGAATTCCTTGGCTATCGCCAACAGTTGGCAAAATCTTATCTTACCGACGAATCAATTGATGAAGCAAATGCCCGAGTTATCTATGAGAGATTAAAAGAAAATGTAGAAACTTCGCATATATTAATTCGTTGCAAACCCGATGCAACTCCCGAAGATACTCTTGCAGCCTATCGTAAAGCTGAGCGTGCCCGCCAGCGAATCCTGAATGGTGAAGACTTTGAAAAAGTAGCTCGTGAGGTTTCAGAAGATCCGTCTGTAAAGCAGAACGGTGGAAATCTGGGCTATTTTACTGCATTGCAAATGGTTGCTCCTTTTGAAGATACCGCTTATTCATTAAGAAATGGAGAGGTCAGTAAACCCGTTCGAACAGAATTTGGCTATCATATTATTAAAACTACTAACCGCCGTCCCGATATGGGCAAAGTGCTGGTTGCACATATCTTTAAGTTCCTTCCGCAAAATGTAACTAAAGAGCAGGAGAAGAAGGCGATGGCACAGATTGATTCTATTTATGGCGCACTGCAACAAGGAGCTAATTTTGAAGAACTTGCTAAAAAGTGCTCTGATGATAAATCTACTGCACAACGTGGTGGTGAATTGCCGTGGATTGGTTTCCGTCAAACCGTGAAAGAGTTCGAGAATACTGTTTTTTCATTAGAGAAAAATGAGATATCAAAACCATTCCGTTCACCAAGTGGTATGCACATTGTGAAACTGATAGACCGTAAGGATATTGAGCCATTTGAGGAAAAGAAAGATGAAATTGTTCGTCGCATGAACCGACAGGGTAGAGGTGGCAAAGGCGTTGAGGCTCTTGTTGAAAGACTGAAAACCGAATATCATTTCGTGTACGATGATAATGGAGTTAATGCTGTTAAGACCCTGATGAAAAATATACAGGCAGGGAAAGATTCACTCACTTCTGCCAATGCGATGAAGCTTTCGGGAGATCTTTTTGTCTTGAATGGTACAAACTACCCCGTGAAAGGTTTTGTTAATTGGGCAAAGAGCCGACAGGGAAGTGCGGAAAAACTATTAAAAGAGTATACTCTTAATTCTGTTTTGGATTACGAAGATAGTCGCCTGGAACAGAAATATCCCGAATTTGGCCATTTAATGCAAGAGTACCGGGATGGAATTTTGTTGTTCGATGTAAGTAATCGCCGGGTTTGGGATAAAGCTTCCAAAGATGAAAGTGGTCTGGCTACTTTCTTTGAAGAAAACAAAGCAAACTATAAGTGGACTTCTCCTCGTTTCAAAGGAGTAATTGTGCACTGCAAAGATAAAAAAACAGCTAAGGCTGTAAAGAAGCTGACTAAAAAGAATCCGGAGGAAGATTGGGCTAACGTTATTCGTAAGTCTCTTAATAATGATTCGGTTACGGTAGTTAAAGTAGAAAAAGGCCTTTTTGCTAAGGGAGATAACAAGTATGTTGATAAAGATAAGTTTAAGGGAGCTAATATTGAACCGCTAAAAGACTATCCTGTGACAATTGTTATCGGTAAAATGTTGAAAAATGGCCCTGAAAGTTACAAAGATGTTCGCGGACCAGTAACTGCCGACTATCAAAATTACCTGGAAGCAGATTGGATTAAAGAATTAAAAGGAAAATATAAGGTTGAAATTAACCAACAGATTTTAAAAACAGTTAATAATCATTGAACGAATTGATTATTACACTATCTTCGCCTTAGATTGTATCTAATAAGTTTTTACGAGATTTTGGGCGTTGTTTTTCATCTGTTTTTTAAAATCAACCGGTCTTGAAATTTATTTGGCAACAAAACAAACACGTTAAACAAAGAGTACTAAACTCTGTTGCTCTCTTGTGTTACTATAAGCGAGTATTATATGAGTGCAGTAGAGAAAGGAATAAAATATTAAATGAAAAGAATGAAAAAGTTAGTGAACTTTAAAACGCTGGTATTACTCTTCGTCTTGTGCACTTCTCAAATAAAAGTGTATGCTCAAGACAATGTAATTGACGAAGTAGTATGGATTGTAGGTGATGAAGCCATTTTAAAATCGGATGTTGAAGAAGAACGTCTGAATGCACAGTATAATGGAGTCAAGTTTGAAGGTGATCCCTATTGTGTTATTCCGGAGCAAATAGCCATCCAGAAGCTTTATCTTCACCAGGCTGCTATCGATAGTGTTGAAGTTACCGACTCGGAAGTTATGCAACAGGTGGAGTGGCAGATTAACAATATCATTCGCCAGATAGGTTCTAAGGAGAAGATGGAAGAATACTTCAACAAGACCTACACCCAGATCAGAGAAACGATGCGTGAAAGTGCTCGCGAGAAACTGACAGTGGAAAGAATGCAGAAAAAGCTGGTGGGCGATATAAAGATTACTCCTGCTGAAGTAAGAAAGTACTTCAAAGAACTGCCTCAGGACAGTGTTCCGTTTATTCCAACGCAGGTTGAAGTTCAGATTATTACCCAGCAACCGAAGATCCCGATTGCCGAAATTGATGATGTAAAGAAGCGACTGCGTGAATATTCAGATCGTGTTACTTCGGGAGATACGCCTTTCTCTTCTCTAGCCATTCTTTATTCTGAAGACCCGGGAAGTGCACGCCGTGGTGGTGAACTTGGATTCATGGGAAAAGGAGAATTGTTACCTGAATTTGCTGCTGTAGCGTTTAACCTGAGCGATCCTAAAAAAGTATCTAAGATTGTAGAAACTGAATATGGTTTCCATATTATACAGCTGATAGAAAAACGTGGCGACCGTATTAATTGCCGTCATATTCTCTTGAAGCCGAGAGTGTCTGACAAAGATTTGCAAGCAGCAATGGGTCGTTTGGATTCGGTTGCTAATGATATCCGTAGTAGCAAGTTCACTTTCGATCAGGCAGCTTCAGTTATTTCTCACGATAAGGAAACTCGTAATAACAATGGTCTTATGGCAAATTCAAGAACCAGTACTTCTAAATTTGAAATGGATCAGTTACCACAGGAAGTTGCAAAAGCTGTTGATAAGCTTAATATTGGAGAAATTTCTAAAGCATTTACCATGGTAAATGATAAAGGAAAACAAGTTTGTGCAGTAGTTAAACTAAAATCAAGAATAGATGGTCATAAAGCAACCATCACAGATGACTATCAGAACCTGAAAGATCTTGTTCTTAGTAAAATCAGAGCGCAGAAACTTGATCAATGGATTAAAGATAAGCAGAAAAAGACATACGTTCGTATCAATGAAGGATGGAAGAAATGCGACTTTAAGTATCCGGGTTGGATTAAGTAATTGAAATGAAGCACAATTTAATATGCTGAAGAATTATAGAAGAAGATATTCAATAAGCAGGCACAGAATACTACTAATGGGTGTTCTGTGCCTGTTTGGTGTTTGTTTGATAGCTGGAAACAAACCTGCTAAAAAAAATACAAAGCAGAAAACCAAGAAAGATATGGTTTATATCCTTAACTCGGATGAAACCATGGGGAACCAAATATTAAGACCGGACATTACTGTGCTGCAAGGAAATGTAAAGTTGAGGCATAAAGGTATGTATATGTACTGTGATAGTGCGTTCCTTAATGAAAAAACTAATTCCTTTGAAGCTTTTGGTAAGGTTCATATGGAGCAAGGTGATACCTTGTTCGTTTATGGTAATTATCTGAAATATGATGGTTTCAAAGAACTTGCCAATCTTCGCGAAAATGTTAAGCTGGTGAACCGCGGAACAACTTTGCTCACAGATAGTCTCGACTACGACCGCGTGCTAGATAAAGCTTACTATTTTGAAGGTGGAACAATGTTGGATAAAGAAAATGTACTGACTTCCGACTGGGGAGAATATAGTCCCTCAACAAAGAATGCAGTATTCAACTTTGATGTAAAGTTGGTGAATCCACGTTTTACGCTGAAGACAGATACTTTAAAGTATAATTCGGCTACTGGGATTGCTCATATTGTTGGTCCTTCAAAGATAGATAGTGATAAAAATCACATTGTTTCCAAACGAGGATACTATAATACGCGTGCCGATCAGGCTCAATTGGTAGATCGCTCCGTGCTGACCAATGAAGATGGTAAAAGATTAATAGGAGATAGTATTTACTATGACCGCAAGAAGGGTTATGGCGAGGCTTTCAATAATGTGTTTATGTCCGACTCCGTAAATAAGAACTTCCTTAAAGGAGACTATTGTTTTTACGATGAGATAAAAGGAAATGCCGTTGCTACAAAGCGAGCGTTGGCAGTTGACTACTCACAGGGAGATAGTTTATTTGTTCATGGTGATACGCTTAAGCTGAATACTTTCAATATTAAAACCGATTCAATGTACAGAGAGGTGAGAGCTTTCAATAAAGTGCGTATTTTCCGGAAAGATATTCAGGGAGTTTGCGATTCATTATTCTTCACTTCAAAAGATTCCTGCCTCATAATGTACAAAGATCCTATTCTTTGGAATGAAAATAACCAGTTACTAGGTGAAGAGATAAGGATTTATATGAACGACAGCACAATAGACTGGGCGCATATTGTAAACCAGGCATTGAGCGTAGAAAAGAAAGATTCCATTCATTATAATCAGGTAACCGGTAAAGATATCAAGGCTTACTTTCTGGGCGGTGAGCTACATAAAGTAGATGTAATAGGAAATGTTCGACTGGTATATTATCCGGAAGAAAAAGATAGTACAATGATGGGGATGAATGTGTCGGAGACCAGTTTGCTAAATATTTATCTTAAAAAGAAAAAGATGGAGAAAATGGTAATGAGTCCTCAGTCAAACGGCACTCTTTACCCCATGTTAATGATTCCACAAGACAAAATGCGATTGACAAACTTCGGTTGGTTTGACTTTATCCGGCCACTCAATAAAGATGACATCTATGAATGGCGGGGCAAAAAAGCGGGGCAGGAATTGAAGAAGAAAGGAAGAAAATCAATACCTTTGCCTAACCATGGAATCGTAAAACAGTAAGTTCCATGTAATTATTTGAAAGATTGTTATGAGTGATATTATTCGTTTGTTGCCCGATTCAGTTGCCAACCAGATTGCTGCCGGCGAGGTAATTCAGCGCCCTGCTTCAGTCTTAAAGGAACTGGTCGAGAATTCTATTGATGCCGGTGCAAAGGAAGTACATATATTGATTACTGATGCAGGGAGAACCTGCTTACAGGTAATAGATGATGGAAAAGGAATGTCAGAGACTGACGCCCGGATTTCCTTTGAACGACATGCTACTTCCAAGATTCGTGATGCAGCGGATTTGTTTGCCCTTACTACTATGGGCTTCAGGGGCGAAGCATTAGCATCTATTGCCGCAGTGGCACAGGTGGACCTCAAAACACGCCTTGAAAATGAAGAATTGGGTACGATTATTTCCGTGGCCGGTTCAAAGGTAGAGCGTCAGGAAACCATATCCTGCCCCAAGGGAAGTAACTTCTCTGTGAAGAACCTTTTCTTTAATGTGCCTGCTCGTCGCAAATTCCTGAAATCGAACCAGACTGAGTTAAGTAACATATTGTCCGAATTTGAACGGATAGTTCTTGTTCACCCCGAAGTGGCATTTACGCTGCACAGCAATGATGTAGAATTGTTTCACCTTCCGGTTTCCTCTCTTCGCCAGCGCATAATTAACGTATTTGGTAAAAAGCTGAATCAGCAGTTGCTCAATGTAGATGTTAATACTTCGCTGATAAAAGTAACCGGCTATGTAGGCAAACCCGATTCTGCCCGCAAAAAAGGAGCACACCAGTACTTCTTTGTTAATGGCAGATACATGCGTCATCCATACTTCCATAGGGCAGTGATGGAAGCGTATGAAAAACTGGTTCCGGTGGGAGAGCAGATTTCTTATTTCCTTTATTTAGATGTTGATCCGGCTGATATTGATGTGAATATTCACCCAACTAAGACAGAGATTAAGTTCGAGAACGAAGTGCCTATCTGGCAGATTCTTGCAGCTTCGGTAAAGGAATCTCTAGGAAAGTTTAATGAAGTGCCTTCTATCGATTTCGACACAGAAGGCATGCCCGATATACCGGCTTATAATGCAGCCGCACCTATTCAGCCGCCAAAGCTGAATTTCAATCCAAACTTTAATCCTTTCCAGAAAACGGCTTCCAATTATTCCCGCCCTCAGGTGGAATGGGAGAATCTTTATGGAGGAGTTGAAAAAGCAGAGCGGAGATCGGAACCCGATTATGAGCCTGAGGTTATAGATTACCCCGCTTTTCAGGATGATGAAATAGAACCGGAGCAGACTACCTTGTACGATCATGAGACGGTAGCGGAGAAAAGTTCTGTTCAGTTTCAGTTTAAAGGGCGGTTTATTCTCACCTCCGTAAAATCCGGACTGATGATCATTGATCAGCACCGTGCGCATATTAGAGTCTTGTTCGACCAATATCTGCAGCAGATAAAGAATCACCAGGGAGTTTCTCAGGGAGTTCTTTTCCCTGAAATATTAGAGCTTCCGGCTTCGGAGGCGGTAGTATTGCAGGAAATATCCGATGATCTTGCTGCCATTGGTTTCGACCTGAGCAATCTGGGCGGAGGAAGTTATGCCATTAATGGTGTTCCTTCGGGCATTGAAGGTTTATCTCCTGTTCAGCTGATAAGGAATATGCTGCACACGGCAATGGAAAAAGGTTGCGATGTGAAAGAAGAAGTGCAAGAAACGTTGGCTCTTACTTTGGCCAAGGCTGCTGCCATTGTTTATGGTCAGGTTCTTGGAAATGATGAGATGACCAAATTGGTGGATTCTCTTTTTGCATGCGCCACACCGAATTATACTCCCGACGGAAAAACTGTTTTGTCTTTACTTAAAGAAGAGGATATAGAAAAACTCTTCAAGTAACGATTTTAAAATAAAGATCTATGGAATACGCTATTTGTTTTGTTCCCAATAATCCTCTTCGGGTAGATCATGATGAATGCTCGGAGATGCTGACTGAACTCCTTTTTGGAGAAGCTTGCACCGTGACAGAATCATGGGGCAACTGGAGTAAAATTATCAATAAAGCCGAAGGATATGTAGGCTGGGTAACTACAAAGATGCTTACCGAGGTTAGTAAAGAGTACTTTGATGCTTACGAACCGGCAGAGCAAAGAGTTTTAACTACACTTTTCTCTCAGGCAGTGAGCGAAACTACCGGCGAAAAGATGTTGCTTACAGGTGGTAGTCTGCTTCCCGAATATAAGGAAGACGGAACCTTCAGAGTAAAGAACGACCGTTTCCGTATTAATCCTGCCGATGCTCAACCGTTGACTGAATCATTGCTGGATACAGCTCTTCGTTTCCTGAATACTCCTTATCTGTGGGGCGGCAAAAATGCTATGGGGATGGACTGTTCCGGACTTACACAAGTGGTGATGCGTATGCATGGTATCCATATTCTTCGTAATGCTAGTCACCAAGTTACACAAGGCGAACTGGTTTCTTTCCTTTCAGATGCCCAACCGGGCGACTTGGCTTTCTTTGATCATGCCGATGGAAAGATATCACACGTGGGAATGGTGGCCGAAAAGGGATATATTATTCACTGTTCCGGCTCAGTGCATATCGACAAACTCGACGACCAAGGGATCTACAGCAAAGAACTGAATAAGTACACACACGATCTCCGGTTAATAAAACGATATAAGTAACGGGATCTTTATAGATTACCGGTGAGATATTTTTAGCGACCTGCGCAGCTCGCACAAATGAGTTGCGCAGGTCGTTTCTTTGAGTTGCGCAGCTCATTAAAACGACCTGCGCAGGTCGTCGGAAACATCCCGGCGGATATTGATAAAAACGATTATACTAACTTTAAATTATCACCCGAATGAGCATTTTATTTAAGGCGGCGCCCCTCAATGATGCCCGTAAGAAAGAAGAAACACAACTCTATTATGCTGTTCCTCAACGCAAGGAACTGATAACCATTGACCAACTAAGTACGATGATATCCGGCAGATGTACCGCCACATCGGGCGATGTGAAACTGGTGCTCGAGGAGTTTGCCAATACATTGATCAATGAACTGAAAAACGGAAACTCAGTAAAGCTCGATAAGATAGGAACTTTTTCGCTGTCACTCACTTCAAATAAAGTAACCAACCCCGATAAGCTTCGTGTTACCGATGTAAAGGTTGGGAGGTTGCTGCTTCGTCCGGCACCATCATTCATGACGAAGATGAAGGATGCTACCTTTGAACGGAAATGATAAAGTGTCCTCAGTCCGATTTTTATATTTTTCTTGAAACACACACACTAGCAACTTAAATCTCAATATAAATGAAACATATTACAATAGTCCTCTGGATTATCTGTCTGCCCTTTTGCATAAATGCTCAAAATAAGGTTCAACAATTAGATACTTCCCAAATTTTGGCAGCCAAAGGTATGGTTGGTCGTTTATTACCCAGATATGCAGATAAAATTAAGTTTGAAGTCATTGAAAAAGACAATAATAAAGATGTATTTGAGTTGGAAACCGTAAACAATAAATTAGTTATACGTGGGAATTCCGGCAATGTAATGACATCGGCATTAAACTATTATCTTAAAAATTACTGCAATTCGAGTGTGTCCTGGTATGGAGATAATTTGAGTAATCTGCCCCAACAGTTACCTGCTTTACCAAAAAAGATAAGAGTTGCAACCAACTACAAATATTGCTATTATTTGAATTACTGTACTCACAGTTATTCTATGGCTTTTTGGGACTGGAAACGCTGGGAAAGAGAGATAGACTGGATGGCAATGAACGGAATTAATATGCCGTTGGCAATTGTGGGAACAGAAGCTGTTTGGCAAAAAGTAATGCAACGTTTTAATTTTACCGCAAAGGAAATTAAAGACTTTATTCCCAATACAGCCTTTGCTGCTTGGTGGCTGATGCAAAATCTGGAAGGTTGGGGAGGACCGATGAGTCAGGAATACATTAATTCGCGTGTAGAACTGCAAAAGAAAATCGTAGGGCGTATGCGTGAACTGGGCATGACACCCGTATTTCAAGGATTTTATGGAATGGTTCCTTTTGCAATGAAAGCCAAACGTCCTGATGTGAAGATTTATAATACAGGTACCTGGGCCGGAGGATTCCAACGTCCCGCTCAACTAGATCCTACCGAACCGTTATTTGAGGAAATGGCAGCTGCATGGTACGAAGAAATGGATAAATTATACGGAAAGACTAACTTCTACGGTGGTGATCCATTTCACGAAGGAGGTGTTCCTGCAGGAATTGATCTTGCTGAGGCTGGTAAAGGTATACAAAATGCTATGCTGAAATATAACCCTGATGCAAGCTGGGTTTTACAGGCATGGGGCGAAAATCCTCGTCCCCAAATGCTCAGCAAACTGGTGAAAGAACGAACTGTTATTCTGGATTTGTCTGGTGAACGATATAGATGTTGGCAAAAAAGGAATGATACTTCGTATCCCTGGATTTACAATGTAATTGTAAATTATGGCGGGAAGTTAGGAATGTATGGCTCTCTTGATAAAGTAATCGCCGATTTGAATGGTTATATGAAAAACGCTCCCGAACGAAACTTACAAGGAGTTGGAATTGTTCCCGAAGGAATCGATAATAATCCCATCGCTTACGATATGATATTCGATTTTGTATGGCGAACACAACCTATCACACTGGATGAATGGACAAAACATTATGTGCGTTATCGTTATGGGAAGCTTATTCCTGAAGCCGATAAAGCATGGAAAATCCTTGTAAATACGGCTTACAGCTGCCATCGTGAACAGGAGGGATGTACCGAATCTATTTTCTGTGCGCGTCCTGCACAAAGTATCGCCAACGTATCAAGCTGGAGTAATGCGCCAAGTGTTTATTATAATCCTGCAGAATTTAACCAGGCCTGGGTGCAGTTAATCAAATGCGCAGATAAACTGAAGGACTGTGAAACGTTTCGTTATGATTTGGTTGATGTTACCCGTCAGGTTCTGGCAGACTACGGACGTCTAGTTCATACTGATATGATGGCGGCTTACAAAGCTAAAAATTTGGTTGAATTTAAAAAGCAAAGTGCAGTTTTCCTTGGATTGATTGACGATCAGAATCGTTTAATGGGAACTTTAAAAACATTCTTGCTAGGTAACTGGATACAAAGTGCACGTAATCTTGGAACAACTGAAGCCGAAAAGAAACAGATGGAATATAATGCGAGAGTGCAGCTTACAACCTGGTCAAAAGGTGATACCAATTTGCACGAATATGCTCACAAAGAATGGAACGGACTTTTAGGCGGACTCTACAAACAGCGCTGGACTGCATTCGTGAAAGATCTGGAAGCGCGTTTAAAGAATCAAACTCCTGTCTCGCCAGACTATTACGCGATGGAGAAAAAGTGGTGCGAAAGTACTACAGAGAAATATCCCGCGCAAACTTCCGGTGATCCTGTGAAAGTTGCCAAAGAAATCTATAATAAATACATTAGACTAACCTATAAGACATTAAAATAAATTGTAAACATAAAAATGCCCCGCTGTCTGAATCAAGATAGCGGGGCATTTATTACGCTCTTTCTGCCGGGAAATACTCCGAAAAGGTGAGGGTAAAGCCCAAAAGTGATGGATTATTCTTGAACCCTCACTTCTTAATTTGCTTTTAATCAGGTTGTTTTTGTGAATTGGTGATGGAGTGAGGGTAGAATGCAGTATTATTCTTCTTGTAGATAGAAGGCGACATTCCAAACTGTGCCTTGAAAGCTTTCGAGAAGTATGTCATCTCGCTGAAACCTACTTGATAGGCAATCTCTGATACGTTCAGATCTGTCGTCACCAATAGTTCTGCAGCCCGCTTCATGCGCAGCGTACGCAGATATTCCTTTGGGGCAGAACCGGTAGATGCCTTCACACGGTTGTAGAACTGTGTATGCCCCATATTCATCCGTATTGCTATTGTTTCTGCTGTGACATTAGGGTCTGACATAGATTCCTGAATAACCTTATTAAATTGCTTTAGGAACACGTCGGAAGCTGATTCCACCTCTTTGCCATCTTTGATGTTTGTCACGATAATCTTCTGTAGTTTGGCTTCCGAAGCCTTGCGCGTGTCAATCTCCTCCTCCATCTCGCGGTGGCGTATGGTGAACTTGCGCACGGCAAATACTATTGCCATGGAGATGATGATGGCAAGAGCTATTCCCCACCAGCTTAGCCACCATGGGTATTCCACATACACGGGCAGAAGCATCTCTGGGGCCTTCTGTCCTTGTGCCCCGCAGAGTTTTATGTGCAGGGTGTAGTGGCCTGCAGAAAGTCCCGATAACATTATCTCGGAAAGTTCGGAAGGTGTGCTCCATTCGTCGTTGTCGCTGCCTTCCAACCAGTAGCTGTATTTTGGTTTTGTAAGAGCAGAGTAGTTGAAGGTTGAAATGGTAACGGCAAACGTACTGAATCCGTTGGGCAGTTTGATAGTAGGGAGTATCTGGACTCCGGACGTTGTAAAGCTCCGGCGGTGGTTGGCGTTTGCATAGTCCCATGCAAAAGGTTTACCGTCAATCTTTACACCGGTTAGATGCAGCGCATTTGGGTGAATGTTGTGGCGTACCTTAGTGGGGTCGGTGACGAGCAAACCGTTGTTGGTGCCAAACACCAGTCGTCCATCGGACATGCTGCAGGTGCTGTTTTCTGCGTATATATTGCTTGCCATCTCCTTCGAGAAGAAATAGTTGTCGAACGACTGTGTTTTTGGGCTGTAGACAGACATACCATGTTCGGTGGCAAACCACAGATAACCGAGTTTATCCTCAATGATGGACTGCACTATGGGATTGACCAATCCGTCTCTGATGCCGAGGTGCAGGAATTCCATCTTATCGTAGTTTCCTGTAGGATGACACATTGCCACGCCTTTGCCTACTTCCGAAGCCCATATTCGTCCGTGCGAGTCGCAGTAGATAGTGCGTATTTCGTCTATCGATGTTTTGTCTGAGGATATGCTGTAATGGTGATAGTTGTTTGCGTCGTTCTCGAGGTGGTCTGGGTCGAACGCTACCATGCCATCATCGGTTGCCATCCAGATGTAGCCGTTCTTGTCCATGCACAAGTGGCGGATGGTTTTTATACCAGCTTGCGAGCCAAAGAAGTGGCGAAAGGTGAGTTTTTGGTTTTTTGAATTTGCAAGTTTCAGCGTTTGTGTTGTTATGAGGTTCAGTCCTCCGCCGAAGGTGGCAATCCATATACGTCCTTTCTTGTCCTGGATAATATCGTAGACGTTGTTGTTGGAGAGTGACGATTCATCGTTGTTGATGTGTCGGTAAGTCTTGCTGTTCACAATCAGTCCTCCTCCCTTTGTTCCCATCCATTGGTCTCCATAGGTATCGGTTATGGCGCAGTATGGTGTGTTATAGAGAAGGCTGTTGTTGAGCACGGGAGTTAAACCGTTGCCATTCAAAGATAAAGTAAAGAGCTTACCATACATATTGCTGGCAAGCAGATTACCGTTGACGAGTGGCGTCACCATTCGAATCTGCTGGTGCAGATTGTCATCGGCTGAACCGGTGCATGGGTAGACGTATTTTGAATACGTGCGCGATACAGGTATGGCAATTGATGCTCCCATCTGGAAATATCCTATCCATAGTGCTCCAGTGTTATCCTCGAACACATATTTCAGCAGGTCCGACATCAGTGGTATTGGACTGTTGGCAGAAGTTGTGAAGTGCTGCAGCAGATCAGTTTTAGTGTCGTACATCCATAGTCCGTTACCGTAAGTGGCAATCCACAGTTTGCCGTTCTTTCCGTGGTGTACAGATAAGTATTCGTTGGTTGAAATAGTGTGCCCTTGCGGCATCAGACAGAATCGTTTTGTGAGTTTTTTAGTGTTTGAGACCGGCGACTTGTCATTACTTATATATAATAATTGCTGCTGACTGTTGCTAATCCATAGTCCGCCCATATTATCGGTGTAACTGTAGACGGGCGATTCCATGCTGTAGGCTACGGGCATATCAACGAAGCGGTCGGTGGTAAAATCATAGGCTGCTTGTCCGTCGGTGAAATAGAGCAGCCAAAGGTTGTCGTGTGTAATGGAGCCAATGAAACCTCCTGCGCTGCGGAATGAGCCTGTTGTTTTCACCTTTCCGTTTTTCACAATGCTGCAGTCGGTTGTTAGGAAGTATTCCGATTTCTTATGGCGTATGTAGCGCAAGAAGTTCTCGCCTTGTGCAAATCGCGTTAGTTTGTCTCCGCTGAGCGAGTAGAGTCCTTTTTCGGTGCAAATCCACATGCCGTGCGTACCTTGTTCTATGGAATTGACATAGATTGATGACAGCTCCTTGTACTTGTCACCAATGCTGACAGTGTGTGGTTTCTCGCCGTCGAAAGTTACAAGTAGGCATCCTGTGCTGGTGCCATATAACCAGACGGAGTCGCCTGTCACGGTACTGTTCCAATATTTTGTGTTGGTCTTACCTCCGTTGCTGATGTCGATGAATCGTTCCAGGTGGAGGTCGTAGCAGTTTACTCTTTTTAATGAAGTATAAATCCAGAGATGTCCGTTGTTATCCTCTATTATATTACGTACATGGTTATCGTTGAGGGCGACCTTGTCGTGTGTGTTGTTATAGAATGTGCGGAAAGTGTTACCGTCGTAGCAGTTCAGTCCGTCGGGCGTGGCAAACCACAGGAATCCGTGAGAGTCCTGCATGATTCGTCGTACAGTGTTGTTGCTGAGCCCTTCTGCTGTAGATATGTGCGTCACTTTATACTCTGTGGCGATGGCAACAATCCACGTTGAGAACATTAGTAGCGACAGGAATGTCAATATCCGTTTCATTGTTGTGCTTTTATGGATATAAAGGAAATATTCTTTTGTAAAAGTAGAAAAAGTATAGTAAAAATCTACGAAATAGATGTAATTTCTTCCGATGATAATATTAATGTGTATAAAAGTATCATAAATAGTGTACGTTTTTGCAATAATTTTGCTACACCATTAAAAAATAGTGCGTGTTGGTATTTAAAGAGCGCTAAATCTACATTGACACAGAAGAAACCAATTGGATGACCTCTGATAAAGCAAAGCGAATAATTAACCTGATACGATTATAACCATTACGATACTTTAGAAAATACAACTATATTTATAACCAAATTATGAAAAAGATTTTAATATTTTTCTTTCTTTTCCTTTTCCTTTTATCTGCTAATGCACGCGAAAAGTATAATTTCAATTCCGATTGGAAGATAGACATGCAGAGGGGAAAAGTAACACTGCCTCATGCTTGGAACGAGAATGAATCTTTCCGGGTTTCTACTTACGAAATGAGTAATGCCATTGTATGGTATCGCAAGGAATTTAAGCTTCCTGCTTCTGCTCAAGGCAATAAGGTGTTCATCGAGTTTGAAGGTGCTAAACATGCCGCTGAGGTATGGCTCAACGGTAAGAAGGTTGGCATCAATGAGAATGGTGTCATGGCTTTCGGCTTCGATCTTACTCCTTATCTCAAGGACGGCAAGAACCTCATTGAGGTGAAGACTGATAACAGCGACCGTTATCATGAGGAGGCTACCAAAAGTGCTTATCAGTGGAACACGCGCGCTTTTTTTGCCAACTATGGTGGTTTGTCGAAGAACGTGTGGCTGCACATCACCGATGAAGTTTACCAAACGTTACCTCTCTACTCTAATCTTGGAACAACAGGTACTTATATCTATGCCAAAGACTATGCTATCAACGAACGCACAGCTACCATTCATGCCGAGAGTCAGGTTAAGAACGAGAGCAACAGGGCTGCCATTATTGGATATGAAGTAATAGTAGAAGAGAAGAACGGCAAAGAAATTGCTCGTTTTCAGGGTGAGAAAGTTACTATTCCTGCTGGAGGTATAAAGACCATTGCTGCAGAAAAACGTGTGTCAGGTCTGCATTTCTGGAGCTGGGGCTATGGCTATCTTTATAATGTGAAGACTCGTCTTGTTGTTAATGGTTCAGCCGTTAGCGACGAGGTTTGTACCACCACTGGTTTCCGTAAGACTGAATATAAGGAAGGTAAGATCTACCTCAACGACCGCGTAATCATGGTACATGGCTATGCTCAGCGTTCTACCAACGAATGGCCAGGTGTGGGACAGTGCGTACCTGCTTGGATGTCAGACTACTCAAACAACTTGTTCGTAAAGTCAGGTGGTAACCTTGTTCGCTGGATGCACGTTACTCCATGGAAGCAGGACATTGAGTCTTGTGACCGTGTGGGACTTATTCAGGCAATGCCTGCTGCCGATGCTGAGAGCGACACTTACGGTCGCCGCTGGGAGCATCGATTGGAACTCATGCGCGATGCCATAATATATAATAAGAATAACCCATCCATCCTTTTCTACGAATGTGGCAATCAGCGAATCACTGCACAGCACATGATTGAGATGAAGAAGATCCGCAATGTCTTCGACTCTGAAGGTGGACGTGCCATTGGCTGTCGTGAAATGCTCGATCAACCTGAAGCTGAGTATGGCGGCGAGATGCTCTACATCAACAAGAGCGATACTAAGCCTATGTGGATGATGGAGTACTGTCGTGATGAGGCTCATCGCTTCTTCTGGAACTCATGGTCTTACCCTTTCCATAAAGAAGGAGACGGCCCTCTGTACCGTGGTGATCCTGCTACAGCCTATAATCACAACAATGACGAGTTTGTTGTAGAATGTGTACGCCGCTGGTACGATTACTATTTGGAGCGCCCGGGTACAGGCACAAAGTGCAATTCGGGTGGAACGAAGATTGTCTTCTCGGACACTCAAACCCATGGACGTTCAGCCGACAACTACCGTGTATCAGGTGTAGTTGACCCTATGCGTATTGAAAAGGATGCCTTCTATGCTCATCAAGTCATTTGGGATGCATGGGTGGAGGATTTCAATCCTCGCACATATATTTGCGGACACTGGAACTACGAGAAGGGATTCAAGGTACCTACAATCTATGTGGTGTCGAATGCCGACAGCGTTGCACTTTTGCAAAATGGCAAACTCATTCCTCAGGCAAGTCGTGACTACCGTTTCCTCTTTACTTATAAGGATGTACCATACGAAGCGGGCGAGATAACAGCAATTGGTTACAATAAGGATGGCAAGGAAGAATCACGTTGGCAGATTAAGACAGCTGGTGCTCCCGCTCATCTAAAGCTCACTCCAATTCTCAATCCAACAGGATGGAAGGCTGACGGTGCCGACTGTGCACTGGTACAGGTAGAAGTAGTAGACAAGAATGGACAGCGCTGTCCTCTGGACAACCGACTCATTAAATGGCAGATTAAGGGACAGGCAGAGTTCCTTGGTGGTATTGCCAAGAACAAACCATACGATTTCTTTACCAATGATGCAGCGCTAAAGAGTAAATCGCTCGATGCTGTCGGTGACGCTGCACTGGAGAAGATCCGCAAGTTCCCTCACCTTAATCATGCTGGTCAGGATACCATCCCTGTTGAGTGTGGCGTGAACCGAGTGATACTTCGTTCCCTCACCAAAGCGGGCAAGGTGACTCTTATTGCCAAGGCTGAGGGGATGGCGGATGCCGAGATTACACTCTCGACCGAAGCAATTGAGGTGAAGGACGGTCTTACCAAGTTCTTCCCTGCTAATGGTTTGATGTCAATCCTTGACCGCGGCGAAACACCTTCTACTCCATCCTTCACACAAAAAATGGTGGAGGTGCCAATCCTTTCAAGCACAGCAGGCAGCAATGCTGACAAGGCTTACCTTACTCACGATGGCTACGAAAAGACTGAATGGGCAAGCATCAACGGCCGTGACTCAGCATGGATATCATGGACACTGATTGAGAATACACGGGTTGACGAGGTATGTATCAAGATGAGCGGTTTCCGCAATACCAGCTATCCTATCGTTGTCCTTGCAGGTGACAAGGAAGTATGGCGTGGCAACACTCCGAAGTCGCTCTCTTATGTGCGTCTTCCGTTGAAGGATTGTCCTGTCACAAACAAGTACACAATCCGTCTTGCTGGTGATGCAAGCATCAAGGATGCCTTTGGTGCCGTCAAGGAATTAGATGTTACTAACGACGAAATTACCTCCAAGGCTCGAAAAAATCTCAAAATACTTGAAGTCGAATTCTTAAAGAACGTAGAGTAACATGAAAAGACTATTTGCTTTAGCTGTCGTAATTGTAAACGTTATCGTTGTACAGGCTCAGTTTAAAAGTCAAGTTTGGTCTCCTGACAATGGTAATGGTACATATACTAACCCTGTTATCAATGCTGACTACAGCGACCCCGACATTGAAGTGGTGGGTGAGGATTATTACCTCACCGCCAGTTCGTTTAACTGCATGCCCGGTTTGCCCGTGTTGCATTCCAAGGACCTCGTGAATTGGGAAATCATTGGTCATGCCCTGCGCAGCCAGTATCCTAATTCCTGCCGCACTCAGCACGGTATGGGTGTGTATGCACCAAGCATACGCTACCACGCCGGGGAGTTCTATATCTATTGGGGTGACCCAGACGAGGGTGTTTTTATGGTGAAGACCAAAGATCCTGCAGGTGTATGGAGCGATCCCGTATGCGTATATAAAGGTAAGGGAATCATTGACACCACTCCACTGTGGGATGAGGACGGCCGCTGCTATTTGGTGAATGCTTGGGCAAACAGTCGTATTGAATACAATGGTGTGCTGACTGTTCGTGAACTTTCTGCTGACGGAACTAAGGTGATTGGCGACCCATGCATCGTCTTTGATGGAGATGCTACGGGTAACATAACTACGGAAGGACCAAAATTCTACAAGCGCGACGGCTACTACTGGATTTTCTGTCCTGCTGGAGGTGTGGCTGGTGGTTGGCAGTTAGCAATGCGTAGCAAGAGCCCATACGGACCTTACGAATGGAAGCGAGTGTTGGAGCGCAGAAAGAGCAAGATGAATGGTCCTCATCAAGGCGGTTGGGTACATACCAAGTACGGTGAAGACTGGTTTATACATTTTCAGGACAAGGGTAGCTACGGACGTGTGTGCCACCTGCAACCCGTTGATTGGAGCAGCGGTTGGCCTATTATGGGAAATAATGGCGAACCATACTGGTCTTACAAGAAACCAAAGTCAAAGTCTACAACTATCTTGAATCCTGTGGATACAGATGAGTTCAACTCACCAAAGCTTGGACTTCAGTGGCAGTGGCAGAATGACTACAAGCAAGAGTATGGACAGACAACTGGACTTGGTTTCTACCGTCTGTTCACCTACAAACTGCCTGTACTGGGTAATGTCAAAAATCTCTGGTACGAACCAAATATGCTCCTCCAGAAGACTCCTGCCGATGAGTTTACCGTAACCACCAAGGTGAACTTCTGTTCACGCAACTATAACCAGTATGCAGGACTCATCTGCATGTCCATGAGTTACTCTACCATCTGCTTGCAGCGTACCGATTCGGTATATCACCTTCAGGTTCGCTACAACGAGAATGCAATGAGCGAAAGAAGCGAGGATCAGCTTTTAGACATTCTAACCATCAAACCAACAAAGAAAGACCGTCCTTCGAAGGGGCGCCCAATTTCTATGTACCTCAACGACATCTATCTCCGCATGATTGTAAAGAATGGAGAGGTAAGCTATGCCTACAGTCTCGATGGCAACAAATGGATACCAGCAGGCAGCACTTACAAGATGAGCAAGGGACGATGGATTGGTTCGAAGATTGGCTATTTTGCAGCCGACCCCAACAAAACTGGTCGCTGCGGTTTCCTCGATATCGATTATTTCCGGGTAACAAAATAGTATGAAACGTATAGTTACATTATGATGACTCCCTTCATCCTCTGTATACTAACTATTTTTTTTACAAATAATAGTTAGCATACACTAAAAAAATCAGCCCTACAAAGTCTATTAATCGACTGCTGTAAGGCTGATTTTTTATTCCATTCACAATATCCAATACTATTCAATTATTTAATTTGCATAGTATTGGATATTAATATTTAATACATTCTCTTATTCGTAACGAGATCTTTGTTTTATCAGTAAATTAATAAAATCAGATCTCGCGGAACCCGATGATTTCTCTTACTTCCTTCAATGTTTTAGCTGCACTTTCCTGTGCTCTCTCTGCACCTTGTTTAGCAACCTTAGCAAGATATTCAGTGTTTGCAGAATATTCCACAATCTTTTCGCGGATAGGTTCTGTATAAGCCACGATATCTGCAGCAAGTTGTTTCTTTAAATCTCCGTAACGGATAGAACAATCATTGTACTTCTCGTTGAAATAATCGTAAGTATCTTTAGTAGACACAATATCAAGGAAAGTAAACAGATTCTGAATAACCTCAGGCTTTTCACTGTTAGGCACAGTTGGTCCGGCATCAGTTACAGCCTTCATCACCTTTTTGCTGATAGTTTTGGCATCATCCATCAGATAAATACAGTTACCTTCCGATTTTCCCATCTTACCAGAACCATCCAGTCCAGGAACCTTGATTGCCTTATCTGCTAAAGAGAAAGAAGCTGGTTCTGGGAATAAGTCGGTACCATATATTGTATTGAAGCGACGGGCAAACTTACGCGCCATCTCCATGTTCTGTTCCTGATCCTTGCCCACCGGTACTTTAACTGCCTTATGAATAAGAATATCCGCAGCCATAAGAGTAGGGTAAGTAAGAAGTCCGGCATTTACATTGTCCGGTTGCTTACGTGCCTTTTCCTTGAAAGAAGTAGTACGTTCCAGTTCGCCCAGATAAGCATTCATGTTAAGGTACAGATAAAGCTCCAATACCTCCTTCACATCACTTTGTACATAAATGGTAGCTTTCTCAGGATCAATACCGCAAGCAAGATATTCAGCAAGAATAGTGCGTGCGCTCTGAACTATATCATTAGGTTTTGGGTGAGTAGTAAGGGAATGCCAGTCGGCGATAAAGAAATAACAATTATATTCATTCTGCATTTGCAGAAAACTCTTCACTGCTCCAAAGTAGTTGCCCAGATGCAGATTACCTGTTGGGCGAATTCCACTAACAACTGTTTCCATAATTTCTTTGTTTCTAAATAATTTGCCGCAAAGATACTAATTTATCACAAAACATGGTCATAGTTAAAACATTCTCTTTCTTCTTTTTAGAAATTAAAAATAAATGGAAAATGTCTTTGTAAATGAAGTAAGATTGTAGTTTTTATACTCTTTTTGCCAGAAAATGCTCCGAAAAGGTGAGGGTAGAGCCCAAAAGTGAGGGATTGAATGATGGATAATTTGCTATCCCTCACTTTTTAAATTGCTATTAATCAGAGCGTTTTGGCTTGTTAGTGATAGAGTGAGAGATGGTTTTGTGTTTTGTGTTTCGTTTGTGAAAGTTAAAGTTATATTGATGATCAATTGGGGATAATTATAAAAGAATGTATGCAATTTACTTCTTAACCTGCTTCCATAATTCTTCAATAGCCCGCTCTAACACATTATCTCTGCCTTTTAAATATGCATTGTAGTCTCTTTTGACTTCAATATCAGGTAAAATGCCTGTTTTATTGGGTTGAGAGCCATCTGAATTCACAAATTTCTTAGCACTAATCAGTATTCCAAAATCGCCCGGTAATGTTATAAACATTGCTTCACCCATGCTCCCAACACTTGGTCCTCCTACAACAACTGCTCGCCCAGTCTGTTTTATTAGTGTTAGAAAATCTTCTGCAGAAGAACCAACAAACGGCCCTGAAATTACAATCAGCGGTTGATGTAGTTTTAAAGAATCATTTAAATTGTTTGTATATGGTTGATGTTTTATCTCCTCCATGGCTTTATCTAAATAATAATCTTTGAGTCTAGAATCATGCTCTCCCCACATTTTATAGCTGGTAATATATTTCCTGCATAACCATTTTCCTTGATCTATCTGGAATTTTGAATTAGAAAGCAAATGGTATGCAATGTTTTCCCATGCCTGGTCTGTACCTCCTCTATTTCCACGAAGATCAATAATTAAGCCTTTGCATTTTTTTAATTGTTGTATGTTGCGACTAAAAATGGAATTTATAGTATCAAGATATTGTCTGGCAAAAGACGTTAGTTGTATATACCCAATATTTCCATGAATGATTTTTATATTTATGGGCGGCACAATAATAGTATCAGCCATAATTTCTTTAAGTCCATTAGAGTTGTAGTTTCGAATCATTTCTACTTCTTTCTCTTTCCCTTTAGGAGTTATAACTGTTATTTTTACTTTGGAATACGGTCTTCCATAAAACATTTCACTCACTGATTTGTCAAATTTCCAATGTGGAGTTGCTGCAGAAATGTATTGGTATACGGAATCTCTAATATATTCTAAAACTGGAATTTGATTTATCTTAATAATTTCGCTGCCTAGCGGAATTTTATCAACCATGCTTTTAGAAATGTTGCTTATCACGATCTTTTTATCAAAATTTATAGTTTTCAAAGGTGGAACATCGTCCGGGCGGTGAGAAGTATAAATACGCGTATGAGCTTCGTTGAAATGTGCCATGAATGAAGATAACACACGAAAGTATTCGAAGTTGCTTTTTGCTTGTTCTACTTTCGGTAGGTAAGTCATGTATAAACTATCTATATTCACCTGCTGGAGAGTCTCAGGAAAAGCAAAGCTGTAGTGCATCTCTTTCCAGATAAGTGATAGAGAATAAATCCTTTGCTCGTGATTTGGCATTTTTTCTTGAGCTGGAAGCTTATTAATTAGTATTGTACTAAAAAGCATAAATAAAAAAATAGTTTTTTTCATCGCATTTATAGTCTTAAATTTATTTTTCAAAAATAAAGTGCTGATAATGATATGTAAAAGGTTGCAAATATAATATTCTTTTTGATAAAGAATTAAGACTTTGTCTATTTTTATTATTGATCAACTTGTGATGAATAGTATTACTTAAAGACTATATGATGACAGACTTTAAAAAAGTGAATATCAGGAATGTTTTATTTACAGAACTACTTTCTATTATTTTTTATAAATTGCAGATGTTTATCAATAACACAGACTTAAGAAATTTATTAAATAGATAGAATGCAAATAATAATATCCCCAGCCAAAACAATAAATACTAAAAGCTCACAGAAAGCTCCGGCAAAATCAATGCCTCAGTTTGCTGGTGAAGCAAAAGAGATTGCACTCCACATGGCACAATATTCGGTGGAGGAATTGGAACGATTACTGAAGATTAGTCCGAAGCTGGCTCTGGAAACATTTAAACGGTTCGAAGCGTTTCATTCTGATGAGGCTCCTTCCCTGCAAGCTCTTCTGGCTTATACAGGAATGGTGTTTAAACATATTGCTCCGGCAGATTTCTCGGACGAGGATTTTCTTTATGTTCATGAACATTTGCGTATAGCTTCTCCGTTTTACGGATTGGTTCGTCCACTTGATATGATAAAGGCTTACCGGATGGAGTATGATGTGAAGCTGCCCGAACTGGGAAATGTATCGATGGCCGATTTCTGGAAACCGATACTTACTCAGACTTTTATTGAAGATGTGAAGAAGAGTGGGGGAGTGTTGGTAAATCTGGCAAGTATGGATATTCAGCCTTCGTTCGACTGGAAGCGAGTGGAAAAGGAAGTGCGGGTAATAACTCCCGAATTTAAAATGTGGAAGAAAGGAAAGCTCGATACGGTTACCATTTATGCAAAGATGGCACGCGGAGAGATGACTCGGTTTATTCTTAAAAACCGAATAGAAGAACCTGAAGCATTGAAAGCTTTTACATGGGAAGGGTTTAGGTTCGACCCTGAACGTTCGGAAGATAATAAACTTGTTTTTATCTGCTGATAGAATAGCATTTTAAATTTCTTGTAATTTTTAGATAATATGGCAACAGAAAAAGAAAAAATGAGGAGCGGTCAGCTTGCTAATGTTTCCGACCCGGAATTATTTGCCGACCTTTTAAGAGCGAAGTCTTTAATCTCCAAGATGAATACGATGTATCTTGGCTCGCCCGATTTGCAGGACGTTCAGAAAGAACTGCTTCCAAATATTCATCCTACGGCAAAGATCTGTCCGCCTTTCTTTTGCGATTATGGTTATAACATAGAGTTGGGTGAGCATGCTTTTATCAATTTTAATTGTGTAATCCTCGATGGGGCTCCGGTTAAGATTGGACATCATACATTAATTGGTCCGGCAGTGCAAATATATACTCCGCAGCATCCGATAAACTATCTGGAACGTCGTGAAACTGTGGAGACGGCTCATGCTGTAACTATCGGTAATGATTGCTGGATAGGTGGAGGGGCGGTTATCTGTCCGGGAGTTACGATTGGTGATCGTTGTATTGTAGGAGCCGGAAGTGTGGTTACAAAAGATGTTCCTGATGATTCACTTGTAGTGGGTAATCCGGCTGTTATAAAAAGGAGACTTGATAAGTGGTAAGGCGATCAGCCCTAAAAAAATGGAGCTGGAGGGAATAGCATTCTTATCCAAGAGGGAATATTAAAAGTATTCTGTTAGTAAAGAAATTATTAATTATTATGATGATAAATAAATGAAAAAGATAGAGTTTTATATAAATGTATTAAGTTTCTGTTTTTATAGATTTGATTATAACTTATATCTATTAATGAAAAAAATAAATCCGGCTATACTTCTATACAAGATACCATTAATAAAAGAAAGATTCAAAGAAATAGGGGTTGATCCGTATAAATGTATTGATGAAACCTATGGGAATAAAAGATACGGATTATCGGCAATGCGAGCCTGTGGAGCCTTAACGCTTATTGCGTTTGTTTTTTTTATGACAGTAATAATCTTTTGTATTGGGCGTCCTGCTTTATCACCCTCCAATTATATAGTTTGTACAACACTGACTTTTGTTGCAATTTACTTTTTTTCTTATAAAAAAGACAAGTATTTAAAGTATTACAAGCAATTTGAAAAGTGGCCAAAATCTTATAAGAGAAAATATGGATGGTTTACATTTATTTTTGTTGTCGTTTTATTCTTTGCTTCTTATTTAAGTTTAAAAATGTTATCCCAACCAGAACGTAGTATCCTAGATTACTTAATCAAGGCAATAAACTAGTTTGCAAAAATATTGATTAAGAAATTATCTGATTCAGTATAAGAGATAAATACCAAGATGAAGCAAGTTGAATACAAAAAGAAAAAAGGAGCGTTTCACAACGTTCCTTCCTCTGCAATGAAGCAATAATATTATTTTTTACTACTACTCATAACTCCAGTATCAGTATCTTCGTTATTCAAACGTTTTTGTGAAGACTGATACTTACGTCCGAAATTGAAGTTATATGATAACTTGAATGCAAATAATCGCGAACTCTCTTTAACATATTCCCAGTTTTTGGAAGGAGCAAATTTATTGCGATTTTCACTACCTACTTTCCAATTGTCGGCAAATGGGTTAAGCATCATGCCTCCTATAGTTAGTTGTTTATGCTTGTACATAATTCCAATCATGTGCCAGTTTTCTCCAATATCAAGAGTCTCACCAAAGAAATTGTTTCTGTGATTTTGGATGCGGAAGAATGCCGACCAGTTTTTATAGTATCCATTTACTTCTGCTCTATAATACCAGTTTGAATATGTGTGTGCATAATTATTTCCTTTACTGTCGAAGTAACTTATTCCAGTCGTTATTTTAGTGATTAAATGATCTTTGAATGGATTGACTGATACTTCCATTTCAGTATTCAACTTCTGCCAATTCTTTTGGTTGTCCTTGGTACGGATGAATTTGTTGTTTTCAATAATGGTTTCCTCCATTATAGGTTTGTTATAGTATCTGTGACTAACTAATAAACTGCCGCTGAATATTCCTTTAGTTATGTCGTAGTTCAATGAATTTACGTATGATATTACCGGTTTCAGAGAGCTGTTTCCTCTTCTTATCTGTAAGGAATCTATTGCTTGTTCTGTATTTCCCAGGTCGGACAAAGAAGGTGAATTACTGTAAATATTACCACGATAGCGGATAAACGAGTTCTCGTTGAAGTTATATTTCAGACTTGCAGTGGGACGGAAGTTATAATTTTGATATCCTTCTCCTCCCTGGTTGAACCATGAACGTGAGCCTCCTATTCCTAAAGAGTAATTGAATTTATTAATTTTTCCCTGAAATTCTGTATACATGTAAGTGTCGGCCTGTCTCATATCTGTTTTGGATACAGAACTTCCTGTGTATTCATTATCGGTGAAACTTTGAGTGTGCTTTATTCCGGTGCTTAATCTACCTGCCTTGAATGTCTTTTCATATATTCCTTCACCAATAATCGAATATTTATTCCCATCTACATTTGAAAACAGATCGGTTAAGGTTTCAGTATTCTGCATCTCCTTATAATGTCTCTTTGAATTGGAGTCCATATATGTTCCTACAACATTCAGAATCAATGATTGTTGATTTTTAAAATTGCGTTGAAAATAAAGGTCCAGCGAAGGTCTGCGCTCCCAGGAAGAAGAACGGTCTGTCATGTGTACTCCGTTTGAAGGATTATTGGTAGGGTAAAGATAACTGTTGAAATTCATCTTTGGATTACCATTGATATTTGCCCTGAGTGTTGCATTAAAGAACCATTCCTTCCCTTGTTGATAGTTATAATTCATTTGCATGTAGTTCCAGTTCATGGCCCATTTGTCCGGAGTTCCATCTTCCATACGGGTGAGACTTCTGCCGTCGGGGAAGTTGAATGTTTCTGAATTTTCACGCCACATGTGATCTACAGATCTGTATCCACCGGTGTAGAATAGTCCGAATTCCGATTTCTTGTAATTGAATTTGGCTGTTACGCTGTTATTACCAAAAGCAACATGAGGAGAGGTTTCTGTATCGAATGAGATAAATCCGCCGCTGTTTCTACGACGGGTAATATAATCAATAACAGCTTCTGCTCCCTCATAGCGTAGTCCTGGGTCTTCATGATGTTCTATACGCAGAATATCTTCCGGGCGTAATGACATAACTTCCTGAATGCTCGACTTTACTCCATTGATTCTAAGGTCTACTTCTCCTCCACCTGACGCGGCAATGGTATTTCTCATAACATCAATCTGAATACGTCTTAAGTTTAGTTGTTGCAAAAGATCAAATCCGTTGGTTGCTGCTTTCATTTGTTTTGAAGTAGGCAGTAATATCTTTCGATCGGCTTCATTAATAACTTTGGCTGCGGTAACAACAACTTCATTTAATGCAATGGCAGCTGAATCAATTTCAATAGTACCCAGGTCAGTGTCCTTATTAAAATCACGGATCTCAAGATTCTTGGTCTGGTATCCGAGACTTGAAATCTGTAGGTTATATATTCCTTTCTCAAGATTTTCCATACTGAACTTACCTTTGGCGTCAGTCATTCCACCATTTACAAATGTGGAGTCGGCTTTTCTTAAAACTACATTTGCAAATTCGATAGGCTGTTTTGCTGTGGAAAGAATAGATCCTTTGATCTGGAAAGATTGGGCTGTTATGGTTTGGCAAAGTATTATAAAAAATAATACGCTAAAAATCTTTTTCATTTCGGTTTAATGTCTACAGGTAATACAATCAAGTTGTCTTTATGTAAGCGCTACAATATTTAGACGTAACCGGGAAAAGAAAGGTTGCAGATAATAGAGTTATTTGTTGCTTTTTGCTGAATTAATATGATGCTTGGGTGTCTATAAAAGCGAAGAAGGAGCGTTTCGCAACGATCCTTCCTCTGTAAGTTAAGTATAATTGTGAAGTTAAACTTTAATTTATTTTTTATTACTACTCATAACGCCTGTGTCTGTATCCTGGTTATTCAATCGTTTTTGTGAAGACTGATATTTACGTCCGAAGTTAAAGCTATATGATACCTGAATTGCAAATAAGCGTGATGTTTCCTTTATATATACCCAATTCTTTGAAGGAGCTGAGGCGTTTAGATTTTCACTTCCTGCTTTCCAGTTGTCTACAAACGGATTAATCATCATGGCACCAAGACTAAGTTGTTTGTGTTTATACATAATTCCGAAGAGGTGATAATTTTCTCCATATTCAAGAGTTTCACCGAATAAGTCGTTTTTGTGATTTTGCATCTGGAAGAATGCCGACCAGTTTTTGTAGCTTGCATTTGCTTCTGCACGCATGTACCAGTTTGTATATGTGTGATGGTAATTATTCCCTTTGCTATCGAAATAACTCATTCCGGTTACAATCTTTGCTACGAAAATATCTTTGAAGGGATTGATTGACAATTCCATTTCGGTATTAAGTTTCTGCCAGCTTTTCTGATTGTCGTTGGTACGGATGAATTTATTGTTTTCAATCCGGGTCTCTTCCATGATTGGCTTGTTATAGTACCAATGGCCAAGGAACAGACTTCCGCTGAATATGCCTTTTGTAATATCATAATTCAAAGAGTTGGTATATCTCATTACCGGTTTCAGGTTGCTGTTACCTCTTCTTATCTGCAATGAGTCGATGGATTGTTCAATATTTCCTAAATCGGACAGTGAAGGCTCTGTGCTGTAAATGTTACCGCGGTAACGTAGAAATGAGTTATCATTGAAATTATATTTTAAGCTGGCCGTAGGACGGAAGGTGTAGTTATGGTACCCTTCTCCGCCCTGGTTAAACCATGAGCGTGATCCGCCTATTCCCAAAGAATAATTGAACTTGTTAATTTTGCCCTTATATTCAGTATAAACATAAGTTTCAGACTGCCTCATGTTAGTTTGCGATAAAGAACTTCCGGTGTATTCATTATTAGTATAACTTTGTGTGTGTTTCACTCCGGTGCTTAAACGTCCGGCTTTAAATCCTTTCTCGTATATACCCTCACCAATTATTGAATATTTGCTTCCGTCAACATTAGTAAAGAGGTTTGTTAATGTCTGTAAGCCCTGTATTTCCTTATAATATCTTTGTGAGTTAGAATCAAGACATGTTCCCACAATATTCAGGACTAATGATTGCTGATTTTTTAAATTGCGCTGATAGTAAAGGTCTAAAGATGGAATATGTTCCCAAGAAGAGGAACGGTCGGTCATATTTACACCATTTGATGGATTGTTTGTTGGATAAAGATAACTTTTAAAATTTGTTTTGGGGTTATCATTTACATTTGTTCTTAAAGTTGCGTTGAAGAACCAGTCCTGACCTTCCTGATAGTTATAGTTCATCTGCATATAATGCCAGTTCTTTGCCCACTTATCAGGAGTACCATCTTCCAGGCGGGTAAGAGTTCTTCCGTCAGAGAAATTAAATGTCTCGGAGTTTTCTCGCCACATGTGATCCATTTCTCTGTAACCTCCATTGTAAAATAGTCCAAACTCAGATTTTTTATAGTTGAATTTTGCTGTCACACTATTATCTCCGAAAGGAACATGGGGAGAGTCTGTGAAATCGAAAGCAAGAAAACCTCCACTTTCTTTTCTGCGGGTAATATAGTCAATTACAGCTTCTGCTCCTCCATAACGAAGTCCCGGGTCATCGTGATGTTCAATACGCAGGATATCTTCCGGGCGTATTGACATTACTTCCTGAATGCTCGATTTTACTCCATTTATCCTGAGCTGTACTTCACCACCGCCTGAAGCCGATATGGTGTTTCTTAACACGTCAACCTGAATACGTTTAAGATTTAGCTTTTGTAAGAGGTTGAATCCGTTAGTTGCTGCCTTCATTTGTTTTGAAGTTGGCAGTAATATCTTTCTGTCGGCTTCGTTGATAACTTTGGCACCTGTAACCACGACTTCATTCAATGCTACTGCTGCAGAATCAATTTCAATATTTCCAAGGTCTACATCTTTATTGAAATCGTGGATCTCAAGATTCTTAGTCTGATATCCAAGACTTGAAATCTGAAGGTTATATATTCCTTTTTCAAGATGTTCCATACTGAACTTACCTTTCATGTCAGTCATTCCGCCTGTTACAAAGGTTGAATCCGACTTTCTTAGAATCACATTAGCAAACTCAATTGGCTGTTTTGTAGCTGTAAGAATGTGTCCTTTTAATTGTAAAGCCTGTGCAAATGTTGCCTGGCATATAAATATCAAAACTAATACAGTGAATATTTTTTTCATTTCAATTTTATTGCTTCATTCGTTAATGAATCTATTATTTTGTTAGCGCTACATCCTTTAGACGCAATTACCCTGCCAAAAGTTGCAGTTGTGTTTAAGCTTATTTTATTGTTTATAAGCTTTTGACTCTTCTAAACTTGTAAACATTTAATCTTAAATCGTTGAATATTAGATTATAACCATGCCTTTTCTATGACTCAGATTTAATTGATAAATAATTAAATTTTAAGAATAAAATGATTCTCGATTATTTTCTTTTTAGTTTGTAGCGTGTTCTTTGATTATCCGAATATGAACACTATGTTCATATTCGGACATTTTATAGAATGATGATACTTTTGGAAAAAATGGATATTAGTTCGCGAAAAAAATATTCACTCTATTGGCACTGATAAACAGCACTTTCTGTAATTGACTTTAATTTTGTTTAAAAAATAACTGCAGAAAGTTTTGCTAGTTTCAAAGAAAGCTATATCTTTGCATCGCTTTTGAAACGAAAGTGTCTCGGGCGTTTAGCTCAGCTGGTTCAGAGCATCTGCCTTACAAGCAGAGGGTCGGCGGTTCGAATCCGTCAACGCCCACTTCAAAATCCAGAGACTTTCGTTGATAAAACAAGGGCGTTTAGCTCAGCTGGTTCAGAGCATCTGCCTTACAAGCAGAGGGTCGGCGGTTCGAATCCGTCAACGCCCACATTAGATAGAAAGCTTCACAAGTATGTTTGTGAGGCTTTTTTTATTTCTTTACCTCTTTGATACAAACTTTTTCTTATTTGTGTAACTCTCTATTCAAATAAAAGAATTAATTTTGCAGTCTGATAATTATCATTACACTATGAAACTTGATTTACTTACGGCTATATCACCTATTGATGGCCGCTACAGAGGCAAAGCTGAGGCTTTAGCTGCTTATTTTTCTGAATTTGCATTGATTAAATATCGTGTGCAGGTTGAGATTGAGTATTTTATAACCTTGTGCGAACTGCCTTTGCCCCAGCTTAAAGGTGTTGGTGAAGATGTTTTTGAGTCTTTAAGAAGTATCTATCGAAACTTTTCAGAAGCCGATGCACAACGTATTAAGGATATTGAAAGTGTGACTAATCACGACGTAAAAGCTGTTGAGTATTTCATTAAAGAAGAATTTGATAAGCTTGGTGGTCTTGAAGAATATAAAGAGTTTATACACTTCGGACTTACTTCTCAGGATATTAACAATACATCTATTCCATTGTCTATAAAGGAAGCACTGAATAATGTTTATTATCCTTTGATTGAAGAGCTTATTGCACAGCTGAAACAATATGCAACTGATTGGACTAATGTGTCTATGCTTGCAAAAACTCATGGTCAGCCAGCTTCTCCAACTCGTTTGGGAAAAGAAATTATGGTTTTTGCTTACCGCTTGGAACGCCAGTTGGCTACGCTAAAAGCTTGCCCGGTAACTGCTAAGTTTGGTGGCGCTACAGGTAATTACAATGCTCATCATGTAGCTTATCCTTCTTATGACTGGAAAGCTTTTGGTAATCGTTTCGTTTCAGAAAAACTAGGATTGGAACGTGAAGAGTATACAACACAAATTTCAAATTATGATAACCTTTCTGCTGTTTTCGATGCGATGAAACGTATCAATGTTATCATGATTGATATGAATCGTGATTTCTGGTTATATATTTCTATGGAATATTTCAAGCAGAAAATCAAAGCAGGAGAAGTTGGTTCCAGTGCAATGCCTCACAAAGTAAATCCGATAGATTTTGAAAATGCAGAAGGCAATTTGGGAATAGCAAATTCTATTCTTAATCATTTAGCAGAGAAATTACCTGTTTCTCGTTTGCAGAGAGACTTGACAGATTCTACTGTTCTTCGTAATATCGGCGTACCTTTTGGTCATGTTGTAATTGCTATTCAGAGTTCTTTGAAAGGACTACGTAAACTGATTTTGAACGAAACTGCTATTTATAACGATTTGGATAATTGTTGGAGTGTAGTTGCTGAAGCTATTCAGACTATTCTTCGTCGTGAAGCTTATCCTAATCCATATGAAGCACTAAAAGCACTGACAAGAACAAACCAGGCTATCACAGAGTCTTCAATTAAAGATTTTATTGAAGAACTGAATGTTAGTGAGGATGTTAAAAAAGAACTTAGATGTATAACCCCACACAGTTATACTGGTATTTAATATATTAATGTTTTTAATAGGCCGCGAGGCCAGAGTTATAATTTTATTCGAATAAAAAATGAGTACAGACAACGAAAATTGGCGAGATTCTAACAATGATAGTAGAGACGCCAGCCGTGATGGTAATAAGTCTTTTAACAGAGAAGGATTTAGCCGTCGTGATGACAGTAGATCTTCTTTTAACAGAGATGGCAAGTTTAACCGTGAAGGACGCTTTAGTCGTGAAGGTGGTGATCGCCCCTCACGCCCTTCTTTTAACAGAGGCGGTAATGACCGTCCAAGTTTTAATCGTCCTTCCCGTCCATATAACAGAGAAGAGGGTGATCGTCCACGCTTCAATCGTGAAGGTGGTGACAGACCACGCCCTTCTTTTAACCGTGAAGGCGGAGATCGTCCACGTCCTTCTTTTAATAGAGAAGGCGGTGACAGACCACGTCCATCATTCAATCGTGAAGGTGGTGACAGACCACGTCCTTCTTTTAGCCGTGAAGGTGGAGATCGTCCACGTCCATCATTTAATCGTGAAGGCGGAGACAGACCACGTCCATCATTTAATCGCGAAGGTGGCGACAGACCACGTCCTTCATTTAACCGTGAGGGTGGTGACAGACCACGTCCTTCTTTCAATCGTGAAGGCGGAGATCGTCCACGCCCATCATTTAACCGTGAAGTTGGTGACAGACCTTATCGTCCGTCGTTTAATCGCGAAGATAAGCCTTGGAGAAGAAACGAAAACCAGGAAGGTGAAGGAGGCGAACGCCCAAGATTCCGTCGCCCGGATAGCAATTATGGCGATCCAACTCTTTCCAGAGATGGTGGACGACGTCCAAGATTCTCATCAAGTGATTCAAGACCTCAAGGGTTTGCACGTCCGGTTCGTAGAAGAAGCGATGATTATGATCCAAATGCTAAGTATAGCGAAAAGAAAAGAATTGAATATAAAGAGCAGTTTACAGATCCAAATGAACCAATTCGTTTAAATAAATATTTGGCTAATGCTGGTGTTTGTTCAAGACGTGAAGCTGACGAATTTATCACAGCAGGAGTTGTTTCGGTAAATGGTGAAATTGTTACTGAACTAGGAACAAAAGTTAAACGTACTGACGTAATTAAGTTCCACGAAGAGTCTGTGTCTTTGGAAAGTAAAGTATACGTATTGCTTAATAAACCAAAAGATTGTGTAACTACCTCGGATGATCCTCAGGCTCGTCTTACAGTTATGGACTTAGTGAAAGGTGCATGCAAAGAAAGAATTTATCCTGTTGGACGTCTTGACCGTAACACTACAGGGGTATTGTTACTTACAAATGATGGAGATTTGGCTTCTAAACTGACTCATCCTCAGTTCCTTAAAAAGAAAATTTATCATGTTTATCTGGATAAGAATGTCACTAAACATGATATGGAACAAATAGCAGCTGGCGTTACATTAGACGATGGAGAAATCCATGCAGATGCTATCAGCTATGCTACTGAAACAGATAAAGATCAGGTAGGAATTGAAATTCACTCTGGCAAGAACCGTATTGTTCGCCGTATATTCGAATCATTGGGATATAAGGTTATGAAATTAGATCGTGTGTTCTTTGCAGGATTAACGAAGAAAGGCCTTCGTCGTGGCGAATGGAGATATCTTACAGAACAAGAAGTAAACATACTTCGAATGGGAGCTTTTGAATAATAAAGAATGGGGGTATATGCAAATATACCCCTACCTTATATAATAATGCATATAAAAGATTTTTATGGAAAAGATTTGTAGAACAAGAATTGTTGATGTTCTGAAGATGGATAGCTTCGGAACAATTGTGAACGTGAAGGGATGGGTTAGAACTCGCCGGGGCAGTAAACAAGTTAACTTTATCGCTTTGAATGACGGTTCTACCATTAATAATATTCAGATTGTAATTGATATAGAGAAATTCGGAGAAGAATACTTGAAACCAATAACTACTGGAGCATGTATTAGTGTAAATGGCGAATTGGTAGAATCGCTTGGACAAGGACAGAAAGCAGAACTTCATGCATGTGAAATAGAAATATTAGGCGCAGCTGATCCTAATACCTATCCTTTGCAGAAGAAAGGTCACTCTATGGAGTTCCTTCGCGAAATAGCACACCTTCGTCCTCGTACCAATACTTTTGGTGCTGTATTCCGTATTCGTCATAATATGGCTATTGCCATACATAAATTTTTCCATGAACGTGGATTCTTCTACTTTCATACTCCTATTATCACAGCTTCAGATTGTGAAGGTGCAGGACAGATGTTTCAGGTAACTACCATGAATCTTTATGATTTGAAGAAGGATGAAGATGGTTCTATTAATTATGATAATGACTTCTTTGGTAAACAAGCCAGTCTGACTGTTTCCGGACAGCTGGAAGGTGAGCTTGCTGCTATGTCAATGGGATCTATTTATACTTTTGGACCTACTTTCCGTGCCGAAAACTCAAATACTCCACGTCACTTGGCTGAGTTCTGGATGATTGAACCGGAAGTTGCTTTCAATGAGATTGAAGATAATATGCAGTTGGCAGAAGATTTTATCAAATTTTGTGTAAAATGGGCCTTGGATAACTGTATAGAAGATATTCAGTTCCTGAACAATATGTTTGATAAGGAACTTATTGCTCGCTTGCAGTCAGTGCTTGATGATGAATTTGTTCGCCTGCCTTATACAGAAGGAGTGAAGATTCTTGAAGAAGCAGTGGCCAAAGGACACAAATTTGAATTCCCTATATTCTGGGGAGCCGATCTTGCTTCAGAACACGAACGGTACTTGGTGGAAGATCATTTTAAACGTCCTGTAATTCTTACTGATTATCCGAAAGAAATCAAATCTTTCTATATGAAGCAGAATGAAGATGGCAAAACAGTTCGTGCAATGGATGTTCTATTCCCGAAAATCGGAGAAATAATCGGAGGTTCTCAGCGTGAAGAGGATTTTGATAAATTATCAAGTAGAGCTGCGGAAATGGGTGTACCAACCAAAGATATCTGGTGGTATCTGGATACCCGTCGTTTTGGTACAGCACCTCACTCTGGTTTCGGATTAGGTTTTGAACGCTTGTTGCTTTTCGTAACAGGTATGACTAATATTCGTGATGTGATTCCTTTCCCTAGAACACCTCGTAACTGCGAGTTTTAATTTAAACTTTTTTGTTCTTTATATAAAAGATGACACGGCCATAAGTCGTGTCATCTTTCTTTTTTGTTCACCCAGCATGAGGGATAATTCTAGGGTGTAAGTCCCGAACGCACCTTGATAGTGGGAAGTGTTAGCTTAATACAAGGGTGTCTATTGTGAGATGAGATCTGAAGAAAGTCGGCAGCAAATTTTCGGCCTGACGAACATAAACCGAATATAAGGCATTTGTATGTGGACGAATCTGCAAAACAAGATAAAGTCCTAAACGAATCAGTCCATAAATTGAGGGTTAAATGTTTCACTAAGGAATGATTGCTTTGAAAATATGGAAGAGCATTGGATGACGATCCATTGGTCAATAAATAAAAATTATTCCTGAATGGCTGAAAATCTCCCGCCTGAAGTTGGATAAACTCCGGCCGGACATTGCACAAACTCCGGCCGGACTTCAACAGAACTCCGACCGGAGTTTACCGAGCTCTGATTTCTGCAATTCTACAGAAGAATAAAAAGCTACCCTCACTCCCTCACTTTTTGAAAGCAACAACTTGATCTTCTGATATATAAATGGGTGATGGTAGTATTTTTAACTCTCACTAAACCCTCACTTTTTGGGTCATCCCTCACCAATTTCGAGTTGATTTTTGCTAAATATCTGTAGTTTTTGTGCAGTGCTATGCTTTGCGAGGGGACAGCAAGCGGTGAACCGGGCATATCCTTGGCTTGTTTTATTATCCCGATAATGCTCTAAAATGTATCGAAAAAGTGAGGATAGGCACTTTTTGTGAGGGTAAAGTGAGGGTTTGAAATGCTTCCCTCACTAAACATGTAACTGATTTATAGTTTGTTGAATGGGCTTTGTGAGGGAGTGATGGATGACTTTAGAAAGATTGCTAACGAAGAAACTAGTCCGGTGTACAAATAACCCATGTCTCTTGAATGATTTCAAACCTTTTGAAAAGATAAGTGTTTTTCAATTATTGTGGAATAAAAATGATCCCTTTGATTTTATTCTGTTTAGCTTGATTCAATGACTCTGAAAAGTAGTTGAGAAAACGTATAATGTTCTCATCTAAGGACTTGAAAAGAGAAAAAATAACTTAAATAGTTTGCCAATTAAAAGAAAAGCAGTACTTTTGCAAGCCGATTATTATCTAAAAGGATAAAAGATTAATTCATAGCTAATTAGGTTCCTTTGTCCGGGGAACTGTAATCAGCATGAATATTTATGTTTATTAGTAGTTAACAATTTAAAAACAATTAAGCAGTGGATACTTTAAGTTATAAGACCATTTCTGCAAACAAAGCAACCGCAACAAAAGAATGGGTCGTAGTAGATGCTACAGATCAGGTGTTGGGACGCTTAGGTGCAAAAGTTGCCAAGCTGTTGAGAGGAAAGTACAAACCAAACTTTACTCCTCATGTAGACTGTGGTGACAACGTAATTATTATCAATGCCGATAAGGTAAAGTTGACAGGTAACAAATGGAATGACAGAATCTATTTGTCATATACTGGCTATCCTGGAGGTCAAAGAGCTATTACTCCAGCTCGTTTGCAAGCAAGACCTAACGGTGACGACAAGTTATTGAGAAAAGTAGTAAAGGGTATGCTTCCTAAAAATAAATTAGGTGCACAACTATTAGGCAACATGTATGTTTACGCTGGAAGCGAACATAAACAAGCTGCTCAAAACCCTAAGTCAATTGATATTAACTTACTTAAATAATAAATAATGGAAGTAGTAAATGCATTAGGCAGACGTAAGCGCGCTATTGCTCGCGTATTCGTAAGCGAAGGTACAGGAAAGATTACTATTAACAAGAGAGACCTTGCAACGTACTTTCCATCAACTATTCTTCAATATGTTGTAAAACAACCATTGAACAAATTAGGTGTAGCTGAGAAGTATGACATCAAAGTTAATTTGATCGGTGGCGGTTTCACAGGACAATCTCAAGCTTTGCGTTTAGCAATTGCTCGTGCTCTTGTGAAAATCAGCGCAGAAGATAAAAAAGCTCTTCGTTCAGAAGGCTTCATGACACGTGATCCACGTTCTGTTGAACGTAAGAAACCGGGTCAACCAAAAGCTCGTAGAAGATTCCAGTTCAGTAAACGTTAATACTTGCTGGAGAAATCTCTGGAGTAAGCTACGTTTAGTATCTAAACTATCGGGACTCTTATGTAGGCTACCCGACAGTTGGTTATAAAACAAAAAAGAAAGTAAACGATTAAAAGATTAAAAAAATGTCAAGAACAAATTTTGATAATTTATTGGAAGCCGGTTGCCACTTCGGACACTTAAGAAGAAAGTGGAACCCTGCAATGGCTCCTTATATTTTCATGGAACGCAATGGTATCCACATCATTGACCTCCACAAAACAGTTGCAAAAGTAGAAGAAGCTGCTGAAGCTTTAAAACAAATTGCAAAATCAGGAAAGAAAGTCCTTTTTGTTGCTACTAAAAAACAAGCAAAACAAGTAGTTGCTGACAAAGCAGCTTCTGTTAATATGCCTTATGTAATCGAGCGCTGGCCAGGTGGTATGTTGACTAACTTCCCAACTATCCGTAAGGCTGTTAAGAAGATGGCTACTATCGATAAGTTGACTAACGATGGTACTTATTCTAATCTTTCTAAAAGAGAAGTTCTTCAAATTTCTCGTCAACGTGCTAAGTTAGACAAGAACTTAGGTTCTATCGCCGACTTAACTCGTCTTCCTTCTGCTTTGTTCGTTATCGACGTAATGAAAGAAAACATCGCAGTTCGTGAAGCTAACCGTTTAGGTATTCCAGTATTTGCTATCGTTGATACAAACTCTGATCCTTCAAATATCGATTTCGTTATCCCTGCAAATGATGACGCTACAAAATCAATTGAAGTAATTCTTGAAGCTTGTTGTACAGCTATGAGCGAAGGCTTGGAAGAAAGAAAAGCTGAAAAAATTGATATGGAAGCTGCCGGAGAAGCTCCTGCTAACAAAGGTAAGAGAAAGTCTGCTGCTAAAGCTAGACTTGACAAAAACGACGAGGAAGCAATCAACGCTGCAAAAGCTGCTGCTTTCTTGAAAGATGATGAAGAAGCTTAATTACTATATCAATTAAAAAAATATAAAGACTATGGCTGTAACAATGGCAGATATTACCCACTTGCGCAAAATGACAGGTGCCGGTATGATGGATTGCAAGAATGCTTTGACTGAAGCTGAAGGCGATTTTGATAAAGCAATTGAAATAATTCGTAAAAAAGGACAAGCAGTAGCTGCAAAACGTTCTGATCGTGAAGCTTCAGAAGGTTGTGTTATTGCTAAGTCAGCAGGCGAATTTGCTGCAGTTGTCGCATTGAAATGTGAAACTGACTTCGTTGCTAAGAATGCAGACTTCGTTGCTTTGACTAACGAAATTCTTGATCTTGCTATCGCAAACAAATGTGCTACTATCGAAGAAGTGAAAGCTCTTCCTATGGGTAAAGGAACAGTTGCTGATGCTGTTACTGATAGAAGTGGTATCACTGGCGAAAAGATGGAACTTGATGGATACGGTGTTGTAGAAGGTCTTTCAACTGCAATTTATATCCACCCGGGAAATCGTTTGGCTACTGCAGTTTCTTTCAATGTTGCTGGTGTTGATGCTCAGGTTTCTCACGAAGTTGCTATGCAGATTGCTGCAATGAACCCTATCGCTGTAAATCAGGAAGGTGTTCCAGCTGACGTATTAGCTCGTGAAAAAGAAATCGCAGCTGACAAAGCTCGCCAGGAAGGTAAACCAGAGAACTTAATTGAACGTATCGCTGAAGGTCGTATCTCTAAGTTCTACAAAGAAGTTTGCTTGTTGGAACAAGAATATGTGAAAGATCCTAAGATTAGTGTTGCTCAGTTCTTGAAGAACATTAATAAAGACTTAACTGTAGTTAACTTCAAACGTTTTACTTTGAACGCTGACTAATTAAGGTCTTTTTAAAGATACTTAAAAGGGTGGTTGAACAATCTGTTTAACCACCCTTTTTTAATTTCCTCTATGTACTCTCTTTTAATAAATTGTTCTACAATGAGAATGTATTACCCATATTTGCACCATTGAAATACAAATTCTTTTTTAATAAACTATCATTCAATAAGTTTATCGTTAGGCTTCTTTTGGTGCTACTATGGTATCGGCTTTTAAAATAGAACTATCCTCCAACCGGTTTGGTTTTTACATATCCTTCTTTCTTGAGTAGCTCAACAATCTTAAGCTTGAAATCTCCTTGAATAATAATTTCCCCATCTTTGGCAGCTCCGCCAACTCCACATTTTGTTTTCAATAGTTTTCCAAGAGTTTTTAAATCCTCCTCTGTGCCTACAAATCCAGTTATTAGTGTTACAACCTTTCCTCCTCTGTTTTTCTTATCAATGGCTACCCGAAGATTCTGTTTTGCTGGCTCCAAAGTTGTCTGTTCTGCATCTTCTTCTATATCATAATTGAAATCGGGGTTGGTTGAATATACCACATTCAATCTCTCTTTCCAGTCATGCTTTTTCATACTTTCTTATTTTATTTATATCCAAATGTAACAAACTTATAGATATGTACAAAATAATCTTTTTCTTTATGCTCGATTGTTTGGAAAAAATAGTGTATTTTTGCAAATACCAATTTAATAAAATGGGGTTTTATGAGTGATAATGAGCAAAATGTAATAAAAGTACCGGAACCTTCTTTGCGCAGACTTCCATGGTATTTATCGAATGCGAAACTGCTTAAAAATAAAGGAGAACATTTTGTCTCTTCTACGCAGATTTCTAAAGAGATAAATATTGATGCTTCTCAGATAGCGAAGGACCTGTCGTATGTAAATATATCAGGGCGAACAAGGGTAGGTTATGATATAGATGATCTAATTGCTGTTCTGGAAGACTTCCTCGGCTTTACAAATATGCATAAAGCTTTCTTGTTTGGTGTAGGTAGCCTGGGAGGAGCTCTTCTTCGTGACTCCGGTTTGAATCATTTTGGCTTGGAAATAGTTGCAGGCTTTGATGTTAATCCAGAACTTGTAGGCACATTTATAAACGGCATTCCAATCTTTCATTCGGATGATTTTCAGGCAAAGATGCTTGAATATAATGTGAATATTGGAGTATTGACTGTCCCTATTGAAATAGCTCAGAATATTACTGATAAAATGGTTGAAGGAGGCGTAAAGGCTGTATGGAACTTTACTCCTTTACGTATTCGGGTACCTGAAAATATTGTGGTTCAGAATACTTCTTTGTATGCTCATTTAGCTGTAATGTTCAACCGTTTAAATTTTAATCAGATAAAGTAATGAAGATTATTGCCGTAGGAATGAACTACGCTGAACACAATAAAGAACTGCATCCCACGTTAGTAATACCAGAAGAGCCGGTTATCTTTATGAAACCAGATTCTGCTTTACTTAAAAATGGAAAGCCGTTCTTTATTCCTGATTTCTCTGACGAAGTTCACTATGAAACAGAGTTAGTTGTGAAAATAAGCAGATTAGGGAAAAATATAGCTGAACGTTTTGCAGATCGTTATTATGATGAGGTGACTGTTGGTATTGACTTTACAGCCCGAGACCTGCAACGAAAAATCCGTGAGGCAGGTAATCCTTGGGAAATATGTAAAGGATTTGATGATTCTGCTGCAATTGGCGAATTTGTTCCTGTTGATAAGTTTAAGGATATTCAAAACCTGAATTTTCATCTGGATATTGATGGCAAGCAAGTACAGAAAGGAAACACTGCCGACATGTTGTTTAAAGTAGATGAGATTATTGCTTACGTCAGTCGTTTTTTTACGCTGAAAATAGGTGATTTAATATACACTGGAACTCCTGTTGGAGTGGGATCGGTTGCAATAAGTCAACATCTGGAAGGTTATCTGGAAGAAGAGAAGCTGCTCGATTTCTATATTCGATAAGTTATTTGCTTTTTTAAAAGCAAGGAGGGTATATGTGTAGCCGAAACTATATTTTCTTACTTCTTCTTTCTCTATTTTCCTTGTCTATTTCAGCGCAGAACTTTACTTCGTTGAAGTGGCAGGATTCTTTTGTTTCGGATCAGCCTTTATTTGCAGATGCACATTATGTAGCAAATAGTAAACTCCCCCGTTATATTCAAAATATAGATCTCGGACCGGATTATAATAATTATACATACAGCGTAAAGATTGAATATCCGGAGTTCCAGACGTTATCAAAAAGCAATATTTCATTTTTAACGGCGGTAGGAGACCCTCTTGCTTCATATCCGAAGGCTGATACCCGCATATTTGTTTCTGCAAAAAAAGGAATTCTTGAAGTCTCTTTTGTGCCTCTTGTTTATCGCAACGGCGAATATCAACGCATAAATTCTTTCAAACTAACGCTGGAGAAATCTATTGCTAAGCAAAAACGGGCAAGTACCGGAATAAATCTTCATTCGTTTGCTTCAAGTTCCATATTATCCACAGGTAAGTGGGTGAAGATACGAGCTGGCGAATCTGGCGTATACAAGATAACTGCCGCAGAACTTCAACAGATGGGATTTACAAATCCTGCAAAGGTGCGGTTGTATGGTTATGGCGGTCGCATTCTTCCTGAAAGTTTTAAGAAATCAAAGATAGATGACTTACCAGAAATCCCGTTATGGCGGGGCAATGGTTATCTCCTTTTTTATGCGAATGGTGTAGTCCGTTGGGAAGAGAATTCCGGAGTTACAGGATTTACGCATACCAATAATTGCTATTCCAGTTATGGATATTATTTCCTGACTGAAGGAAATGAGACGCCTCTGGCTTTTCCTGCAGAAGAATCTCTGACTTCGGGTAATGCAAAAACTGTGACCACCTTTGATGATTATGCCCTCTACGAAAAGGATGCTTTTAACTGGACTGCTTCTGGTAGAGAGTTATATGATAGTTACGATTTTGTTTCCGGAAATACAAAGAATTATTCCTTTACCTTGCCGGGAATAACAAATGATAAAGCATATTGCACTGTTGCTTTTGCTGCTAAATCGGAGAGCTATACTACGGTTGGAGTTCAGATAGACGGTACAAGCTACGGACAATTTTCTATTGCTTCAGCTCCTATAAGTGATTCGTATTGTAAAGCACAACCAGGGAGTGGAACGGTAGTCTGGGATGGCAATAAAAATGAGAATACCACCGTGACTCTTACACATAACCGTGGAGCTGGTTCCTCTGGCCGACTTAACTATATCCAACTGAATTACAGAAGAAAGCTTGCACTGTATGATTCTTATACAGCTTTCCGTGATTTGCCATCCGTGGGTGATGTTGCTAACTATGTGATTGCCGGGGCTAACAGTAATGTGAAAGTTTGGGATGTTACCACTCCGGGCAATTATCGGCAAATGAGCGGTACATTGACCGATGGCAAATATTCTTTCACTGTTAATAACCCATCTTTACGAGAATTTGTTGCGGTAGACGTTAATGGAACTAATTTTAAAAAAGTAGAGATCGTTGGTAACGCAAATAATCAGAATCTGCATTCATTGGAACAATGTGATATGGTCATTATTGTCCCCTCCAATGGTGATTTCCTGTCTGACGCAGAACGTTTAGCCGACGCTCACCGCACAAAAGATGGAATGACTGTTCACGTTGTTAAGGCAGATCAGGTGTATAATGAATTCTCTTCCGGTACTCCTGATGCTACCGCTTACCGTTGGTTTATGAAGATGTTTTATGATCGTGCCGTTGTTTCAGGAACTGAGAATACGGCCGGTAATAAACTACCTAAATATCTATTGCTTTTCGGTGATTGTGCCTGGGATAACAGAATGATAACCTCTTCCTGGCAGGGATATTCGCCCGATGATTTTTTATTGGGATATCAGTCTAATAACTCTACGTGGGAAACTTACTCTTATGTAACGGATGACTATTTGGGCTTACTTGATGATGAAGACGGAGCAAGTCTGGAATATGATGGAATGGATATTGGAGTTGGTCGGTTCCCGGTTCGTACAGCTACAGAAGCTAAGCAGATGGTTGATAAAACCATAGCTTATATGCAAAATAAGGAGCTTGCTTCGTGGAAAAATTCAATCTGCTTTGTGGCCGATGATGGAGATAATAATTTGCACATGACTCAGGCTGAAGAGTTGGCTACTAAAGTGGAGACTAATTATCCCCAGTATTTGGTAAATCGTATTTATGGAGATGCTTATAAGTGGGAAACAACAGCTACCGGACATACTTATAAACAGGCAACCAAACGTTTACTCGAACTTTTCAAGGAGGGTATGTTTATGGTAAACTATACAGGGCACGGAGGTCCAAATGGCTGGTCGGCAGAGAATATCCTTGTTTCTTCGGATATAACTGCATTAACCTCTTCCAGATTACCACTTTGGGTTACTGCCACTTGCGACTTTTGCAGATATGATGATATTTCAACTTCTGCCGGCGAACTTGCTTTCTTGAATAATAAGGGAGGGGCAATTGCGCTGTTTACTACTTCCAGAGTGGTTTATGCACAAAATAATTCCAATCTGAATAAAGTCTTTTGTAAATACGTGTTCAGCAAGCAAGACGGCAGCCGATTACGATTGGGAGATATTATGCGTTTATCTAAATGCGATCCTAATCTAAGTGGAGATTTGAATAAACTGAAATTTTCCTTGATTGGCGACCCTGCATTAATGCTTGCTTATCCGGATTACAAAGTTGTGGTTGATAAGTTTAAAGGTGAAGATGCTTCGGCTTCCGATTTAATTATAAAAGCCGGTGGAAAAGTTCAGGTTCAGGGAAGGGTTACCGATACTGATGGAAATACTCTGACCGATTTTAATGGAAAGATTTATCCTACTGTTTTTGATAACAAGGAAACAGTCACTACTTTGAATAATGACGGAACATCCGAGGCAGGAGGTTTCACTTTCTCTCAAAGAGAAAAGAAACTGTTTTCGGGTAGCGATTCCATCCGGTCGGGGAATTTCTCTTTTACCTTTCCGGTTCCAAAAGATATTAATTACTCCAACGAACAGGGAATGCTTAATTTCTATGCTGCCGAATCTGCAACCGGCAAGGAAGCTCAGGGAGCTTACAATAATTTCGTGATTGGAGGAACGGAACAGGGGACGGCGGATACCGACACACTCGGTCCGAAAATAAACCTTTACCTCAATACTCCCGATTTTGTTTATGGAGGAAAAACAAACGAAACGCCTTACCTTATTGCTGACCTCGAAGATAGTGATGGGGTAAATACGGTTGGAAATGGTATCGGACATGATATTGTGGCAATTATTGATAATTCGCCTGTGTATTCTTATGTGTTGAATAACTATTATGAGTCTTATTTTGGTGATTACACTAAAGGAACAGTACGATACAGTCTGCCAACTTTGACAGAAGGAAAGCACAAGTTATTCTTCCGTGCATGGGATGTTATGAATAACTCTTCCTCAACTTCCCTTGAGTTTGAGGTTGTTAACGGACTGAAGCCCGGATTGTTTGATGTGTATTGCACAAAGAGTCCGGCTAGAGATAACACTACGTTTGTACTTAGTCATGATCGCCCGGAAGCTACACTGGATGTTACACTCTCTGTATACGATTTCTCCGGAAGAGTATTGTGGACGCATACCGAATCGGGCATGAGTTCCAATAACTATTATTACGTAGACTGGAATCTAACAAGCAATGGCGGTCAGCGGGTTGCTTCGGGAGTTTATTTGTTCCGTGCTTCCATTACATCGGGCGGAAGTAAAGAGAGTACCCGTGCAGGAAAAATAGTCATTCTGGCACAATAATAACCCCGATAAAAAGTTTTATATAAACAGATGTTTAAAAAGAAAGTATGAAAGAACTAAAAGTATATATCCTTTTAATCCTTATCCTCTTTGCTAATCATAATTTGCAGGCGCAAGATGTAAAGAACCAGTTTAACCCTGTAAATACAGGTGTAACTTCGCTTTCCATTGCTCCCGATTCAAGAGGTGGAGCGATGGGTGACGTTGGTGCTGCCACCGATCCGGATGTGAACTCACAATACTGGAATCCGGCGAAGTATCCGTTTACCGTGAGCCGTGCCGGAGTTTCTCTTTCCTATACCCCGTGGCTTCGCCAGTTGGTGAATGATATTGATTTGGCTTATGTGGCAGGTTATTACCGTATTGGTGACTATCAGGCGCTGAGTGCTTCTTTAAGATACTTTTCTCTGGGAGAAGTTACTGTGGGACAAAGTTCGGCCCAAGATATCGGATATACTATCAATCCGTATGAGATGTCATTTGATGTGGGATATTCGCGTATGCTTTCCGAGAATTTATCGGCAGCTGTGGCCTTACGTTTTATTTATTCGGATTTGGCCTACAGACAGGATGAAGATGTAACACCGGGTTCTGCCTTTGCTGCAGATGTGGCTATGTATTACAACCGTTATGTGATGATGGGGCAACGTGAGTGCAACCTTGCTTTTGGTATGAATATATCCAATATAGGTAGTAAAATATCCTATGACAGTGGTAACACCAGCGAGTTTATTCCTACGAATCTCCGTCTGGGAGGCTCTCTGTTAATGCCAATTGACGAGTATAACACCTTTGCCATCAGTGCAGATGCCAATAAATTGCTGGTCCCTACACGTCCTTTGCAAAAAGATGGTGAGACTGATACAGACTATCAGGACAGACTGCAGAGAGATTACCGCGATATGTCACCCATTAGCGGAATATTTAAATCCTTTAGCGATGCACCGGGTGGTTTTAAAGAAGAAATGCAGGAAGTTCAGTGGTCTATTGGTGCTGAATATACCTATCACCAGCAATTCTCGGTGAGAGGTGGTTATCATTATGAAAATCAGAACAAAGGAAACAGGAAATATTTCTCAGTGGGAGCGGGTTTTAAAATGAATGTATTCTCATTGGATGCTGCTTATCTGATATCAACAGCGCAAAGCAATCCGTTGGATCAGACATTGCGATTCTCTCTTTCTTTTGATATGGATGGTATAAAAGATATTTTTGGTAAAAGATGAAAATAAGAGTTGGTTTTGGATTTGACGTTCACGCACTTGTTTCTGAGCGTGAATTGTGGCTCGGCGGAATAAAGCTGGAGCATGAGAAAGGATTGTTAGGACATTCGGATGCAGATGTATTGCTTCATGCAGTGTGCGATGCATTATTGGGTGCGGCAAATATGCGTGATATAGGATTTCATTTTCCCGATAATGCCGGTGAATATAAGAATATTGATAGTAAAATACTTCTGGCAAGAACAATGGAACTAATCCGTTCCAAAGGTTATGAGTTGGGAAATATTGATGCTACGGTTTGTGCCGAACGCCCCAAACTGAATCCTCACATTCCGGCCATGAAAAAAGCAATGGCTGCTGTAATGAATGTAGATGAGGACGATATTTCCATCAAAGCAACAACTACCGAAAAACTAGGTTTTACGGGTAGGGAAGAGGGTATTTCGGCTTATGCCACGGTACTGATCACCAAAGAATAGAAAAACTTATAGATAGAAAAGAAGAGCTTCGGCTCTTTTTTTTATGTCCTTGTACAAAAGATTGTTTTCTTCTGTACAGAACAATTAATTCTTTTGTACAAAAGAATGCAATCTTTTGTACAAGGATTTACTAATCATTCGCCGGCTTTTTTAAATTTAATTCCATAATCCTTTTTATTTCCTGCCATCAATACATATATTTGCATGTATAACTATGTAAAATGATAAAACACATTAGAAAATGAAAAAAGTAAGTTTGATTGCTATCGCCCTTTTACTGGTGGCCGTAGCTCAGGCGAAAGTTACGTATAAGTTTCGAATCAGTCTGACTGACAAAAATAATACTGAATATTCACTTGATAAACCTCAACAATTCCTCTCGGAAAAGGCTTTACTTCGCCGTGCCAAACAAAAACTGGCCGTAGATTCTACCGACCTTCCTATTTCCGGTAAATATTTAAAAGCTATTCGTGCCACTGGTGCTAAGGTACTTGTAACAAGCAAATGGAACAATACAGTTGCGGTGAGTTGTGCAGATTCGTTATTGGTTAGTAAAATTGCAAAGCTTCCTTTTGTAGCTGATACCGAACTGGTTTGGATGGGTGAAGAACAAACTCAGTCTTCCGATGCCGCACAGAAAGATGAAGTTACTAACAAGCTTGAAAAAACAGAGAACTACTACGGAAGGGCTTTCCATCAGATTGAAGTTCATAACGGACAGAAATTGCACGAGGCGGGTTTCCGCGGACAAGGAATGACGGTGGCCATTATCGATGGTGGGTTTAAGAATGCAAATAAACTAACTGCATTAAAATCGTTGAAGTTATTAGGAACACGAGATTTTGTGAAACCTAATTCAGATATTTATGAGGAAAACAATCATGGAATGAAGGTGCTTTCATGCATGGCATCCAATGAGCCTTATTCCATTGTAGGTACTGCACCTGAGGCTTCTTACTGGTTGCTTCGCTCTGAAGATACCAGCTCTGAAAACTTAGTGGAACAGGATTACTGGGCGGCTGCCATTGAATTTGCCGATAGTGTGGGAGTGGATGTGGTAAATACTTCGCTTGGTTATCGCACTTTCGACGATTCCTCTAAAAACTATACTTATCAGGACCTTAACGGAAAGAAAGCAATGATTTCACGTTCTGCCGGAATGGCTGCCGATAAAGGTATAGTTTTAGTGTGCAGCGCCGGAAACGAAGGTCGTGGATCATGGAAAAAGATTACTCCTCCTGCCGATGCATTCAATGTAATAACTGTTGCAGCGGTGGATTCAACTCTGAATCTGGCACCGTTTTCTTCGGTAGGTAATACTACTGATAACCGCGTTAAACCAGATGTTTCGGCTATTGGTGAGAGAACAATTCTGCTGAATACAAACGGAGAGGTTGGTCACGCAAACGGAACTTCTTTTTCTACTCCAACTTTCTGCGGACTGGTTACCTGTTTGTGGCAGGCTTGTCCTCAGCTTACAGCGAAACAGGTTATTGAATTAGTACGCAAATCATGCAATCATTATGCTTTTCCTGATAATATTTACGGTTATGGTGTGCCCGATATATATAAGGCTTATCTTACCGTTCATCCTGAAATAGCAACTAAATAGAAACCCCGTTCATGGAAAAAGAACCATTATCACTTTACGAACTCAATGCGTTGGTAAGACAGGCATTGAACGAATCACTCCCTGATACCTATTGGATTCAGGCAGAACTAAGCGATGTGCGTTCAAATGCCACCGGACATTGTTATCTGGAGTTTATTCAGAAGGATGCTCGTGGTAACAATCTTATTGCTAAGGCAAGGGGAACCATCTGGGCCAACGTGTACCGTATGCTGAAACCTTATTTCGAGGAAAGCACCGGTCAGGCTTTTGTTTCGGGTATAAAGGTAATGGTGGAGGTTACTGTGGAGTTTCATGAACTTTACGGCTTCAGTCTTACCGTTGTTGATATAGATCCTACTTATACGCTGGGAGATATGGCACGCAAACGGCGTGAAATTCTGAAACAGTTGGAGGAAGAAGGCGTACTTACTCTCAATAAAGAGCTTGAAATGCCTATGTTGGCTCAGCGAATAGCGGTAATATCTTCTTCGTCTGCTGCCGGTTATGGAGATTTCTGTCGACAGCTGGAAGAGAATCCCTATGGATTTGTGTTCTACCCACGCCTTTTTCCTGCATTGATGCAGGGTAATCAGGTAGAGGAATCGGTTATCAATGCCCTGAATGCAGTAAATGACCATCGGGATGATTTCGATGTCGTGGTAATTATCCGTGGGGGAGGAGCAACATCCGATCTTTCCGGCTTTGATACTTACCTGTTGGCAGCTAATTGTGCACAGTTCCCTTTACCGATTATTACCGGAATAGGGCACGAACGAGATGATACAGTGCTAGACTCAATAGCTCATACACGGGTAAAAACGCCGACAGCTGCAGCTCAATTCCTCATAACTCACATGCACGATGCGGCTGTGTCATTGGAAGAACTGGCTCAAACATTGATATCTTCTGTATCTGTACGAATGGATAAAGAACATTCCCGACTGGCAGAACTTACGAATCGTTTGCCTTTGGTTATTAAAAACCGAACAATTCGTGAAGGCTACTTGTTAGAACAACTGATCCAGAAAATAAATGTGGGAATAGCCCGCAGCCTGACGAATAAACAGCACCGGTTGATGTTACTGGAACAACGCGTAAACGATGCTTCTCCTGAACGTTTATTGAAAAAAGGATTCAGTATAACCCTCAAAGATGGCAAAGCAGTGACGGATAGCACGCAATTGAAAGCGGGAGATGTAATTACAACACGCCTGGCTAAGGGTGAGGTAACAAGTGAAGTTAAATAATTAATAGAAACTGGATATGGCAGAAAAAAAAGAATCTTATGCTGAGGCTATGGCTAAACTGGAAAAAATAGTATCGGCTGTGGAGAAAGATGAACTGGATATCGACCAGCTGAGCCAGAAGCTTAAAGAAGCTCAGAAATTAGTCAGCTTTTGTAAGGAAAAACTTTACAAAGCCGATGAGGAAATAAAAAAGATCATGGAAGGTGAAGGTAACTGATTTATATTAAACCCATTTAAAAGATTCCTCTTTCATAATTTTCTTAATCTATTAAGTGGAAATTTGAAATATAAAAGTTACTTTTGCTAATCAATAGAAAACTTACAAAAACATCATATAATAATGGAACAAATAGATTGGTCTAATCTGTCATTTGGCTATATAAAGACAGATTACAACGTTCGGTATAATTACCGCAACGGTGAGTGGGGAGAACTTGAGGTTAGCAGCAGTGAATATATAAATCTTCACATGGCGGCTACATGTTTACACTACGGGCAGGAAGCTTTTGAAGGCTTGAAAGCTTTTAAAGGGAAAGATGGTAAGATTCGTATTTTCCGTCTGGAAGAGAATGCTAAACGCCTGCAATCTTCTTGTGATGGTATTTTGATGGCTAAGCTTCCGGTTGAAAAATTCAAAGAAGCAATATTGAAGGCCGTTAAACTAAACGAACGTTTTGTTCCTCCTTATGAAAGTGGTGCTTCACTTTATATTCGTCCGGTTCTGTTTGGTACAAGTGCTCAGGTAGGTGTTCACCCAGCCAGCGAATATACATTTATTGTTTTTGTTACTCCTGTAGGTCCTTACTTTAAAGGTGGTTTCTCATGCAATCCTTATGTGATTATTCGTGAATTCGACCGTGCTGCTCCGCTTGGAACAGGTACATTTAAGATTGGTGGTAATTATGCAGCCAGCCTTAGAGCTAATAAGAAAGCTCACGATATGGGTTACTCTTCTGAGTTCTATTTGGATGCAAAAGAAAAGAAATATATCGACGAATGCGGTGCTGCCAATTTCTTCGGAATCAGAGATAATACATATATTACTCCGCTGTCAACTTCAGTACTTCCTTCTATAACCAACAGAAGCCTTATCGCATTGGCCGAAAGCTTTGGCTTGAAGGTAGAGCGTCGTCCGGTTGCCGAAGAAGAACTTCTTACTTTCGAAGAAGCCGGCGCTTGCGGAACAGCTGCTGTTATCAGTCCTATTGAACGTATTGATGACGTTGAAAAAGGAATATCTTATGTAATAGCAAAAGATGGCAAACCAGGTCCGATAAGTACAAAATTATATAATAAACTTCGTGCAATTCAGTACGGTGACGAACCGGATGAATTTGGATGGATTACTATTGTGGAATAATATTCCATAAAAGTAACGTTCTGAAAGACGGAAGTATATTGCAAAATATTTGTTATAATTAATGCAGAAGGGGTGTGTTATCAAAATAGTCAGTTTACTATGAGATAATATACCCCTTTTTCATTTAAAGGCAAATGCCTGAATTAATTTAATCCAGATGTTATTATGAGCTTTAAAATAACGACTCTTGTTGATAATGTTGTTTATGATCGGGGATTGCAAGCAGAACATGGACTATCTCTTTTGATTGCTATCGAAGATAAGGTAATTCTGTTTGATACAGGAGCTTCTGATTTGTTTATCAGAAATGCAGAAATTCTGGGCGTAGATTTAAAGAAAGTAGACTATCTGGTTCTCTCTCATGGTCATAGTGATCATACAGGTGGGGCAAAGCAGTTTCTTGAACTCAATACTCAAGCTAAGGTTATTTGCAAGAAGGAAGCTTTGCAGAAAAAATATAAAGATGCTCGCGAAAATGGTTTTGTAAGTGCCGGGCAAGTAGATGAAAACCGGTTATGGCTGGTAGATAGTTTAACAGAAATAGTTCCCGGAGTATCTGTTCTTCCCCAAATTAAAATAACGGAAAAAGGAGATACTCATTTTGAACACTTCTTTACTGTGAAAGATGGTAATATTGTACCCGATACTTTTGAAGATGAACTGGCATTGGTCTTATCGGATTCAAAAACTATTTCGGTATTAAGCTCTTGCTCACATAGAGGAATTACTAATATTATTCGTTGTGCATTTGAGGCTTTTCCTGAGCACACACTAAATGTAGTAATAGGAGGTTTTCATGTACGTAATGCCGGAGATGATAAGCTTGATTTAATCAGTACTTATCTGGGAAGGAAGTTGCCTAAGCGTCTGGGTGTTTGTCATTGTACGGGAATAGATAACTATGCACGTTTCCATCAGGGATTTAGTACACGTGTGTTCTATAACTATACCGGATGGGTGGAAGAAATAAAATAAAAAGATTGAATGGGAAAAAATAAATTACAGAAATTTGCTGATATGCGGAGCTATCCGCACGTATTCGAATATCCGTATTCGGTTGTTGATAATGTTCCTTTTGAAATGCAAGGAAAGTGGGGAAAGGAATTTTTCAAGAATGATAATCCTATTGTACTCGAACTAGGTTGTGGACGAGGAGAATATACAGTGGGACTGGGACGTATGTTTCCAGATAAAAACTTTATTGGCGTGGACATTAAAGGTTCACGAATGTGGAGTGGTGCTTCCGATTCTCTGAAAGAGGGACTTAATAATGTAGCTTTCCTACGTACGAATATTGAGATTATCGACCGCTTTTTTGCGGAAGGTGAAGTGAGCGAAATCTGGCTTACTTTCTCTGATCCTCAAATGAAGAAAGCAACCAAACGATTAACTTCAACTTTCTTCATGGACCGTTACCGCAAATTCCTGGTTCCTGATGGAATAATCCATCTGAAGACTGACAGTAACTTCATGTTTACTTATACAAACTATATGGTTCAGGAGAATAAATTCCCGGTACTGTTTGTTACTGAAGATTTATACCATTCTGGTTTGGTAGATGATATTCTAGGAATTCAGACTTATTACGAACAACAATGGCTGGACAGAGGATTGAATATAAAATATCTTAAGTTTAACCTTCCTCAGGAAGGCGCTTTAAAAGAACCTGAACAAGAAATTGAACTGGATACCTATCGTAGCTACAACCGTAGTAAACGAAGCGGTAAAAAGACAACGTTAGCTTTTGAAGATGAACAATTAGAAAATGAATAATAAAATGACACTTTATCCTAAACTTATACTCGACGCGCTAAGTAATGTGCGTTACCCCGGAACAGGCAAGGACATTGTTTCTTCCGGAATGGTGGATGACGATATTCGCATTGAAGGTATGAAGGTTTCTTTCTCTTTGATTTTTGAGAAACCTACTGATCCGTTTATTAAATCGTTAGTGAAATCTGCTGAAACTGCAATTCTTACTTATGTGAGTAAGGACGTAGAAATTGTGGGTAATATTAGTGTGGTAGCAGTTCAGAAACCTCGACCTGAGGTGGCAAAGCTTTTACCTGATGTAAAGAATGTGATTGCTATTTCTTCCGGAAAAGGGGGAGTAGGTAAATCTACTGTATCTGCAAACCTTGCTGTTTCCTTGGCAAAACTTGGTTATAAAGTAGGCTTGCTGGATGCCGATATATTTGGTCCTTCAATGCCAAAGATGTTTCAGGTAGAGGATGCCCGTCCTTTCCTTGAGAGAGTGGAAGGAAGAGATCTTATTATACCTGTAGAAAAGTATGGCGTAAAACTATTATCTATCGGTTTCTTTGTTAATCCCGATCAGGCTACTGTGTGGCGTGGAGGTATGGCAAGTAATGCGCTGAAGCAATTAATAGCAGATGCTAACTGGGGTGAACTGGATTATTTCCTTATCGACCTTCCTCCAGGAACCAGTGATATTCACCTGACTATTGTTCAGACAGTTGCTTTAACCGGAGCGATTGTGGTCAGCACACCTCAGGCTGTAGCATTGGCTGATGCCCGTAAAGGAATTGATATGTTTACCAATGATAAGGTAAATGTTCCTATTCTGGGATTGGTGGAAAACATGTCGTGGTTTACTCCTGCTGAGTTACCTGAAAATAAATATTATATCTTCGGAAAAGAAGGTGCCAAACTATTATCTGAAGAGATGAATATTCCTCTTCTTGGACAGATTCCAATCGTTCAAAGCATTTGTGAAGGCGGAGATAGCGGTGTTCCTGTTGCACTGAATGAAGACTCAATTACCGGTCAGGCATTTCTTGCACTAGCTGAAAATGTAGTGGACCAGGTGAATACACGTAATGAGAAATTAGCTCCGACTAAGATTGTTAAAATGCATAAGTAATTTGTCTGCATAAATAGACGAAAGGGCTGTAACATCGCGTTACAGCCCTTTTTTCTAAGTATGAAAAGCTACTAATACATAGAGATTTATTATACTATTACTTGGCTTTTTTATGTAATCTATTCTTGATTAAAGTTTTAATATTTTACACAATGAATTTATTCTTATAAATTGTTGTATATTAAATAGATACGTCTGATTGATTAACTTTATAAATAGCTTTTTCCACTCCGTGAAAGTATTTCATTGATTTTATTTGTAATGTTATATAAATTCGATCGAAATTGGGTTCTTTTTTATCCCTCTATATAGTGTTTAAAATCAGCCATGAAACACTTTTTAACTTGAACTTTCTATTTTTCAGAGAAACTATAAAGGAAGTTTTCTGACAATCCGTTTTACTTTTTGAGCTAATTACTTGATTATAAGCTGCGGGCTTTTTTATTTCACCCCGTATAAATACAGAAAAAAGGAGAATAATTCCGCGCATATAAAGAGGGTGTTTAAAAAGTATGATATGCACCCCAAAAATTAAACAAAAAACTTTTTGGGGGCACATCATTTATTCGTATCTCTAATGGAGACTGAAATCAAATATCCGATTCTACAAGGGGTGTTTTGACTTTTTAGACACTCTCATTACATTACTGGTTTTTAGTTTCCTGAAGGAGTTCCTCCTCCGGTATTACTACCTCCACCCTTAACATCATCGTTCTGAATTGATTTTGCGGTTTTCTTCACAGCTGCTGAAAGTTCTCCGATTCTATAGCTGATATTAATTCCAAAACTGCGCATCGGATAAGTCGTCTCGCTGTAATAGCGGAAACTAGGAGTTTCTGTGGTAGAAGTAAATGTCAGGTTCTTGTTAAACAAATTTCGAGCATATACTGAGATTGTAAGTCTCTTATTGAGCATTAACTTATTCAGGCTTATTCCATAATATCTATATCCTGATCTCTTTCCTTGAAGTCCGATGGAAGATCCGCTGCCTCCTCCATTTAAACTTAATCTCAGGTCGTATGGCAAGTTTTGTTGTATTCCACCGCCGATGTAGTAATTGAATCCATTGTTGGACAGATTCATCTTATCACTCTTAAAGTCGTCATAACTTGTATTTCCATTCATGAATATTCTGGTTTTAGGAGTCATATTCCAGTTTATATAAGATGATAAACGTGTTGACGACCATTTACCAATATTGTCAAACGTGTTATTAACAATGCCGTCCTTAATGAAAGAATAAGACTCTATGCTGTTATTAACAAATGTATGACCCAAAGAAAGGTTAATATTGAATTTCTGAGTGAAACTGCTATAGTTCAATCCAAATGAATGACTTTTTTCGCTATCCAGCTTTGAATTACCATAACTGATATTTTTAGGATCGGAATCATTAACGAAAGGATTCAGATACCAAATACCTGGTCGGCTGATTCTCATATTATAAGAAGCCTTTAATGTTTGAGTAGGAGCAATCTGGTACGAGATATTAGCCGATGGAACCAAGTCGCTAAAACGTTTATTGAAATCTTCTCCTTTAGCGCTATAGTATTTAACGTCCATCATTGTATATTCATAACGCAAGCCTGTTTTAAATCCAAAACTCTTATGTTTCAAACTATATCCGGCATAAGCAGCTACAATATCCTGAAGGTGACTGTATTTACTACTTTTATCATTATTCTCTTTAAAGTCTTCGCTTCCCGAATTTGTAGTGTAATATTTATTATCACTATCACTATTACGGATTATGTATTTGGCTCCCAATTCAAGAGTCTGCTCTTTGGTAATAGGATAAGTGTAATCGCATTGGAAAGTATGTTCTGTTGTACTTGGATCTCCTTTTGTGTGCATATCATATAACTGAGATGGGTAGTTTAGAATGTCTTTATAATATGTATATGCATCAGATTTTTGTGGAGAACCATTAAGTTTGTATGATAGAATAAGCAATTCGTCTTTCTTTTTGAATGTTCGTTGATAATCAAGACTAGCATCAATGCTCATATAGTTTTCTTTACCCGAAGTTATAGTGTTGTAGCTGTACATTGAATTAAGATTAGCATCTTCCATTTCTGTATTTCCGGTTGAATTATTTTTGCTGTTTCCTCCGTATAAACTACCAGAGAATGTAATTAATCGTAATGAATCAATTTCATAACTAGCTTCAATATTTCCGGAGTTGTAATTCCCTTTATAATCGGAAACTGACTTATTGGTCAGATATTTATTTGTTGTAGAAGTAATATCTTCACGTTTACTATATGTGTCCACATCACCGGAAGATTTATAATAGTTATAATAGTAGTTTCCTGTAACAGTGAATTTACCCGATTGTACAGTAGAATAGATCCCGGCATTTCTCCCGGTTGTACTTGCACCTGCATTAAATGTAGTTGTGTATCCTTGCATTCCTTTGCCGAAAGTAACTATATTTAATATTCCAGCTACTCCTTCGGCATCATATTTAGCTCCTGGATTAGTGATAACTTCTATAGATTTAATAGAGCTTGCCGGCATGCTTTTTAAAACCTCAGTGGGGTTATTGCTTATCATATTGTTTGGCTTACCGTTTACATATACTTTAAACTTACTGCTACCATTAACCTGTATTTTATCTTCGCCATCTACTGTAACCAGAGGTACTTTTCGTAACATTTCCAATGTACTGCTTGTTTTAGAATCCGGGTCATCTTCGATGTTATAAGCAAGTTTATCTATTTCTGTTTTTACTAAAGGCTTTTGCGCAACGACTTCAACACCTTTTAATTCTTTTGCATTTTCCTTTGTGTAGATAACGCCAAGGTCTATAGTTGTGGAATTAGGCTGTGCTGAAAACTCTTTATATACAACACTCTTACCTACGGAAGTAAATGATATAACAAGATTACCTTCTTCGGATATTTTTTGTGTAAATTTTCCATTAAGGTCGGTCGTGAGGACTTTTATTGGTTTATTTGGTGCTGTCTTTTTAAAAATACGTATAGTAGAGTAGGGCTCTCCGGTTTTTGAAATAGAATCCAGCAATACTCCTTTTACTGTAAATAATACAGGTTTTTCTGATTGTGCCTTTGCTGTGAGACACAATAAAAGTAGTAGTAGAGTTAATAAGTTTTTTTTCATATTATGTGTTTTTTTGGCATTAGACGTATATTTTAGAATAAAAATCACGTCTAACTTTTATAAATTTATTTTATTTTGTTTAGTTAACATTTATTGAGAAAATGGCGGCTCCATCCGGGTGTAACAGGACTGTCCATCCGGGTGTAGGAGGTTGGTACACCCGGATGTAAAGAGCTTCTCCACCCGGGTGTGGACAATATTTCAACAGTGAATTAAATACGAATTGACTTTGGAGTTTTATTTATTCTTTTGGGCTAGTTTCTTTTCTTTAAGCTCATCCAGCCTTCTTTTTGCAGATAAGAGATACATCTGATCGACGTCTTTCCCAGTTTTCTCGTATTTGTCTTTCACCCCTTGCTGAATCTTACTGATAAATAATTCCAGATAATATTTAGTGTTCTGCTCGTCTTTCAGTGCAATGTCGTATATTGAGCCAATCTTGTAGAGTAAAAGCGAATGAGTGGGCATGCGTTTGTGAGCTTCTGTCAAAGTAGCAATTTCTTCTTTATATTTTTCTTCAGAATGATAGGCTGTTGAAAGAGTCATATAAAAATTAAAAAGTACCGAATCTGCCTTTTGTGCAATGCAAATTCCTTTGTTTAAGTATTCTATCGCTTCTGGATTATTGAAACATTCCTCATAAGAATTCCCTAAATAGTATATGTTGCTGAGGTTGGTACTATCTTTTAGATATACCTTTTTGAGATATCTTATGGCATTGAAATAACTATTATTTCCGTAGTGACTCATTCCCAGGAAATAATTTGTGTCGTAAGTACTGTCTGCTGCTTCGATTTTCTGTAATTGCTCAATGGCTTTTGAATATCGGTGCGAAAGACAATAAGCAGCCCCACTAAGTTTATTCATTTGAACATTGAGTGAATCTTGCTTAAGATATTGATCCGTTAAACTGATAACATCTTCCAACTGATCTTTTTTTAGATATAGTTTTGCAAGCTTTTGAGCGGTTATAAAATCGGCCGGATTTTTTTCAATCGTTTTTTTATAATAAACAATGGCAGAATCTTTTTTGCCTTCCTGATCGTAGTTTTCTCCCAATAACCGCAGTAATACAGAATTATCAGGAGATAGGTCTAATGCGTTTTGAAGACAATTCTCTGATTTCTTGTAATCTTCAGTCTGTTGATAACAATCTGCCAGTTCTCTTAAGCAATATACATTGGGAGAATATCGGGAAGATATACTTTCCAGCAAAGGTATTGCGCTGGAAAAGTTATTCATCATTTTCAGGCACGTAACCTTTTGCATCTCTAAATCAAAGGTTGGCTTTTCTTTATCAATCAGTTGTATCGCCAACGGATAATTAGATTGTTGTATAGCTTGCTGTATTGAAACCTTTTGTGCATTAGCATTGAATATAAAAATGCTGTATGCTATAAGAAAGAATGTCAACCTTTGATTTTTCATATTGATTACTGCTTTATTGTAATTTGAATGTTATAGGAATCACATAGTAGACTGGAACATTAACGCCATTTTGCTTGCCTGGAATCCATTTGGACAAACTACTCATTACTCTGATAGCTTCTTGGTCGCAATAGGTATCAAGCGAACGCATAATGGTAGGATCTTTTACAGAACCATCTTCTGCAATAGTAATACGAACATAAACTTTTCCTTGCATTCTATTTATTTGAGATTGCACAGGATATTTTAGGTTTTTAGAAATTTGCTCAAGCAGGGCAGATTCTCCTCCTGGGAAACGAGGCATTTCTTCTACGGCTGTATAAGGTTCTTCATGTCCCCCCTTTTTTGCTATAGTTTTTTCTTTTGTTATAACATTGTTCTTGTTAAGTGAAAACTGAATTGGAATAGTGTAATAAACCGGTACTCTTACTCCATTTTGTTTACCAGGTTTCCATTTAGGCATATTTCTTATAACCCGAAGAGCTTCTTTATCACAGTCTTTATTTAATGATCTCATGACTGTGGCTTTAGCAATATCTCCATTTTCTGTTACGATAAAGCGAATATATACTTTCCCTTGAATCTCATTCTTTAGTGCCTGAGCAGGATATTTTAAATTACTAGAAATATACTTTGATAATGCTTTTGTGCCACCAGGAAACTGGGGCATTACTTCAACTGTTGTATAAGGAGTATTTTTGCCTTGTTGAGGTTCTGATAATTTAACTTCTGTTTCTATTGGAGTGTAATCTGAAGAATTTTCTAGCCCATTTTCACTTATAAATGAATTTGGCAAGACTTCCTCTGATAATCTATCTGTAATTCTCGCAACAGCTTCAATATTGCTAACCAACATTAGTAAGGCTGCTAGAGGAATGAACATCGCATATTTTGTTTTACCTATATTCTTTGTCCTTTTTTTATTCATCATGGTAATTCTGTTTTTAAGAGGCAATACATTAAAACTATTATATAAATTTGCTGCAGCCTTTTGATTTGCCAATCCTAATAAATGGTATTGATAACTTTTTGTGTCGTGTCCGGATAGAATTACATTATCATCCGCCATGTACTCTAGATTGTTACGAATCTCTCTTTTTAGCAACCATACAAATGGGTTTATCCAACATAAGATGGTTATAATTTCACTGAGAATTACATCGATAGAATGCATTTGTTGTACATGCGTCTCTTCATGTACCAGAATTTCTTTAGCCTCTTTTTCCGTATGCAATTCCGGTGATATAAATATCCAGCGGAAAAATGAAAAAGGAGCTGAGGCTTTTACAGGTATCCTCACTGTTATTCCGTTGATTTTTGTTTTCTTACTGCGTAAAGCCAGAATACAAATGCAGGATAGTTGAATTATAAAACGTGTAAATAGTAATATTGCACCTGAATAATAAACGTATGGTACTATATTAGTGATTATTTCAGTCCACTTGTCACTGTTGTCAGGCTTAATCACTACATCGGGTAAAATAGTTTGTGCGTAAATAGTTGCGATCTGGTTTATAGGTTCTTGCTCTTTTACCCAATCCTGAATATTCATTAGAGGGTAGAAGAGAGAAATAACCAGAAAAGATAGCAGTGCATATCTTCGCCACTGAAAAAAGGTGTCGCGATAGAAAAATAAACGATAAAAGGCATAAAACAAAGCTATACCAATATTTATCTTTAAAAAATAGATGAGCTCGGTTGCCATAGTACAATTTATTAATGTGGTTATTCTTTTCCTTTCTCTATCTGATTAATAATCTCTTTCAATTCATCTGCCGAAATTTTATGTTCGCGTGCAAAGAAAGAAACCATTTCCTTGTATGAGTTTTCAAAGTAATTACGAACAACTCCGCTCATGAATGTTTTTTTGTATTCAGTTTCTTTAATAAGAGGAGTGTATTCATAAGTGTTTCCATATCTTTTAGAGGATAGATATTCTTTCCTCTCCAGATTCTTCACTATTGAAGCAATAGTTGTATAAGGAGGATATGGCTCGGGAAACTTTGTAACAATGTCTTTTACATAGCATGGGCCTATCTCCCAAATGTAGATCATTACTTCTTCTTCCTGATTAGTTAGTTTATCCATGATTATAAGTTTATTACGATTGTATCGCAAATCTACGAATATTTCGTAATTAGCAATGTGTTGCTAGTGTAAATAATGTTAATTGATGAATTATTTTGATTTTATTAAAGAAGACTAATGAATAAGTTACTTTTCTGATATTAAGGTAAAGTCTCTGATATTCGAGTTCTGTAAATGGTTTCAGATTGAAAATGGAAGGAAAAAGCAAAAAAAATAGGGCTGTTCAATGAACAGCCCATATATAAAGAATTATCTATTACAGTCTTAATCAGAATCCTTGCATATCACACAAGCGTCTGTAATAACCATCGAGTTCAATTAACTCATCATGCTTTCCGCGTTCTACAATTTCACCTTCATGAAGAACACAGATTTCGTCAGCATTCTTAATAGTAGATAAACGGTGAGCGATGGCAATCGTTGTGCGATTCTTCATCAAATTATCAAGTGCTTCTTGTACCATACGTTCAGATTCTGTATCAAGAGCAGAAGTAGCTTCATCCAGAATCAGGATCGGAGGGTTTTTAAGTATGGCGCGTGCTATACTGATTCGCTGACGTTGTCCACCTGATAGTTTACCTCCGCGGTCGCCAATATTTGTTTCGTAGCCTTTTTCACTAGCCATAATAAACTCGTGTGCATTTGCAATCTTAGCAGCTTCAATAACCTGCTCCATTGTTGCATTTTCAACTCCGAAAGCGATGTTATGATAGAATGTGTCATTAAACAAAATTGCTTCCTGGTTTACATTCCCCATAACGCTTCTTAAGTCATACAGCGTGGTATCTTTTACATTCACACCATCAATAAGAATTTCTCCTTCAGTAACATCGTAAAAGCGAGGCAGAAGATCAACAAGAGTCGATTTTCCAGAACCGGATTGCCCTACAAGAGCAACCGTTTTACCTTTAGGAATAACAAGATTAATATGCTTTAATACATATTCTGATTCATATTTGAATGAAACATCTTTGTATACAATCTTATCTTTTAGATCTTTGATAGGAGTTGGATTCTTTGAAATCTCCATTGAATTTTCTGCCTGAAGAATTTTGTCCACACGTTGCATGGAAGCAAGTCCCTTTGGTATAGAATAGGCTGCTTTCGAAAAATCTTTCAATGGGTTAATAAGACTGTAAAGAATTACCAGATAGAAAATAAAAGATGGTGCATCAATAGTTGAAGAGTTTCTTAAAATCAATGTTCCTCCAAACCACAAAACAATTACAATAAGCACTGTACCCAGGAATTCGCTCATTGGGCCCGACATCTGTTGACGAGTATTTACTTTGCTTATTGTATGGCGATATTCGTTATTACAGCGATTAAAGCGATCGTCCATTTTATGTTCCGCATTGAATGCTTTAATAATACGAAGTCCGCCTAAAGTTTCTTCCATTTGTGACATCATATCGCTCCATTGGCTCTGTGCAATAAGTGATTTCTTTTTAAGTTTCTTTCCTATTGTTCCCATTAACCAACCCATTCCTGGAAGCACAGCTATTGTAAACAGGGTGAGCTCCCAGCTAATAGCAAGTAATGTTCCGAAATACATAATAATAAGAATAGGATTCTTAAATATCATATCAAGACTACTCATTATGGAAGTTTCGATTTCCTGTACGTCACCGCTCATTCTTGCCATGATATCTCCTTTGCGTTCTTCTGAATAGAAGCTAAGAGGTAGATTAAGCAGCTTTTTATAAAACTGGCCACGTATATCTCTTACAACTCCCGTTCTGATAGGGATAATCGTTGCAAAAGTTAGTATATAAGTTCCAGTCTTCATAAATGTCATAATAGACAGAAAGAGTCCCAGAATAAGCAAGGTTTTGCTAGGTCCGTATGTTTTAATTAAATCTGTTACATAATAGTAGAAGTTATTTAAAGCAATCTTTTTCATGCTCATGTCTGCATCCCACGGAATAAACTTATAAACCTGATCACTGAGTTTGAACAGGATTTGCAGAATCGGAATTATGAGAGAAAAGGAAAAAATATTAAGTATTGCCGAAAGGACATTGGATAGAATATTAAGTATTAAAAACTTCTTGTAAGGAGGTACAAACCTTCTTAAAATCTGGAAAAATTCTTTCATTGTTTTTTATTATAAAGTTTGCGACAAAGATATATATAAAATCTGATACAGCAGTCTGTTACATAAAAAAACGGGAGTAATAACGCTTACTCCCATCTGTACTATTATAATTTGTTTTACTGTATCTGCACAATAAAGTTTAGTCTGTAATTTCTTTGGATGAGAGTTGTTGTTTGGCTTTCATTTCTTTGTATCTTTCTAATACATGCTTACGACTGCTTAGAATCTGCCAGCGATAAACCCAGCAAGTGGTAAGAAAATAGACTCCTGCCTGTATCCAGAGGGCTTTATATTCTGTTGAGATTTCATTTAATGATGCCCCCATATTGTTGATTCTTACAAAACCGTTGATCCCAAATGTAGAAGGGAATATGTAAGATACATATTTCCAGAATGGAGGAATAGCTGCTCCCGGCCATGAAATACCAGAAATGAATAATAAAGGTACGGACGTGAATACAAAAATAAGCATGCAGGTTTCTCTGTTACGAATGGCAATAGAAGCAGTCATGGCAAAGAATATGCAAGCGGCCAGATAGGGCAACATAAACAGAATTAAAGCATCTGGCTGTCCAATCTGGTTCAGATTGAAAATACGTGGAACTACGCAAAGCACATAAACAGATATAATGGAATAAACCATGAAGTAGCTTAAGCCTTTACCCATGACAATTCTTAGCGTACCGTTATAGTGACGATTAATAGGTACCAGGTCCTTAAATCTGTTATGTTCGCGTGCTGTTCCTGCTGAAAGTCCAATACCTAACAATAAAGTTTGCTGTATCAACAAAATAAGTACGGCCGGAATAAGAAAAGCTGCAAAACCATTTTGTGGATTAAACAAGGCTACATTATCGTAATCTATCGGATGTGCTGTTATTTCATCTTGTCGGTTGGTTGTATTTCCGGCACGACTGATTTTGATATTCTTATTCATGTCTAAGGATACAGCTGTAGCTGAAAGCAAAATACCTTTGTAGTAAAGTAATCCGCTCATATCACAATAGATGCTCACTTTAGTCTGTTTCCCCAGTGCAATGTCTTTACTGAAATTACTTGGAACATATATTAAGCCATAAGCCTTCCTTTCTTTCATCAGCTGTTTTGCTTCTTCCATATTGCTGCAATAAGTCTTTATTTCAACATCGGCTGTAGCGTCAACTTTTCGTATAAATTCACGGCTCAATGAAGAATGAGAGTCATCAACAACTATAACCGGAACTTCACGAACTACTTCATTTGTATATATGAATCCATATATTAATGGATACATAAGCGGTACAAGAATGAAAAAGATCAAAACTCCCTGATCTCTGAAAGTTGTCTGGAATTCCCTTTTCCATATATAAAAAAGGTCATGAATTCCTTCTGATATCTTATCTTTGAAAGTTGCTTCTTTCATTATGGCATATATTTATAATAAATTAAAGCACTCTTTAGTCTTTGCATTACAGCAAATGGTAACATAATAAATAGCAGTAATGCTGTGTAGTTAGTCCAGGAATATACCATACTATATCCATTAAGTGCCTGATCTACATAGATTAAGAAATAATGTCTTAATGGAAATAGATTTGATAGACCTTGAAGTACTGGATGCATGGCCATTACCGGAAATGAGAATCCTGAAATAGAGAATGAAATAACTCCCCATAGTGAGGCAAAACTCAGTCCCAGGCGCAATGTGGGAAAAGTGCCGATCATTACTACTCCGCAGGCTTGCGATGCAAGAACCAGAAGCAGAGAAGCGAAAATCATTGGTAAAATACCACTATTACAAGGAAAATGCAAGTATCCGTAGAGATAGGTATTATAAAAGATACTCATCACAAAGAACACTATTGTTTGTGGTATCAGCTTTCCTGCTAATGATATATAGATAGAATTATTGCCTAGTCTTAACCATTCTCTGGCGGTTCTTTCTTTAATCTCAACTCCAATAGAATAGACTGTTGTCATAAATATGAGTATCATTAATATTCCCGGAACAAGAGTATTACACAAATAAACAGAGTAATTAAGCCATGGATTATTTAGTGGATGTGTATCAATTACTATTGGCTGTAATATTGCAATGGCTTGTTCTTCGGTAGCGCCCTTAGCATAAAGTGTGGCACGCGATAAGGCTCCGCCCGCTAGTTCTGACATCATTTTCATGTCTTTGAAAAGTAAAGAACCAGCAATCAGATAAGAATTGTTTGTATAAAATGATATTCTAGGTAGGCGACCACTTATTGCTTTTGAGGCTAAATCTTCAGGTATATAAAAGAATCCGTAAATATCTCCTCGTTGCATGGCTATTCTTGCATCATCAAAACTTTCATATCTGGCAACAATATTCGTTTGTTCGAAAGCGTCCAGGTTTCTAAGAATAGAGCGGGATGTTGACGAGTTGTCTAAATCAACAGCACCAATAGGAAGATCTGTGGGAAGTCCGGATCCCATTAATGTGGTAAAGAAAATATAGCAGAACATGGGTGCTATGACCATACAAAAGAGATAAAGCGGGCGCGACACCAAACGCTTACATTCACGTTTCATGACTTGCCCCAGGCTGGTATATTTCTTTTGTGTTGTTTCCATCATATCTATTTCTTAATAATAACAGACATTCCTGGACGAAGATTCTGTATTTTTTCAGTAGGAAGTGCACGGACTTCAAATGTTTTTAAATCGAATTGTCCGGTTGTCTTAGTTGCTTTCCATGCAGCATAAGTGCCTAAGTCTTTCATGAAGTTCACTTTCAACTTCACTTCTTTATTATCCATGGAAGGAATAATAGCAGTAAACTCAGTTCCGATATTGAGTCCATTCAGAAGATCTTCACGAACATTGAAAGTTACCCACATGTCGTCCATTTTAGCTACGTTCATAATTGGTGCACCTGTTCCTACTAGTTCTCCCATTTCAGGAAATATCTCACTAATTTCACCATCCATTGGAGCTATTAATACCGTTTCTTTTACGTACGATTCAACTTCAGCAACAGCACCTTTTGCTCTATCTACTAATGCCGAAGCTGCAAGTTTATCTTCTCTTTCCGCTCCGTTTTTAGCCATTGAATATTGTGCATGAGCAGCTTTTTCTGTAGCTATGGCAGCATCGCGTTGTGCTGTTAGTTCATCCATTTTTTGGGCAGACATCACACCTTGCTCGAAAAGGTTCTTCACTCTTTTATAAGATTTTTCTGCAATATCAACTCCGGCTTTGGCTTTTTGCCACATTTCATAAGCTGTCTGAATTTGTTCTGAACGTGCTCCCTTGATTGCTTTCTGGTTTTGTGCTTGAGCAGCAGATTCTGCAGCTTGAGCCTGCATCATTTTTGCGGTAACCTCAGGCGCTTCAAGTATGGCCAATGTATCGCCAGCTTTAACTTTATCACCTTCTTTCACTCTGAACTCCAAAATTCTGCCGGGAACTTTACTGGATACTCTATATTCGGTTACTTCAGCTTGTCCTTGAATAATTTCGGGGCCTTTTCTTAGCATAAAGAAACCTACTAAAGCAACGATTGCAATAACCCCAAGTAGGGTAATAAATGCCAGCAGCATATTACTGTTTTGTGATTTTTGTGATGCCATATTATTTGTTTTTTATATCATTTTGATAATGTTCCTAATGATTTCTGTAGATATATCTCGGTTAGTTTAACATCGATCTGCGCATCTATTTTTTCTGATTGAGCAGACAACCATGCTGTGTGTGCTTCGAGCACATTACTTGGAGGAATAACACCTTCCTCAAAACCTAAAGTTGCATAGCGTAAATTCTCATTGGCTTTTTCCATGTTCTTTTCTGCCATGGCTAGTTTCTTAGATGCTTCATTTACTTTATATGCCGACTGATTTACTTGTAACTGGATTTTTTCTTTTGCATCTGCTAATTGAAATTGAGCGACACGAGCTTCTGCTTTGGCTGCATTTACCTTGTAAGAACCTTCTTTCCAATGCCAAATAGGGATTTTTACCATAACACCTACATTCCATTGTCCACCAAACTTATTTTCAAATCCATTGTATATTGAAGGGTTGCTTACGAGGTAATTTCCTATTAACACTACTGAAGGGAGAAATTCTGAGCGAGTTATGTTTATTTTCTGATTATAAATGTTTGTAGCTAATTCCAGACTTTTAAGTTCTGGACGATTTTTGTAGGCCATATCTATATCGGCAACTCCAACAGATGGGTTGACTGGTAGATTGTTAATTGTTTCGTCAGCTAATTTAATAGGTGTTGATAAGTCTATACCACAGATCTGACAGAGCAACATTCTGGAAAGACTTAAACCGTCTTCTACTTTTGTAAGTGTCATTTCGGCTTCGTTAACCTTTACTTTTATAGAAAGTCCGTCAGCCTTTGTTGCAACTCCTTCCGCAATCATTTTGTCAACGTCGCTTTCCAGTTTTTTTAGAAGTTCCAGATAACCTTCAGCCAACTTCTTTTTATTCACCAGAGACACCACTTGCCAGTATGCCTGATCTGTGTTTAAAATAACCTCCTGCATTCCCGACTTATGCTGTGTTTTAGCTAGTTCTTCTGCAAATTTTGTTATTTTATTGTAAGCTCTGATTTTACCACCCATATAAATAGGTTGTGTAAGTGTTATTGCTCCGGCATAAACATTCTTGGTGTCGAACTCAAATTGCTCTTTCGGAATGGTGGTGTATTGTTTCCAAACAAGTTTCTCTGGATTTTTGGTAGGATCGAAAGGAGTACCACTGGCATCAGTAGGTACCCATTGTCCCGAAGGAAGTTTAATTTCTTGTACTTGTCCGGCGCCAGGAGTATATCCAAAGGTACCACTTGATGTTAATGACCCGATTGGCAGGAACTTATCTTCGCCAAGAAGCGCAATGTTTTTTTGATTGCGCATGTAAGAACCTGTTGCTGAAATATTGGGAAGATAGTTTGTGAATGCAGCTTTTCTCTCATAGTATGCTGCTTTAATTTTTTCATTACCAATTTGCAAGTCTTTGTTGTTGGCAAGAGCTAATGCGCGACAACTATCTAAACTTAGAACTTCTTGCGAACTTAATGAGCAAGTAATACTTAACAGTATAACTAAACTGAGTAACTTTTTCATTGCATCTTAAACATTATGAACGTAATAGTATTCAACTAAAAAAACATTTTGTTTTTGTTTATAGTTGCAATTATTTGTTATGCACAATATTATGTGCATAACAAATAATTGCATAAACAACGATGCAAAAATATATTGTTTCTGCGAATTGACAAAAAGATTGAAGCGTTTTTTATAGAAGCTTATGCTTCTTTCTACTCAATAGTAAATCTCTTTGAACCAATGAGATTGCCGTCGGCAAAGATATCGACACCGTAAGAACCTGCATATAAGAATTCTTCAACATCCCAAAATACTGTAACAGATTGTTCTTCACCTGTATATTCTACATACTTCTTAATTGAATAAGTCAGATTCCTGTTTTCATAAGAGAACGTTCCGCCGTTTTTAGTTAATACGTCATTATCAGGCTTAGTTATACGTATATAGATTGTTTTGTTTCCCGCTTCGGCAGTTATATTTTTTACGATAGTAAATCCTATCTGGAATTTAACAATATCCTTAACTTTCTTAGCTTGTTTACCCTTTTTGTCTTTTGCTAAAAGAGTAATACCTGTAGCATCTAGCTGAGCAGCTAAAGTTACTTTGTTATGTAAGTTCTTCTTTTCTTCAGATAAACTACTTATTTGTTCTGTTGCACTCAGATATTTTTGTTTAACTTCCTGGTTTTCGGCAGTAAGTGATTTGTTTAGGCGGTTAAGTGAATCAATCTGGTTTACATATCCTACCATTACTTTACGAAGTAAATTCAATTCATTTTTCAACCTTCTTATTTCGGATGCATTTGTAGCTTTTACAGAGCGAAGTTGCTCGAGCAGACGTTGTACTTTTACTTGTTCTTCACTTAAAAGAGTAGACAAAGAATCGTTAGATGTGATAAATTTTAATTCATCATATTGCTTAGCGAATCCGGTATATTCATTTTCCAGATCCTTTTTGTCTAACTCGAAATTCTGAACTAATTCTTTTTTTTCTTTTTCTGAGCGGAGGAATAAGTAAGTGATTCCTGCAATAGCAATTACTAAAATGGTAGTGATTATAGCCACTATCCATGTTGTTTTCTTATTCATATTACTAAAAGCCTATGTTGTAAATATTATGATGTTTTGTAATAAGCTTGCAAAAGTAATGCTTTTAATGTTGAATAGCAAAAACATTAATTGTTTTTATATTCAAAGATTCCTTTCTAACTAATTAACTAAAATTATTATGGAAATTTTTCCTTAATAGGAATTAAGGTTGTAAATTTGCCAAATATTTAAAGATAGATATTATTAACTTGTTATAAAAATAAATATTATGTCAAAAGTAACCGTAGTAGGCGCTGGTAATGTAGGCGCTACATGTGCAAACGTACTTGCATTTAATGAAGTGGCAGATGAAGTAGTAATGCTTGACGTTAAGGAAGGTGTTTCTGAAGGTAAAGCAATGGATATGATGCAAACTGCTCAATTGTTGGGTTTCGACACTACAGTTGTTGGTTGTACAAATGATTATGCTAAAACTGCAAATTCAGATGTTGTTGTAATTACTTCAGGTATTCCTCGTAAACCAGGTATGACTCGTGAAGAACTTATCGGTGTTAATGCTGGTATTGTAAAGTCTGTTGCAGGTAACATTTTGAAATATTCTCCAGATGCAATCATTGTAGTTATTTCTAACCCAATGGATACAATGACTTATCTTTCACTTAAATCACTTGGCTTACCAAAGAATAAAATTATTGGTATGGGTGGTGCTTTGGATAGCTCACGCTTCAAATATTTCTTGTCTCAAGCTTTAGGATGCAACGCTAACGAAGTTGAAGGTATGGTAATTGGTGGTCACGGTGACACAACAATGATTCCTTTGGCTCGCTTTGCTACATACAAAGGTCTTCCTGTAAGTAACTTCCTAAGCAAAGAACAAATTGAAGAAGTTGTTAAATCTACTATGGTAGGTGGAGCTACTTTGACAGGTCTTCTTGGTACTTCTGCTTGGTATGCACCAGGTGCTGCTGGAGCTTATGTAGTTGAATCTATTATCAAGAACCAAAAGAAGATGATTCCTTCATGCGTTGCTTTGGAAGGTGAATATGGTCAGTCTGATATCTGTATTGGTGTTCCTGCAATCATCGGCCGTAACGGTGTTGAAAAGATTGTTGAATTTGAATTGAATGCAGAAGAAAAAGAACTTTTCGAAAAGAGCGCTGCTGCAGTTCGTAAAACAAACGACGTTTTATCAGAAATGAACGCAATCTAATATTGCTTTCCTATAAAAATGGAAGAAGGCGTCCCTAAAGGATGCCTTCTTTTGTTTATTGTAAAGTGCTATTTTGAACGATTATCGATGCCCCACATCATTTTGGTTCGTAATGTATCGAAAAATATGTGGTTATATCGTTTTACGACCCTAATGTTGTAATCAGCCTTTCGAATAGTAAGACGACTTCCTTCACTGCATGATTCGCTTCGTCCGTCAATTGCTATAAGAAAATTATGACTACGGCTTTCAACATCGAGAGTTATTTCCCAGTCATCGCGAATTACTATAGGACGAACATTTAAGCTATGCGGTGCAACAGGAGCTATTGCTATAGTATTAGAATGAGGCACTATTATTGGTCCACCAATGCTTAATGAATAAGCAGTTGATCCTGTAGGAGTAGAGATAACCAATCCATCAGCTTGATAAGTGGTAAGATATGCTCCATTGATGGTTGTATGGATAGAAATCATAGATGAACTGTCTCTCTTAAGAATAGCAATCTCATTCAAAGCGAAGGGATAACCTTTAAGTTCTTCCAGGTCACTTTCTAATTGTAGAATACTACGATCTTCCACCTTGAATTGCCCATTATGTATTTCATTAAAAGTATCGTTTATTTCTTCGGGAGAAACATCAGCAAGGAAACCTAATCGTCCGGTGTTGATTCCTAATATGGGAATATTTTTTCTGCCCACTCGGCTTGCAGCCTTAAGGAATGTTCCATCTCCTCCGATGCTGATTACCATATCAGCTTCAAAATCATTATCACCAATAAGTCCACTAACCTTTGGAGTGAAATTAAGATCTTTAGTTAGGAATTCATAAAATTCCCAATCTACATATATCTCAGCACCATGTTGCTTTAGAATTGCAAATAAGTTCTCCGCATGTAGTGATTTTTTTGCTTGAAAACAGTTTCCGAAAATAGCGAATTTCATCTTATTTTTATTTTAAGTGATTGCTTTTATGAATCTTTTCGATACAAAATATTTAGTATTCGGTAAATACTGTTACTTTTGCAGTCGATACGTTATATGCAAATTTGGGGAATCTTTTTTGTATTATGGCAATAATGATTGCTAATTTTTTCTTCTTTCTTGAAAAAACAAGCGGATTCCTAACAATATAAAAATAGTTATGACTAAATTGAGTGTAAATATCAACAAAGTGGCAACACTTCGTAATGCAAGAGGAGGGAATACTCCCAATGTAACTAAGGTAGCGTTAGACTGTGAAATGTTTGGTGCTGAAGGCATTACTGTTCATCCTCGTCCTGATGAAAGACATATTCGTCGTTCTGATGTGTATGAAATGCGTCCGTTGTTGAAAACAGAATTCAATATTGAAGGTTATCCTTCTCCTGAATTTATAGAATTAGTATTGCAGGTAAAACCTAATCAGGTTACTTTGGTGCCTGATGATCCTTCGCAGATAACTTCAAATTCCGGATGGGATACTAAAAACAATCTTGCTTTTCTGACTGAAGTTCTCGACAGATTTACTCGTGCCGGAATACGTACGTCTGTATTCGTTGCTGCTGATGTTGAAATGGTGGAGTATGCAGCTAAGGCTGGTGCCGACAGAGTTGAATTGTACACAGAACCTTATGCAACGCTTTATCCCAAAGATCCGGAAGCTGCAATTGCTCCTTTTGTTGAAGCTGCAAAAACAGCTCGTCGTTTAGGACTAGGCTTAAATGCAGGTCATGATCTTAGTTTAGTTAATCTGAACTACCTTTATAAAAATATTCCATGGATTGATGAAGTGTCAATAGGGCATGCACTTATAAGCGATGCTCTTTATCTGGGACTTGAAAAAGCAATTCATGAATATAAAAATTGTTTGCGATAATGTGATAATGACGCTTGATATTTAAAAGCGTGCTAAAAAGAAGTAATAATGGCAAAGGATAATTTAACATCACAAGAATGGTGTGACTTGATATTCCAGGGAAAAAACAAGGAATATGGAGCCTATAGAATGCGACTTGATTCCCCTACAAGGCACAATCGCTCATTCTTTATTATTCTTGTTGTTGTCTTGATTGGATTTAGTTTGCTTAAGATTAGTGAAGTTACCGCTCCAAAAGAAGAAGAAAAATTAGTAGAGGTCTCAGCAATCTCTATGTTGGAAGAACCAATGCCGGTTGAAAAGCCTAAACCAAAATATGGTGAGGCTGCCAAAAAGGGTGGAGGCGAACCTAAACAGCGCGTTGTTTCAAAGGAAAAGCCAGGAGCGGCTCCTGTTATAAAAGGTGAGGCTATTCCTGTTGGTAATTCTACAAAAGTAAATAATGCAGTTAAGTCTGATCAGATAAAGATTGTGCAACAGTTACCGGCTGAGGATGAAAATGAAAAAGCAGAAAAAGCTTCGGCTGCAGCAGCAAATAAGCTTGCGTCAAGTGCATTTGGAAGAGCAAAATCCTTAGGTGGTGTAGGTGCTGGTACAACTGGCACAGGCTTGGGCGATGGTTCCAGAGGAAATTCAGAAACAGGGCGCGGAACAGGATCAGGAACTGGATATGGTACCGGAAATGGTTCAGGAAACGGATCTTTTGATTTGGATGGGCGTTCTTTAGGTTCTGGTGGTTTGCCTCGTCCTAGCTACAACGTAAGAGAAGAAGGTAAAGTTGTAGTTACTATTGTAGTAAATCCAGCTGGTCAGGTAATTAGAACGAGCATTAATAAGATGACTAATACCACTAATCAGGCATTAAGAAAAGCAGCCGAGGAAGCTGCGAAGAAAGCTCATTTTAACTCCGTAAGTGGATTAAATAATCAAACAGGAACAATTACTTATTATTTCAAACTTAAATAATTTGTACTATGGGAACAGTTTATATCTTTTTAGCCGAAGGTTTTGAAGAGATCGAAGCCCTCTCTGTGGTTGATATATTACGTCGTGCAGGAATAAGTGCAAAGACAGTCTCGGTTGCCGGTAACAATCTCGTTGCAGGTGCACACGGAATATCAGTTTTAGCTGACCTGGTTTTTGAAAAAGCTAATTTTGCAGATGCAGCGATGTTGGTTCTTCCGGGTGGAATGCCTGGAGCGTCCGGACTTGATGCTCATAAGGGGTTACGTGATTTGATTCTGAGTTTTGCAAAGGCGAACAAGCCATTGGCTGCTATTTGTGCTGCTCCGCTGGTTTATGGAAATTTAGGTTTACTCAAAGGAAAGCATGCAACTTGCTATCCGGGATTTGAAAAGTTTCTTGAAGGAGCAATTTTAACCCGCGATAAAGCCGTTGTCAGAGATGGATTATTTATAACTGCCGAAGGTCCAGCTGCAGCTCCTGCTTTCGCTTTAGAAATCGTTGATTATTTCTTAGGAAAAGAAAAAGCAAACGAAATAGCAAAAGGAATGCTTGTCAGAAACTAAAAAGTTTCTACCCGAAATAAAAATATAAGCGTCTACCATCTCCCATTTTTCTTCGAAACTTTAGTTAAGAAGCCTTGGGAAATAGTAGATGCTTTTTCTTTCACGTTAAAAAAGAGGTTTAGTTACGCTCTTTAATAACATAATCAAACTAGTAGTAATGATTGGCCTTTATTCTAAATTTATTGGCCTATAAATTTAAGCCATTGATGAATGGTTTTTATTTATTGGTGAAGGAATTTAATCAAAATAGTTATTAAGACATTTGCTAAATGTGATAATTGCTCTTTTTTAGATTTAATCTTTTAGATTTAAAAGCAAAGATATTATATTTGTAGGAACGTTTACAGCAAAGGATAATGATGAAAAAGCAATTAATTATAGTAGCAGGTGGAAAAGGCTTGCGTATGGGAGGTGAAGTTCCGAAACAATTTCTTCCAGTCAATGGCAAACCTGTGTTAATGTTGACTATTGAAACTTTTCATCGTTTTGATCCGGAAATGAAAATTATTCTTGTTTTACCTAAGGAACAACAGCCTTACTGGAATGATTTATGCACAGAATATCAATTTAGAATTCCTTATTTATTAGCAGATGGAGGTGATACTCGTTTTCATTCGGTGAAAAACGGATTAGCTCTGGCTGATGATGATGGATTAATTGGAGTGCACGATGGAGTTCGCCCATTTGTTTCTCAAGAAGTCATAGCTCGTTGTTTTGATGCTGCTAACATTAATAAAGCTGCTATACCGGTAATTGATGTGGTAGAAACTATACGAAAGATAAACGGAGAGCAGAGCGAAACAGTAGATCGAAATAACTATAAGCTTGTACAAACTCCGCAAGTGTTTACTACATCATTATTAAAAATGGCCTATGGACAAGAATTCACTCCTTTATTTACTGATGATGCCTCTGTGGTGGAAGCAATTGGAGTAAAAGTAGAACTTGTAGAAGGAAATAGAGAGAATATAAAGATTACTACCCCTTTTGATATGATTATTGCTAAAGCATTAGCGAATGTTTGATATAACTACACGAGATATAAAATACTTGCCCGGAGTAGGACCTCAAAAAGCGGCAATTCTTAATAAAGAGCTAGAGATATATTCTTTGCATGATCTGCTTTATTATTTCCCATACAAATATGTGGATAGAAGCAGAGTGTACTATGTGCACGAGATAGATGGCAATATGCCTTATATTCAGCTTAAAGGGCAAATACTTAGTTTTGAAACTTTTGGAGAGGGAAGGCAAAGACGATTGGTTGCACACTTTTCGGATGGTACTGGAGTTGTCGATTTGGTGTGGTTTCAGGGAATTAAATATATTGCAGGCAAATATAAAGCTCACGAAGAGTATATTGTTTTTGGTAAACCTACAGTTTATGGAGGACGAATTAATATTGCGCATCCAGATATAGATAATGCTTCGGAGCTTACACTTTCTTCAATGGGGTTACAGCCATATTATAATACAACGGAGAAGATGAAGCGCAGCTTTCTCAACTCTACTGCTATGCAAAAACTGGTTGAAGCTGCATTCCTGCAACTTCAGTCGCCATTGCCAGAGACTCTTACTACTGCAATTATTTCTAAGCATCATTTAATGTCTCTTACTGATGCACTGAAGAATATACATTTTCCTAAGAATCCGGATTTGTTGCGTAAAGCACAAATGCGCTTGAAATTTGAGGAACTCTTTTATATACAATTAAATATTCTTCGATACAGTAAGGATCGACAACAAAAATATCGTGGGTACATATTCGAGCATATAGGAAAGGCTTTCAATGAATTTTATACAAAAAACCTTCCTTTTGAATTAACCGGAGCTCAAAAACGTGTTGTTAAGGAGATACGTAATGATGTTGGGTGTGGCAAGCAAATGAACCGACTTTTGCAAGGAGATGTGGGAAGTGGTAAAACACTCGTTGCATTAATGAGTATGCTTATTGCTATAGATAATGGATATCAGGCATGCCTGATGGCTCCCACTGAAATCCTTGCAAACCAGCATACTGAAACAATCAAGGAACTGCTTTTTGGATTAAACATCCATGTGGAGTTATTAACAGGTTCCGTTAAAGGTAAGAAGCGAGAAAAATTATTATCCGATCTTATTACGGGAAATATTAATATTCTGATAGGTACACATGCAGTTATTGAAGATAACGTTGCTTTTTCAAAATTAGGATTAGTGGTGATTGACGAGCAACACCGTTTCGGGGTAGCCCAACGTGCTAAATTATGGCAAAAAAGCATCTATCCCCCTCATATACTTGTTATGACTGCAACTCCAATACCCCGTACGCTCGCTATGACTCTTTATGGCGACTTGGATGTTTCTGTTATCGACGAACTTCCTCCAGGAAGAAAGCCAATTGCAACAATGCATCAGTTTGATAACAGAAGAGAAAGTTTATATCTTTCAATTGGTAAGCAAATAGCAGAAGGGCGTCAGGTTTATATTGTATATCCTTTAATAAAAGAAAGTGAGAAGATAGATTTAAAGAACCTGGAAGAAGGTTATCTCCATATTTGTGAAGCCTTTCCTCAGTATAAGGTTAGCAAATTGCACGGCAAGATGAAAGCTGTAGAGAAAGATGCCGAGATGCAGAGGTTTGTCAGCGGCGAAACACAGATTATGGTCGCTACTACTGTTATTGAAGTAGGAGTAAATGTGCCTAATGCCTCTGTAATGGTGATTGAAAATGCTGAGAGATTCGGACTTTCTCAATTACATCAGTTACGAGGAAGGGTAGGTAGGGGTGCCGATCAGTCTTATTGTATTTTGGTTACTAATTACAAGCTATCCGAAGATACTCGCAAACGGCTTGAAATTATGGTTCGCACAAATGATGGCTTCGAAATAGCTGAGGCCGATTTGAAATTGCGTGGTCCTGGCGATTTAGAAGGTACGCAACAGAGCGGAATAGCTTTTGATCTGAAAATTGCAGATCTTGCACGTGATGGACAACTTCTTCAATATGTGCGCAATATAGCACAGGAAATTGTTGATAATGACCCTTCGGGCGTTAGTCCAGATAATGATTTACTGTGGAAACAACTCAAATCTTTACGCAAAACTAATGTAAATTGGGCGTCTATAAGTTGAAAATGTTTTTAATATACAGTTAAAATGCAGAATATTATTTTACTGTATGTTGTATAACATGTATGTTATTGATACGACTTATAGGCGGGGCTTTGCGGGATTCATTTTTAAAAAAGCAAACATTTTAATCCTAAAAAATAGTTAATTGGGTTTTGACTTTTCTCGGAAAAATGCTATCTTTGAGAATATTAAAAATAAAACAGGACGTAAAACTGATAAAAAATCATTATTCTGCATGGAACAAACTTTGGTAATACTAAAGCCTTGTACTCTTCAAAGAGGATTAGTTGGTGAGATAACCAAACGTTTTGAACGGAAAGGTTTGAGACTTGCAGGAATGAAAATGATTCAATTAACAGATGATATTCTAAGTGAGCATTATTCACATCTTAGCACAAAATCATTCTTTCAACGCGTGAAAGACTCAATGATGACCGCTCCTGTTATTGTATGTTGCTATGAAGGTGTGGATGCTATTCAAGTTGTTCGTACGTTGGCTGGACCAACAAATGGACGTTTGGCTGCTCCCGGAACAATTAGAGGTGATTTTAGTATGAGTTTTCAAGAAAACATTATTCATGCTTCCGATTCACCCGAAACTGCGAAAGCAGAGTTAAACAGATTTTTTAAACCCGATGAACTCTTCGTGTATAAAGTAGCTACATTTGATTATTTGTATGCTAACGATGAGTTTTAATCGAAAAATAGTACGAATGAATTTTATTTGCGTTAAAACAATGTTAGTAGCTGCCGCGGCAATGGTAAGTCTGAGTTCTTTTTCTCAGGATCTTATTGCACGTCAGGCTCCTATTGACAGAAAATTAAAGAGTGTTGATTCCTTAGCTTTACAAAAACAAATAAGAGCTGAACAAGCTGCTTTTCCTGCTTACAGCTTGTACCCAAGCTGGAATAATGAGTATGTGCATGCTTATGGAAGAAATTCTGAAACAGTTGTACCCGAATCGTTCACAATTGACCTAAGAGGCTTCTATATGCCTACTCCAAGCAGATCAATTACATCTCCATTCGGCCCTCGTTGGAGAAGAATGCATAATGGACTCGATTTGAAAGTTGAAATAGGTGATACAATTCGTGCTGCGTTTGACGGCAAAGTACGTATTGTAAAATTTGAAGCTCGTGGATATGGAAAATATATTGTGATACGTCATGCAAACGGACTTGAAACAATTTATGGCCACTTGTCTAAACAATTAGTAGATCCTGATCAAATAGTTAAAGCTGGAGAAGTTATCGGTTTAGGAGGTAATACAGGACATTCAACAGGTTCTCACCTCCATTTTGAAACTCGTTTCTTGGGTATTGCTATAAATCCGGCATTAATGTTCGATTTTCCAAATCAGGATATAGTAGCTGATACATATACATTTAACAGAAATGGCAGATATGAACGTAAGGGAGCTACTGCTGTTGCAGCTTCTAATGCTGCTGATGATAATGTTATTAAGTATCACAAGGTTCATAGAGGTGATACACTTGCTAAAATTGCAAAAGAAAGAGGAGTTACTATTGCTGAGCTGCGTAAAATGAATGGACTTACAAAGAAATCTAGACTAAAACCAGGTCAGATTATACGTTGTTCATAGATTTTTCAATGATATTTAAAAGAAGAGGATGCTTTAATGTAATTTAGAGCATCCTCTTCTTATTTTTTCTTAATAATTTCTTAACTTTGCACTTTATTTATAATGAAATGAAAGATACTAAGCAACAATTTGAACATGTTATAGCTCTCTGTCGTGATTTGTTTTTTAAGAAGCTTCATGATTATGGACCAGCATGGCGCATTTTACGTCCGGCTTCTGTAACAGATCAGATTTTTATAAAAGCAAATCGTATACGCTCAATTGAGACTAAAGGAGTTTCATTGGTAGATGAAGGAGTTCGGTCTGAATTTATAGCTATTGTAAATTATGGAATAATAGGATTAATTCAGCTTGAATTAGGATATGCAGAATCTGCAGATATCACTGTTGATGAAGCTATGGTTTTGTATGATAAATATGCTAATTCTGCTTTAGAATTGATGCTGGCTAAAAATCATGATTATGATGAGGCTTGGAGATCTATGAGAGTAACCTCGTATACAGATCTTATTTTAATGAAGATTTACAGGACTAAACAAATAGAAAGCTTGTCCGGACAAACTTTAGTTTCGGAAGGAATAGATGCCAACTATATGGATATGATTAATTATTCAGTATTTGGTTTGATAAAAATTGAATTTGGAGACAAAGAATCAGCAAAATAGAATTTTGGATGTATGGGTGAATCTTTGTAGATTTCTCCTTGGCATTGTATTTGTTTTCTCGGGTTTCGTGAAAGCTATAGATCCTCTTGGTTCTACCTATAAGATCCAGGATTATGCAGAGGCCTTTGGATTAACTTCATTCATACCAGGTTTTCTTCCTCTTTTTCTTGCTATTTTTCTTGCTGTTTTTGAATTATCAGTGGGAGGATACCTTCTTTTCGGGATTCGGAAAAATACAAGTACTGCATTAGCTCTGTTGATGCTAATCTTAATGACTCCTCTCACTTTTTATTTAGCTCTAAAAAATCCTGTTTCTGATTGTGGCTGTTTTGGTGATGCCTTAGTGTTAACTAACTGGCAAACTTTTTATAAAAACATAATATTGCTTATAGCTGCAATTTCCTGCTTTATCTGGAAACCTCGGATTATAAGACTTGTCAGCGAAAAAACGCAGTGGCTAATTGCTTTATATATTATATTTTTTGGCTTAGTTCTATCTATTTACTGTTATCGGAATTTGCCAATCTTAGATTTTCGCCCTTATAAAATTGGAACTGATATACTTCAGAGTATGTCGATACCTGAAGGAGCAAAGAAAAGTGTTTATGAGAATTTCTTTACCCTTGAAAAGGATGGTGTAAAGAAAGAATTTACATTGGAAAATTATCCCGATAGTACTTGGAAATTTGTTGATTCAAGAACTGTTTTAAAAGAGAAAGGTTACGAACCTCCAATTCACGATTTCTCTATTACTGAGATGAAAACAGGGGAGGATATAACAAATAAGATACTAACAGATAAAGGATATACCTTCTTGTTGATAGCACATCGAATTGAAGAAGCTGATGATAATGATATTGATTTAATCAATGAAATTTATGACTATAGTGTTGAGAATGGCTATTCTTTCTATTGTCTTACCTCTTCTTTAGATACTCAAATAGAACAGTGGAAAGGTAAAACTGGTGCAGAATATCCTTTCTGTTTTAGTGATGATGTTACTTTAAAAACAATAATTCGTTCTAATCCGGGATTAGTCTTGATTAAGAATGGGGTTATTTTAAATAAATGGCATCATTCAAATTTACCGGATGAATATGCTCTTTCCGGAAAACTTGATAAGCTTGAAATAGGTCATCAGAAATTGGTTGATGACAAACATACTATAATCTTGGTTATATTATGGTTTATAATCCCTCTGTTATTTGTATTGGGATTAGACTTGTTAGTGATTAAACGTCTGGATAGAAAACGACAAAGGAATTTAATTAACCCTTTAAAAAATAGAAAAATGAGAAAAAACATTGTTGCAGGAAACTGGAAAATGAACAAGACCCTTGCTGAAGGTTTAGCATTGGCAAAAGAGTTAAATGAAGTATTGGCCAACGAAAAGCCAAATTGTGATGTAGTTATCGGTACTCCTTTCATTCATCTTGCATCTGTAGCTGCTGCTATTGATACAAATAAGATTGGTGTTGCTGCTCAGAACTGCGCAGATAAAGAATCTGGTGCTTATACTGGTGAAGTTTCTGCTGCTATGGTTGCATCAACAGGAGCAAAATATGTAATCCTTGGTCACTCTGAACGTCGTGCTTACTATCACGAAACTGCAGAAATCCTGAAAGAAAAAGTTGCTTTGGCTTTGGCTAATGACTTGACTCCAATTTTCTGTATTGGTGAAGTTTTGGAAGAACGTGAAGCTGGAAAACAAAATGAAATTGTATACTCTCAGTTGGCAGGTTCTTTGTTTGATCTTTCTGCTGAAGATTTCTCTAAAATCGTTTTAGCTTACGAACCAGTTTGGGCTATTGGTACAGGTAAAACTGCTACTGCAGAACAAGCTCAGGAAATTCATGCATACATCCGTTCTACAATTGTTGAAAAATACGGAAAAGAAGTAGCAGACAACACTTCTATCTTGTATGGTGGTAGCTGCAAAGCTTCAAATGCAAAAGAATTGTTTGCTAATCCTGATGTTGATGGTGGTCTTATCGGTGGTGCTTCTTTGAAAGCTGATGATTTCAAAGGTATTATTGATGCTTTTAATGCATAAAAAAATTATAAGCAGAAGGAGGAACTCTCCTCCTTTTGCTTTTTTTATTTTTTAGCCATGAAACTTTATCCTGTTTTACTGTTGTTTTTGTTTTGTCTTGTAACAGGCGTTAAAGGACAAAATAATATAATTAAGAGTCTGGTACGTCAGGAGCCTGGTTGTGGAACTGTAACAATACACCAGGATCAACGTTTGGAATCTTTGATTGGATCGCAACATACCAAAGAAACAAAAGTTCTGAAAGAATCAGGATATAGAATTCTTGTTTTTTCTGGCGGTGATTCAAGAGAAGCAAGGAACGCTGCATACGAAATAGAGGGAAAGGTGAAAAGCTATTTTCCGCAATTACCGGTTTATACTATTTTTATATCGCCAAGATGGTTGTGCCAGGCTGGCGATTATAAAACAATAGAAGAAGCGTATGCAATGATGAAAAAAATGAAGCAAACGGGAGCTTTTAGTGAGGCTTCTATTGTAAGAACGCAAATTATTATACCACTATAGATGATGACTAAGGAAGAAGCTTTGAATTTCCAAATTGAAGAATTAAAGAAAAACTATCATAATATATTAGAAATATTAGGTGAGGATGTAAACAGAGAAGGCTTGTTGAAAACTCCCGAACGAGTAGCCAAGGCTATGATTACTTTAACCAGGGGATATGGAGAAGATCCTCACGAAGTGCTTCGCTCTGCTAAGTTTAAAGAGGACTACAACCAAATGGTGATAGTTAAAGACATCGATTTCTTTTCTCTTTGTGAACATCACATGATTCCTTTTTATGGAAAAGTTCATGTAGCTTATATTCCTAATGGCTATATTACCGGTCTAAGTAAGATTGCCCGCGTAGTTGATATTTTCTCCCATCGTTTGCAGGTTCAGGAAAGAATGACTTTGCAGATTAAGGAATGCATTCAGCAAACTCTTAACCCGTTAGGCGTAATGGTGGTTGTTGAAGCAAAGCATATGTGTATGCAAATGAGAGGAGTTGAAAAGCAAAATGCAATTACTACTACTTCTGATTTCTCCGGGGCTTTTAAGAATGCTACAACTCGTAGTGAGTTTATGGACCTTATTGCCCATAAATAAAATGTTATTTTCTTAAAATAACTCTGTCACCAAGTCTTTTGGCCATCATGTCGCGTATGTTCTGAACATCTTTATAGCGCTTCATTATGGCCGTATATTTTTCTTCAGATTTGCTATTCTCAGGATCCTGAAGTGCATACATAATGTGTTTTAGTTCCTCCTCTATAATGGCATTCTTAAAACTGGTCATAAGAGAAGGCACTAATTCGTGTAATCGTTCATCATCAGTTACTATATGCTGCCCTTTGGTATGATATTTACTTAATTGATCTCGGTCACTCGAAAGTTCTGCTGCCAGTTTACTGATTAACGGATCTGGGTGTGCAATAAAATACCTCGCACAGATAAAATTATTATCTTTTAAATGTGCCCCTGCTTCAGATAGAATCTTTCGATGAATTGGATTGTGGAATTTTAAATCGTCCTGTTTTAAGTCATTGGTAATATATTCAATAACTGTAGTCGGAGTTTCTTCTCCCTCTTCAGTTGTCATATTACACATAACTTTCTCACCATATCTTACAAGTGCACTCATGATAAGACGTTCGTACTGATAAAATTCGCTTCCTTCTTTTCCTTCAGCCGGAATAAATGATTGATAAATCTCTTCAGGAATCATTTCTTCTACAGGAGGAGGGAACTGAGCTTCGTTGTATGCCGGTTTGTTATTTTTTTCCTGCTGCTTCTCAATTAATTTCCCCATCTCAATCTGGAGCAGTTTCTCCTCAACTCTTAGCAATTGACTACACTCTCTGATATACACCGATCTTACAATTGCCTCCGGTATTACAGATATACTTCTTACAACATCCGAAATAAGCTCTGCGCGCTTCATCGGATCTTTTCCTGCTTCGTCAATTAACAGATTGGCTTTAAATCTGATAAAGTCTACTTCATGTTCATTAATATACGCCTGGAAATCTGTTGCGTTATGCTTTCTGGCAAAAGAATCCGGATCATCTCCGTCAGGTAACAATACTACCTTAATGTTCATTCCTTCTTCCAGAAGCATGTCTATACCTCTAATTGAGGCTTTAATTCCGGCCATATCTCCGTCGTAAAGCACGGTGATATTATTTGTAAAACGATGAATTAATCTGATTTGCCCCGATGTTAAGGATGTACCGGATGAAGCTACAACGTTTTCAATTCCGGACTGATGCATGGAAATAACATCAGTATATCCTTCTACAAGAAAGCACCTGTCTTGTTTAACGATTGCTTGCTTGGCGAAATATATGCCATATAGCTCGCTACTTTTGTGGTATATTTCAGATTCGGGCGAATTAACATATTTGGCTACTTTCTTGTCTGTGGTAAGAATTCGACCTCCGAAGGCTACAACTTTTCCGGATAAAGTATGAACCGGAAAAATAACTCTTCCTCTGAAACGGTCATTTAAGGAATGGTCATCGCGTTCATAGCATAGTCCGGTCTTCAGTAGAAATTCTTTTTGATATCCTTTTCTCTGTGCCTCCTGTACCAAGGCGTCACGCACATCTGTACTAAACCCAAGTTGGAATTTTTTTATAATATCGTCGCGAAATCCTCTCTGTCTGAAATAGGCCATACCAATAGCTTTCCCATCTATATGATTCGAAAGAATGTCTTGAAAATAATCTCTGGCAAAGCCGTTTACAATGAACATACTTTCTCTGGCATTTTGAGCTTGCTTCTCTTCGTTGCTGAGCTCTCTTTCCTTTATCTCAATGTTGTACTTTTTTGCTAGAAATTTCAGAGCTTCATAATAAGATAATTGTTCATGCTCCATGATAAAATGAACAGCGTTTCCACCTTTTCCGCAACTGAAACATTTGCATAATCCTTTAGAGGGAGATACGCTAAAAGATGGCGTTTTTTCATTATGAAAAGGACATAGCCCTACATAATTCACACCTCTTTTGCGTAAAGTTACAAATTCAGATACTACATCTACAATTTGTGCAGCATCAATAATTCTATCTACAGTAGCTTGATCAATCATTTTATTTTCTTTCGAATCTCTGCAAAATTACGAAAACTATCTTTCAAAACAATATTAAAAGAATTCTATATCATGGAATTTATTTTATCTAGATTGATAAAGAACCATTCTTACCGGTAAAATATTACTTTTCTTCTGAAAAATAAAAAAATGCATAATCATCTGCCATCTGCTACTAAATAGCACTCATAATATTGATTTTCAAGTATTTCTTTTAGTGGGAGATAAAAATGTGATACATTTTATCTTCCACTAAACGCATTTATCTGCTACCACCGGTTTAATTTCATTCTATTATAAGTACAATAGAATTGCTTAATAGATCTTTTTAGTGCTCAAACTAGAAGGTAAGCGTGTGTAAAAACTAACCGCACGGTTTATTTTCGTGTTGTATTTAGAGGTCAATCGAGTAAGCGCCTATCTTCTCGGTACTTGCTATAATATCTTTTTCCTGTTCTATCTAGGTTTTACCCCCTTTTATATGTATACAATAATGTGCCATTAAAAACAACCCCTTTATTTTTTTTGGGGTACTCTCATCTATATGTATATATATTGGTTTTAGAAGCATCCTCCTTATTTTTCTTTAGTCTATTCACTTTTATATCGCTGCACTTATTTAATTCTTCTTTTCATTTTATTATCTTCCATTTTCTGTAATGTCTGTTTAAGAATAACAATAATATAATAATCCAATCTTGGTAATAACAGCAAAATCTGTAAGCCAATTCCAGAAAAAGTCATCTACATTACCCATTGAAATAATGTAAACCGAATTTTGAAATAAAATATTTGTTG